>Ga0272441_10004553_pt1 | contig 24950 bp, 19 predicted proteins | sample SSMProp6N_FD_193582 | JGI IMG/M metagenome (GOLD analysis project Ga0272441, IMG submission 193582) | Marine sediment archaeal communities from Little Sippewissett salt marsh, Falmouth, MA, United States - SSM-Prop-6N | ecosystem: Environmental > Aquatic > Marine > Wetlands > Sediment ...
ATTTTTCAGCACTTTTACCTTCGAACCGCCTACATGTTTCCAGTAAACAGGAATTTCTTTGATTTTATGCTTGTGCTTCCGGGCAATATAGATATCTTCCGCATCAAAGCTCCAGTTATTCAACCGCTGCCGCGAGAATACTTCCTGCGCGGCCGCCCGGCAATAACATTTAAACCCACAGGTATAATCAGAGATCTTCAGGCCCAGCAAAAAATTGGCCAGACGGATATATCCTTTCCCGAAAAATACCCGTTTGAAAGGCGCAAAATGTTTTTTGGTCCGAACGGCAATATAGATATCCACTTCAGGCTCAAACGCGGAAATAAATTCGTCAATGACCTGAATCGCTGTTGAACCGTCGGCATCAATAAAAAGAGCATACTCCCCTTGCGCGGCAAGCATTCCGTGTTTAACCGCAGCTCCTTTTCCCTGGTTTTCACTCAGTTTTAATATTCGGAATTTTCCGGGAATATTTTGTTCCAGCACTTTTTCAGCCAGTTTGACCGTTGCATCCATACTGCCGTCATCAACCACAACCACTTCATAAGAATATGTCTGGCTGGCAAGATAGGCAACAACATCCGTTAAAAATGTTTCTATTCTTTTTTCCTCATTGTAGACAGGAATGACAATACTGATAGAAATGTCTGCTTTATTCGGTTCCATGGCTGTCAAATTGGTTAACGGCTGTTTATTGCTTTTTACACGCCTCTGTCAAGGTCTGTCCGCTAAATTCCCAAACAGGACCCCGGATACGCAGCAACTACCTCAATTATTTTATCATGAATATGCAACAGTAAGTTATTACCAATATATTTCGATTTCTGGTAATGTCAACAAAAACAATTTATATGTCGTATCGGCCAGAATTAAATCTTATCAAACGGCCACACCGGATAAAAACAGGGATACCCCTCGTTCATCTCCTTGCCGAAATCCGCCAGGAAGGTCTGTACCTCTTCGGACAGGAGAAAGTCGGACAGCATTCGGGCGCCCTTGTGGTTCACGTGAGGAAAGACCACCGGATTGGCCTCCATGACCATGTAGGGCCGGCGCATTTCCGGGTCTCCGGTAACCATGATCTCCAGATCCTTGAACGCGATTTTTTTGGTCATGTAAGGCATGCGGCCGTAAATTAAATAGGCCTTTTTTTTGGCACCGTAGGCCGGCGCCAGATGACGGGTGGGCGCTTCATCCTTCAGCACCCAGTCGCCTCGGGGACGGATATTGGCCCGCTTCCACATCTTGTGACCCATCTCCCGCTTGCCCAGGCCCATGATGTCCAGCCAGTTGGACTTTGTCTCGGCGATCTTGCGCAGGGCCGCGGCACCGTCCTTCATGCCGCGGATTCCGGCCGGATCTTCCGGCGGACCGAGAATCACCAGATCGTTTCTGGCCCAGGGCCGGATATTGACCCCGTAACCTTCGACCACCAGATCGGTGGTGCCGTCACTGGAATGCATGGTTAAAAGATCGGCCTCGCCCCGGCGAAAAGGCTTGGAAATAATACCCTTGGGTCCGGTCGACACCACTTCCACCCTGATTCCGGTCTTTTTCTCAAACATCTTTGCTACGGCCTGCCACATCTTCGCCCGGATCATGCCGTTGATGACACAGCATCTGACCACCTTTGGATCATGTTTCATGGTTTCAGCGCTCCATGCCGGTGCGGAGACAAAAAAGAACATCAGCGCCGTCATCAGTGTTGTTTTTTTCCAGTTGTTCATTTTCTTTCCTTTCCTGTTGTAAAGTTGTAAATTCCGGTTCGTTAATAAAATCTACTAAGTAGTGTTTAATTAAGTTTATTTTTACCAGACGCAAAGCACGCAGAGAACAGCGTTATTATAAAAATAAGTTTTTACAAGCCGGCTTTCTTTGCGACCTCTGTGCCTTTAACGAAGTGGGCGGTGAACTTGTACGATACAATTTCTGTTTATTGTCAATACAGCGTCAGTTCAAAAGCAAGGGTGATCCGCAGCGGGATATCTCCCTTGAAAAACCGGGGCGGCGGCCTTGGAAACGGCGATGCGTCCCGGATCGCTCTTTCGGCCGCCGCATTCAAAATATCATGAGGGCAGGGACCGGTAACACGCGCTTCTTTCAGCGTCCCGTCCGGGGCGATCACAAACTGGAGAGCAACCCGGCCCTCGATCTGCCGGGTCCGGGCCGGCTGCGGATACTGTTTCGCCCGCTGAATGGAATTTTTGACCAGTTCCAGATAGTCTTGCGCACTGGTAAAAGCCATGTCCGCATGATCAGCACCGATGCCCGGCAGGCCCGGAATTTCCGGACTGCTGATCGCCGCCGTGATATCATCGGACCTATCACTGTCTGCCGGATCCAGTTTGAGCGGCTTGAAACGGGGCACCGGTTTAACGGCCTTTATTTTTCGGGCCTCACGGGGCTTCAGCTTTTCTTTGGGCCGCAGCCGGGGCCGGGGAATGTCCCGGGAAAAGGGCTTGGACAGATTGCGCAGCGCCAGGTCGATAAACACCCGGCTGCGGGTATCATACAGCCCGGCAATCTTCCCCAGAAGGACCAGGTGAATCACCAGCGAAACCCCCAGCAGCCCGCGCAGCAGCCAGTTCGGTTTTTGGGTCTGTTCTTTTGATGACATGCCCACCCGTTACAAATCTTTCTCCGTGGCCAGGCACAGCTTGCCCGCACCGGCCGCCTTGGCCAGGTCCATCACCTTGACCGCCTTGTTCAGCATCACCCCGCGGTCCGCCCGGATCACCACCAGCCGGTCCTTTTTGCCGCCGATCATGGTTTTCAACCGCTTGAACAGTTTTCCCGCGGGCACTTCCTCGGTACCGATATAGGCCCGGCCCTGCTTGTCCACAAACACGGTAATTTCCTGCTCGGTCTGGGGTGCCGAGGCTTTGGCCTGGGGCAGTTTGATCTTGATCCCCTCCTCCACCAGGAAATTGGTGGTCAGCAGAAAATAGATCAGCAGCAGAAACACGATATCGATCAGCGCGGTCATGGGGGTTTTTATTTCATAGCGTTTTTTTGTTTTTCGTTTGCCAAGCATGGGTCCATCCTTTCAAACGCCACGGTCAGGCAGCGTTGTTGCCGTTTGTTCGCTTGTCACTGAGAGCCTTGATCAGGGAAACCGCGCCGTCCTGAATCTGGGCTTCAAATTTGTCCACCCGGGCCGTCAAATAACTGTAGGCCACCATGGTGGGAAGCGCCACCGCCAGGCCCAGGGCCGTGGTCAGCATGGCCTCCCAGATACCCCCGGCCAGGACCGCGGCATTGACCTTGCCGCCGGTCTGCTGAATCACCATAAAGGCCTTGATCATGCCGAGCACCGTTCCCAGAAGGCCCAGCAGCGGGGTGATGTTACCGATGGTGGCCAGGGTCTGCAGGTATTTTGAAAATCCGCGGCTCTCTTCCTCGGCCGCATGGACCAGCACGGTCTCCAGGGTATCCAGGTCCGCTTCGCGCATTTCAATGCCCTGCTGCAGCACCCGGCCCATGGGCGTGTCACTGACCTGGGCCAGCTCCATGGCCTGGTCATCCTCGCCCCGCCGGATATGGCCGGAAAGCTTTTCCACCAGTCCGTCTCCGGCAATCCTGAGCTGGGCAAAACGGATCAGCCGTTCCAGAAAAATCGCCAGGGCGATCATGGAGCACAACAGAATGGGGCCGACCAGAATGCCCCCTTTGGCCAGAAATTCAAACATGTCTTTCTCCTTATTTTGCCTTTATAGTGAATTTATAAATAATAATTATTGTTTTGGCAGGTTTTTTTAAAAAGGATCCAAGGACTCAAAACTTAATGAACGTCCAACATCCAACGTTGAACATTCAACTTTGAATAAACACCTGCCTTTCGTTTGCATTTTATTCATTATTCGATGTTGAGCGTTCGATGTTCAATGTTCTATGCTTTTGTGTTCTTCCCTAATATCCTCTACAATATCCGCCTCACCATCATAATCCAGATCCTGAGACCGTTTGATCAGGGTCTCGGTGTCATCATAAACTTCCCAGACATCGGGCCGTCCGTCCGCGTTTTTGTCTTCCTCCACCCTTTTTACGCTGCCGCCCTGATAATAGTACCAGGTATCGATGCGGCCGTCGCCTTTGGTGTCCTTTTCCGCCCGCACCGCTTCTTCATTTTCGTTGTAGTACCAGGTAATATTGAGCCTGCCGGTGGCGCCGTGGTCTTCCCGGCTTTTGACCAGGCGGCCCTGCTCGTCAAAGTATTCCTTGAGATCAAAAACCCCGTCACTGTTTTCATCCACCTCTTTTTTGCGCATCCGGCCGCCTTTGTAGGACTGGCACAGTTCCGCTTTCCCGTCCCGGTTATGATCCACTTCGATCACCACGGACCAGTTGCGCCTGTTGAACCACTGGGTGGTTTCAAAATAACCGTCGTTGTCGCTGTCCCGGATCAGCCGCTCCCTTTCCCCGCCGCGGTAAAATGTTTTGATGTCCACCTGCCCGTTTCCGCTTTCGTCCTGCTCGACCCGTTTCAGCCGGCCATGATGAAAAAACTGCCAAACATCAAAGCGGCCGTCCAGATCCGTGTCCTGTTCCACCTTCTTCTTTTCTTCTCTGCGGTTAAAGTATATGCGTTCATCCACCTGCTGATCCCTGTTTTTGTCCCGGGTCTGAAGCCAGCGCAGGCCCTCTTTGTACCGGGTCGCGGTCTCCAGGTACCCGTCCAGGTCTTCATCATACTCCTCCCGGTCCGGAATCCCGGCGGAAAAAAACCGTTTCAGGTCGATCTTTCCGGAATAACGGGTGTCCCGCCGGGTTTCGGTTGGTTCGCCCTGATCATTAAACCAGGAAAACACATCCATTTTTTCGTCAAAGTTGCTGTCCTTTTCCCGGTAACACAGAATACCGTCTTTATAGCGGCTCAAAACGTCATAGATTCGGTCACGGTTGGTATCACGCTGCTGTTCCGCGGGCTTTCCCTCTGCAAACCGGGTCACCCGTTCAAAAAAACTGTCATGGTCCATGTCCCGCTGCTGCAAAACAATAACCCCGGCTTCATAGGAACGGAACTCATCCATCTTTTGGTCAAAGTCCAGGTCATGCATGCTCCTGAACGGCAGACCCTCCTGATTGAAAAAAACCTTTTCATCGATGTGCCCGTCACCATTGCTGTCGACCCGGCGCTCCACCGGCTTTCCCTCCCGGTAATCCTGCCAGAAGTTGATCCGGCCTGTTGCCAGAGTATCCCGGGTCAGCAGCTTAGGCAGGCCTTTTTCATACGTCCAGAAAGTGTCGAACCGGCTGTCGCCGTCACTGTCCTTTTCGATTTTGACCGGACGCTCTTTTTTGTCGAAATAAATGATCCGCTCAACAGTACCGCCCGGCATCGACCGCTCATTGCGTACCCGTTTCCCGGAAACGAAAAAGTCACAGGTTTCAGGATAACCGTCATGATCCATGTCCTGTTTGACTCGTTCCAGAACCTCCCGATCCGTGTAGTACTGGATCCGGTCCATTTTGCCGTCAATATTGGTATCTTTTTCCAGGCGAATCAAACGGCCTTTTGCATTGGTTATCCGGATTTCATCGATTTTGCCGTCCTGATCCGTATCGATCTCCTCACGCGCGGAACGGTCTTTGGCTGAAAGCGGCTGGACCGCCATCAGGAAAAACATCCCAAAAAAGAGAATAAAAAAAAAATGACTTTTTTTCACAAGCATTTAAGATCTGCTTCCTGCCCAAAAATATTTTCGACAGATCAATCAAATAAAAGTCTCGTAAAACAACTTTTATCTATTATCTGATTTTACCCTAAAAGGATTCGAGGATTCAAGGTGTCAAGGGTCCAAGGTTATAATTTCTTTTACATAAAATACAGAACCGAGGTTTTCACTTGAATCCTTGAAACCTCGGCCCCTTAAAACCTTTCGGATTAAAAATCCCGATTATAACATCATTCCGCAATCCGCATTCCAGCTTCCGAATTTGATTGCTCCACGGAAACCCGGTACAGGTCCATCAGCCAGCCCAGCCGAATACCGTATTCCACCGCGGTCAACACAATTCCCAGCCCCAGACCGGCCTGCTGTTTCAGATCATCAATGTATAATAATAGTTCATCTTTCTGCGCTTTGTCAATTTCAGCGATTCCGATATCTGCAAGACCCTGAAACAGTGTCCTGTTATTTTCCACCAGATTTTTCAGGCCCCGTTTCAATTCAGAATTATTACGCATGATCTCTGCTGTTTCCGGGGCAAAAACGTAGAAAAGTTTTGTCAGCAGCAAACCCTTCACATCTGTTGCCAGGGAATCCCGGTATTTCCTTAGCATGCCAAGGTCCTGAGAGCTGCGAACAGCCTCTTCAAAGGGACAGGTCGTGGGCGTCCCTGAATCTCCATCATAATGGACCAGCACACCGCTAAGACCGGTAGTATCATCTCCCACGGCATAGACATCATTTGCCGATGAACCCCAGATTCCCCGTACCTTGGTCATGTTTGAAGTATTAAAGACAAGTTTCCATATCGAGCCGTCATATCGGTAAATTTTTCCCCACTCGGTCGCGGCAAACACATCATCTTCAGCCGCACAGTAAAGCCCGAAAACCCGGTCGGTAAACCCCGTATTCTGTTCTTTCCACTCCGTTCCGTCATAGTGAATCATCTTCCCCGAATCTCCGCCGGCAAAAATGTTATTGGGTCCGGTTCCGGAGATCGCCCGCAGAGACGGAAAAGACTCGCCGGCAATAAAATCCGTCGACCAGTTGTCTCCATCATAATGGAGAATAGCGCTGCTGTACCGGGTCACGGCATACACATTGTCCGGACCGGTTCCCCAGATACCGAAAATCTGATCATCGGACATACCGCTGTCCATGGTGGTCCATGTGGTTCCGTCATAATGCTGGATCACCCCGGCATTTCCTGCGGCAAACACATCGTTTTTACTGCTGCCCCAGACCGCCCGCAGGTCTTCGGTCGCCTGAGTATCGTGATCGATCTGATCTTCCGTATCCAGGTCTATGGAAACCGCATACCCCTTGTCTCCCACGGCAAAAACGGTATTGTTGTCCGCCCAGACCGCCTTGAACCGGAAAGGCGCATTGCTGACCAGCGAGGTCCAGCCGGTACCGTCATAATAGTCCAGGAATCCGCCGTTGGTGGCATTGGTTGTCACCGGACCGCCGATGACGAAGACATTATCGGCATCTATGCCGTTAACCCCCTTAGGCGGCTTGGAAAAAAATCCGACCTGTTCCGTCCATCCCGCCCAGGCGGAAAAACAAAATATGAGGCTGACCAGCTGAACCGCAACGGTTAAATGCAAAATCTGTTTTTTATTCATGACATGTCCTTTCTCTAATTGATTTCAGCAAAGCGCATGGTGCATAGCGCATAGCGAACAAAATTTTTCAGGCTTTGGATTAAGCATCTTAGCGCCGTACGCTCTGCTCTGTGCAATATCCGGATTCCGTGTCCTCGATTATCAGGACAAGTGAACACGGAAAGGCATTCTTATAAATTGTTTTAAAACTTTAAGTACTTCAAGTACTTTAAATTCTTTAGGCACTTTATTCCCGCATTCCGCACTCAATACTGAACCTTTATTCCCGCGTACACAAACCGCCCGGCCCGGGGAACCCCGTAGCTGGTTTCATAATCTTTATCAAAGATATTTCTTGCCCCGGCGTAAAGGGTAAAATGTTTCTTGATCTCCTGGGACACCTTCATGTTGAACAGGGTGTACTGATTCAGCTCTTTACGCTGATAAGGCGCCTTTTTCGAATAAAAGTACTGCTGGTCCACATGCTTCACAGTCGCGGTGATCCGGAGCCCGAAATTAAACCGGTAGCTGCCGATAAAGGTCAACTTGTGTTTCGGCCGCAGCTGAATGTAGTCTCCCGGACGGTCCGCGGACAGGTCCCTGGCATCTGTATAAGTATAGCCAACGTTCAGGCGGAGCCCCGGCACCGGCCGCGTGTTCAGCGTGACCTCGATCCCCCGGACGCGGTACTCGTCCGCATTCATGTTGATCTCGGTATAGTCGTCCTTTTTGATATAGTCCTTGAAATCGGTGACAAAACCGGTCAGGATGAGACTGCTGTTCAAAGGCAGTTGCTGCTCGATGCCCAGCTCGTAGTTGTAGGCCCGTTCCGTTTCCAGGTCCGGGTTGCCCTTGGTGGTGTCGTACAGCTGGGACAGGGACGGAAAGCGGATCTTGCGGGACACGGCCCCGAAAAAACGGGTGCCGTCCAGGATGCGGTAATTATACCCCGCGACAAAACTGCCGCCGCTGTCATTGCTGCCGGTGTCCTTGCTCAGCCAGTGATGGGCATAGCCTAAAACGATTTCCAGCCGGTCAAACAGGGACACCTCGTACTCGGCCGCCATGGAATAGGTCTTGATGTCATTCTCGTCATCCAGATCGCGCATGTAGTAAATCTTGGTGGTGGCCTTTTCTTCATCAAAGACCCCGCCGTGGGAAATGAACTTGTCGCGCATCTGGCCGTCCGCATCCCACATGTCTTTCTCCCCTGAAAAGGAAACAGTAAAGATACCGAACTTTTCCAGGTTGCAGCGGGTCTGGAAAGTGAGTCCGGTAATCAGGGTCTGGGTCCGCTGGTCATAAAGCCCCTTGATACCCGTGTCCCCGGTGGATACATAACGGTCATCATCATAACGCTTGGCCGCTTCATTCAGCCGGTTCAAAAATCCCCAGGCCCGGAATTCTAGCGGTCCGTCCATGTCATAACTGGCAGACAGCTGGACCATGTAGTTTTTCGTATCATTGACCCGCTCATACTTGACATTCTTGGCGAAGGGGTCCTGCTTGTTGTTGATGGTGTTGGGCGGAAGACCGTAGTCGCCGTCGGTATAACTCAGGGTCAGGCCCAGGCGCAGCTTTTCCGTAGCGGTGTAACCGAAACGCGCAAACAGATTTTTTCTCCGCTTGTCACTGTTTTCCCGCAAACCGCCGTTTTCTTCCGAGGTCCAGTTGAAATCACCCGACAGGTCAAACCCGTCCTGCTTGTAATGCTCGGCGCTGACGAAAAAGTCCATCCGGTCGGTGGCCCCGGAAACAATGTAGCGGCTGTCATAGCTCACGTCTTCACCGATCTCCTGGGTCATGCCGGCATGGATGCCCGGTTGTCCCTTTTTGGTAATGATGTTGATAATCCCGGCAATGGCGCCCTGGCCGTAAAGGACCGAGCTGCCGCCGTAGCTCACCTTTATTTTTTCGATGTTCTCCACCGGAATCATGGACGGATCGAACTGGCCGTCATAGGTGGCATTGATGGGGATACCGTCCAGCAGCACCTTCAGATGCCGGGTCACCATGCCCCGCATGTCGATCCGGGGAACCCCGTTGCCCCCGGTCCGCACATTGATTCCCGGCACCAGTTCCAGGGCCTGATCCAGGGAGCGGAGCCCCCGCTGCTCTATTTCCTCGGCCGTCACTTCCTGAAAGGCTGCCACCTTTTCAACTGCACCGCCGGCTTCACCGGAAACAACCACTTCCCCGAGATTGTAAACACCGGTATATTCTTCGGCCTCGACAGACTGAAAAAGGCAGGCCAGGCAGAAAAGCGTTATGCCGCCTGTTTTAATTAAACGCATATACTTTTTCTTTCGCTCTTTTTATGATTACTGATACGAAATGGTCATGCTCATGATCACCGGGTAGACCGGGCGATTGGTCTCGTAAATGATTCCGGTAAAGATCATGCCCAGGCCAAAGGTGGTCACGTCAATGCTGGCGCTGATGCTCTCGGAATTGTAGGCCCAGTCGATAACAGGCGTCAGTCCGGCAAATCCCGCCACCCCGTAAATAATCTGGGCATACTCACCGACAGCCGAAGCCGGGTTCAGCCGGATGGATACCCGGCCGTCTCCCAGCATCAGGAAATAGCACTCGTGATGTTCGTCCAGGTCGTCAAAAACGGTTCCGTCCAGGGGAAAGGTAATGGTCTGGGAATGGCCCGGAAAAAAAAACAGGAAATTGCTGTCCGTATTCAGCGCCGAGCAGGGTACGGTCGACCCGATAAGGAAAAACAAAGCGATGGCCAGAGCGGAAAGTGATTTTTTCAAAGGGTTCATTTTTCTTCCTTTATAAATATTATTCAATATTTAGTTAAATATTTTATTTTACCTGATTATAGCGACGATAACTAAATGTCTGTTATATCAGGATAACATTCAAATTTGGTCAATGATAATCCCGGACCGCCCGCGCGTAATAGGTCAGCCACTTATATCCGTAATGATTGCCGCGGGACGAAGCAGGCCGGCCCATGAAATCGATGTGACAGGCGGAATAACTGAACTCCCATTCATATGAAGTGCATGTCCAGTAATAACCGGAAGCCGTTTGGGGAAAGTAGAAGGTGTTGACGGCCGGGTTGAACCGCAGGCCGGCCCGGATGGTTTTCAGCTCATCACAAGTGGGCATGCGCCAGTTCGTAAAGGACCCGAACTGCATTCCGTTCAGCTCGGCAATAAAATCCTCGGTGTCGGTCCCGTCCCCGTCTTCGCCCGCATTCCCGCCGTTGGTTTCCGGGTTGCTGTCATACCAGGTATAAATATTGTCCGCATCATGAACATTTGCATAATCTTCAATAAAGTCCCGGTCCTGTTTGACTTCCCACATCAGGTCCGTTTTATGGTCCAGCACCATCTGCCAGGATGTGGCATTGTCCGGCAATACATTTCCGGACGCATCCAGTTTGACAAACCGGTTTGAGGTAATGGTGATCGTGATGATATCACTGTAAGTTTCGGTGAACTCATTGGTAATGGTCAATGTGACGGTATACTCTCCGGCCCGGTCAAAAACATGGGTCTGATTATCGCCCGAATCCCGGGTCCCATCTCCAAAATCCCAGACATAGCTCAGTTCCTCGCCGTCAATCCCGTGGGCAAGGGCTAAAAAGGATATTTCCTCCCCGCCCGGATGTTTCGAATGGTCCATGGGGAAAACGATTTCAGCCGGACCAGCACAGGAAAAACAGACCAGCACCGGCAGTATCAGGAGTAAAAGAAAACTGGAGCGGATCGTCAAAGCCATTTACCTCCTAATTGGAATACCCGTAAAAAAAGAAGGCTTCCGTCAGCTCAAAGTCGATAAAGGCGGCACCGGTACAACCGATAAAATCTCCCAGGGAAACACCGGACAGCACCAGAAACAGATCCCGGGGATCACGGGACGAATACTTGTCAATATCGTCCTTGTCGAACTCCGGCGCCATGAAAAATCCGGCAAAGACATAGCTCATGGCGGCATAAGCGCCGAACCCGTCGAACACATCGATCAGCAGAGCACCGTTGCTTTCAAACCGGACCTTGGTGGAAACGTCCTGGAACAGGTCCGTGTTCGAGTAGACAAAAATATTGTAGTCCCGGCCGGCGACACTCTGGGCAGAAGCCTGAACCGGTATCATCAGTAAGCAAAAGAGAACAACAGCAAAAAAAGCTTTTAAATATTTTTGGTTCTTTTTCATTCCTTTCTCCCATCACAGCTAATCATCCATCGTCTCTGATAAGCCCCCTGCAGAAAATACAGGAGGAGCCTTGGTATCGCTGTCAACGCATGACGCAGGGGCAATGATTTTACGCTATGCACCCTGCGTTTTGCCGTAGCCCGAAACACGAATAATCTTTGCGGGTAGCAGAGCCATAGACCAGGATTTAATAAACATAATAATAATAATAATAAAACAGGGGGGGCGAGCCCCCCCGTGTTTTTTATGGCTTAAAAAAACAACTAGAACAGTGTTTTTTCCAGAGTACCGCTTTTCAGGTCCTTTTCAATCTGTCCCAGGGCCGTTTCCAGTTTTGTGCTGGCACCCTTTTTAAGAACCCCGGTCAGTTCCCTGATTTTTGTTTTCTGCGCTTCGGTAAAGGTAACCTTGTTTCCGGACAGCGCCTGTTTGACCGAACTTTTGATGCTGGTCAGGGTGGTCAAAATCATCTCTTTCAATGACCCGGACCGCAGCACCCGCAAGGCCACTTCCGGGGCAAACCGGTAATAGGCTTTGGCATACTTTTGACCGTTCTCATTTTTGGTCAGAACCTTGTCCCTGAAATCCCGGGCCATGGCAATCAGGTCAATGTCTCTGCCGGCCGCGATTTCGATGGGACAGTCCTCGCCCGGCACCAGTTGAAAGTTCTGCGGTGTATCCGCATTGGCCACAACCGTCACGTCGGCACTGGAGGACATGTAGCCGCTGGCCGTGACTTTCAGCGTATACTCGGCAAACTCTGTGTAAGGCGATTTGGGCGCCACCATGCCTACCAGGGTAAAGGTTCCGTTGTCATCGGTCAGGGTCTCGTATCCGCCCCGGGTAGAGGCTACTTTGGCACTGGCAATGGGATCGCCACTCACAGCATCGGTCACCGTACCGGACACGTCCCCGTTTCTCAGATTGCCATAGATCACGATCTTGCCGTCATCCAGGAAGTCCCAGCCGGAATTGGTGGCGCTGGTCTGCCATTCATAGTCCGTGGTACCGTCAGGCAGGGGATCCACCCGGATCGCGGCCACGCCGCGGGCAGAATTACCGGCATTGTGGTCGGTATTGACTTCATCTTCGTCATAGGGATAGGGCTCGGCTTCCGGGGTGTCGGAGGTGGACAGCCGGTCCGGATAACCCGGGTTCCACTGGGGCGGCACCGCGCGAAAGGGTCCGGCGCCTTCCAGCTTGCCCTCTTCATCCTGGTAGGCCGTATCCAGAAAGGAACCATCCTGTTTGTAGGCCAGAATCAGCTTATTGCCGTCGGCATTGGTAATGGTCTGGCCGTCGGTCCGCCCGGTGTTGCCCGGCGCGCTGTAGTCGCACCAGCCGCCGTTGGCCAGGTCCGCTTCCGATTCGTAGTAGTAGAGGGCATCGGGATAGGTCCCGTTGATAAAGTAGTTGTCGCCTTCATCTTCAAAACCGAAAGAATAATGAAACCCGTCCGGCGCGATGACATCGATGCTGGTACTGGTATTGGGCTTGGTCCCCACCTGGGCCAGCAGATCTTCCATGGGGACCCCGCTGTATTCGGCATAGTAGTCGCCGCTCCGGCTGGTGTTCATCAGCATGAACTGGGTATGGACCGGGAAATCATTCTCCAGGTCATCCAGTTCCAGGATGATATAGGGCGCGGTCTTCTTGGACGGATCATCATTTTCATTGCCCGGAAAGCGGACCGCATTGATCTCCGCGATATTGGAGTAGGTATCATTGTCGGAATCGGTATTCTCAATCGCGGTAAAAGCGCTCACGCTTCGGCCGGCCTCCCGGTAATCCCGGCCGAACTGGTTCAGTGTATCATCCCCCATGTCTTCAATATTGCCGTAATCGGTTTCCTCGTGGCAGTACTGGCAGGAACTGACCGTGACCTCGTTGCCCCGCCGGGTGGTAAAGGTATCCCCCCGATGACACAGCGCGCAGTCATCGATCTTGGTGCCCACCTTGCTCGGATAGGCCTGCTGGAAATTGGGGCCGTCCGGCTCATACTGGTGGTGATAGGCGGCCTGCGCGGACACGCACAGCAGCAGGAAGCCCATGGCTCCCATGAGGATCAGTTTCTTTTTCATCTTTTTCTCCTTTCTTCTTGATTAATTTTCTACTTTTTTCCCTTGTGCCTGTTACGGTAATCTTTTGCCGGAATTTCTGTCCGGTTAAAACTCGACCTGCAGCCGGGTCAGCCAGGCGTGCTCCACATCTTCATAATAGCTGTAGCCTTTCCAGTGGGTGCCCAGGAAGACCGGTGCATCGAACTGGGTCCGGCTGTAATCGATGGACAGCCGGACCATGCCGGTCAGATACCAGTTCAACCCGATGGTAAAGGCCTTTGCCTTGCGAATACTGTAACCCTCGTACACCAGGGCCCGGTAAACAATGCTGTCTCCTTCGAATTCCTGGTAACGGAAAACAATCCCCAGAGCGCCCCAGCCGCTTTTGCCGATTTCAAACGGTCTCCGCGGCCGTATTTTCTGGAACCGGCCGTTTTTGAGCTGGGGCCTTTCCCCGGTGAGCATCAACAGGACCCCGGCGTACCAGCCGTCCAGTTCAAAGTCGAACTTGTATCCGTCGGCCAGCTTGACTCCGGAATACTCGCTGTTGATATACTCCCCCATCACCATCAGGGGACCGAAGGTATAGACCAGTTCAAAGCCCATGCGCTCCAGCTCGTCCACCTCCTGGGTAATGTGAAACTTGGCCCGGGCCTGGACCGTGAAAAACGTGGTCCGGGCCGGGGTTTTCACTTTTAAATTGAAGTCCGAAGTGTCCAGCCGCGCCCTGGACCAGGACCCGCCGATCTGAAGCCCGTCCAGCAGCCAGGGGCCCCAGTGGCGAAACGGCCGCACCACCAGCCTTCCGGTCACCTCTTTTTCATCCTTCTGGCTTCTTCGGGACGCGTCCCGGCCGTCGCCGTTAAACACCCCGATGCCGTAATTCAGGAAATCGTGCCACACGTTGCCGTGGACCATCACGCCCACGTCCCGGCTGGGGGTCAGATAGGAGATCATGGACAGTTCATTGAACGGAATGTTCCGGTCGGAGGAATAGGTCTCGAAACTGAAGGGTTCCTTGAACTGGCCGGCGCGGATCTTGAAAAAGGGGTAATGGTCAAAATCGATGTAGGCATCCACCAGGCGGTTGTTGCCGCCGCCCTCCAGTTCAGCCTCAAACCGGAAACTGAACAGATCGTTGAACCGCCCGGTCATGAAAAAGCGGGCCCGGCGAATATCAAAATCATTATCCACCGGATAATGGTCCTTGAACACCAGCAGATCGGTCTCAAACCGGCCGCCGATGCGGGTGGTAAACCGCTTGCCGTCCCGGGACCGGATGCGCAGGCCCTCGTCATAGACAACCGCCACGCCCTTCTTCTCCCGGCGTTTCTCCATTTTCTGTTCCGCCTCGAGAATCGCCTTGACCTCACGAACCTCTTTTTCGGTGAGAAAACCCTTGCTCTCCAGGATCTCCAAAAGCGCCTTGTCCGCCAGGTCTCCGGAAAAGGCACTTCCTCCCCAGACAAGAAATAAAAGTGTTAAGACAGTAATTAAAACGTTTTTTTTCATAGAAGCATCTGTCATTAAAAACAGCCTTTACAAAAATTGTGCTCAGCTGCGGTAAGCACCGCTGAACCGCAAACGGGCCCCCAGAAAAAAAGCCGGTTCCCGTGTCAGTAACGAGAACCGGCCAGATCGCTGGTTTACGTTTCTCCTTTTCCAACACGGGAGGCACGAAGCTTTCACTGCGTACCCTGTCGGTCTTTCTCCTTAGGCAACAACCCTTAGGCGGCAAAGACTTGGAGACCTTATTCAATTGTTTAAATATGTCTGGCGCATAGAGCAGAGCGCATGGCGTAATTCAACCGCGCACCTGTTGCCTGCTGTTTTTCCAGGGCAACCGCTATGCTGTCGTCATTTTTTCAACCCAAAGTTAGAGACTGAGTATTCCGCACTCCGCATTCCACATTCCGCACTCCGCATTCCACACTCCACACTCCGCACTCCACACTCCGCATTATTTCACTGCCATCGGTACAAACAGCGGCCGGCCGAACTTTTCCCGGCCAAAGGCCCGAATAATTTCCTGCCCTTCAATCGAGGTGATCCAGCCGATCAGGGCCATGGCCTCGACATACTTCACATGACGGTGCCTGGCCGGGTTCACCGCAATGATCCCGTAGGGATTGTACAGTTCGGAATCGCCCTCACACATCACCGGCAGGCCGATCTTCTCCGAAAAGGCCAGGTAGGTCCCCCGGTCGGCAAGGGTATAGGCCTTTTTCTCATCCGCGATTTTTAATACCGCTCCCATGCCCTGGCCCACCTCCTGGTACCAGGTGCCGGCCGGCCGGACACCCGATTTTTGCCAGATTTTTTTCTCTTTCTTGTGGGTCCCGGAATCATCACCCCGGGAAACAAAGGGCGCCTGTGCCGCGGCAATTCTTTTCAGCGCCGCGGCAGCATCTGTTAACCCCCTGACACCGGCCGGATCATTCTCCGGACCGACAATGACAAAATCGTTGTACATCACGTCCCGGCGGTTTATTCCAAATCCGTCGGCCACAAACCGGTCTTCAGCCCCCCGGGCATGGACAAAAACAACATCCACATCTCCGTTTTCACCCAGCTTGAGGGCCTTGCCGGTGCCCACGGCAATGACATCCACCCGGACATCAAACTTTTTTTCAAAGGGCGGCAGCAGCACCTCCAGCAGGCCGGAATTGTCCGTACTGGTGGTCGTGGACATTTTTATCCGCTCCTGTGCCTGTAAAAACGGTATTCCCCCCATAAGAATGATCAGGGTGAAAACAGCGATCCTTTTCTTCATAACCTCTCCTTTGGGTTAAGATCTGCCCAAAAAAAACAGCCGGTATCCAGACCAAAGGATACCGGCTGTTACATGCAACCAGTTATCTTCACCTTATCCGAATACGGGAGATATGATCCTTTCGGACCATACCCTGTCGGCCGTTTCTCATAGCTGTCGGCAGCCTTAGATACACGGCTTTAGGAAAATATTTTATGTTTGACTAAAAATATATTATATGCAAAACGATTCTGTCAACATAAATCTTTGCAATTTACACTGTCAACCGGGATTTTTTTCTGAAAAATCCTGCTTGCAAATCTGTTTCGATTAAAATAACATACTTTGATAGTCGGAAATGTTTCGCAAGTGTATGTCTGGAACAACACGGAAAAATCTGGTACATCCTTCATTATACTATATTAATAGTAGACCATTGAAAAAAACTGATAATACAGGCGGGAGATGTCATGACTGAAAATGCCAGAGACACTGAAAGGGCCAGCGTGCATATGGAGGTTTCCTACAAGGAATCCGGCTCTTTTATCAAGTCATATATTCTCAATGTCAGCGGCGGCGGACTGTTTATCAAAACCGCCACCCCGCTTCCCCTGGATTCGAAAGTGACCCTGAGCCTGACCCTGCCGGACGACCCTGAAATCATGAAACTGGAAGGCATCGTGGTGTGGACAAATCCGAAGGGCGGCAAAAACTCTTTTCCCCGCGGAATGGGCATCAAGTTTTTGAACCTGAAGAAAGAATACGAGAAAAAAATCAGCAAACTGGTCGATGAAAACAAAAAAGAGATCGAAAACTACTCCCTGATATAATTTTCCCGTCATGCCGGCCTTAACGCCTTCAGACCAAAATCGTTTCTCAGCCGGTTAACAGCGGTCAACAGCTCCTTGTCCGCACTGACGGCACGGTTCAATCTTCCGGTTGAAATGTTCAAAAACTTCGCCGCCTCACCGATCTTTCCCTTGGCCATATACAGCGCATCCAGAATCACGGCACAGAAAAGCGGATACCGCGGATTCCCGCTGTTTATTTTTCCGAAACGATTTTCCGAAAAAAGATCCGCCACCGAGGAATGAATCACAACCCCGGAGAAAAAATCTTTTCGCACGTAAAGGGCAATCATTTTTCTGACCCGTTTCAGCGCTCTTTTCCGGTTCTCCTGCTGTGACCGGCTTTCTTCGGCAATGGCGGATATCCCGGTCTGGATATGGACGGCCCGCACCGCACTCAAGGTCCGGTTTCGCTTTTGTCCGCCCGGACCGGAGGCCATGTAGGTCTCCAATCGGCAGGTTTGTTTGAAAGCCTTGTCCGCTGCCAGCAGAAACGGATACGCTCCATCCGGAAAATTTAAAAACATTTTCATCCTATAACACCTTGTGTTTTTGCTGGTTTTTGGAAATTTTTACCGCTTTGAAAAAAAACAGGTCTTTACCGGAACCGCTTCAACCCCTTTTTGTAAGTATAACCTTTTGATTTTCTTTATTTTTCTTTTTTTCCCGGATTCACAACAAATTGGTACGGTATTTGTTTAATATTATATATAATATTTGTATTGACTAAAATATATTTCTGAACAGTAAAAACACCTTCAAAATGAAAATATACTATTTTGCCATGTTGATCCGTTTTTTGTCCCATAAAAACATTCTCTTTTTTCTGCTGCTGTTGCTGCTGCTTCGGCCTTTTCCGTCACAGGCCACCATCGGTCTGCCCGAAACACCGGTGCTTTCGATTGCCGTCTCTCCCTTTGACAACGGAACCATATATACCGGAAACGGTGAAGGGGTTTACAAAAGTGTCGACACCACTGATATCTGGTCTCCTGTAAATACCGGTCTTGATGCAGCTTACATTTACAAGATCCTGTTCAATCCCGTTTCATCGGTCTCTGTTTATGCCGCCACCGAAGAAGGGGTTTACCTGAGCAAAAACAGCGGTGTTTCCTGGACGGCTGCCGGCCTGGAAGATTATCAGATATACAGCCTGGCCGCCCGGCCCCGGACGGCAAGCACCATCAACCTGGCAGCCGGAACCAGCGCCGGAATATTCACCAGCAGGGACAACGGCACCACCTGGACCACCACAGTCACGGGTCCGGCAGAAGTTTACACCCTTGCCTTCGACCCTTCCGACAACGAAACAATATACGCCGGTTCTTTCGGCAACGGTATTCATAAAAGCACGGATTTCGGGGTGACCTGGTCAAAGCTCACAAACAGTCCGGCGTTTATAAGACATCTGGTGGTGAACCCTTCAACACCGGCCACCCTCTATGCCGCAACCAGCAGCGGTGTTTACCAATCCACCGATGCCGGCAGCACCTGGGCGCTGAGCCTGACCGGACTTTCCGGTGCCTCCGCGTACAGCCTGGCCATGAACCCCGATGATCCCGACAAAATATACGCCGCCACCGATAACGGGACCTTTCGTACCGTCAACAACGGCTCTTCCTGGTCGGAAATTTCCGTCGATGTGAGTGTCACCGGAAGCAGCAACCCCTTTATTCGGGAACTGGCCATGGATCCGAACAGCCCCTCAACCCTTTACGGCGGCACTTATACGGGCGATATCTACCGTTTTTCCGGCAGCGGCAGCGCCTGGTCCCAGCTGAACCGGGAACTGTCAAACACAACCGTGCTGGACCTGTTCTTTGATCCGGAAACATCCGGCATGGTCTATGCGGCCACCAGCACCCTGGGCGTCATTAAAAGCACCAACAGCGGTGAAAGCTGGTCAGAGGCAAACGAGGGTATGACCAGTTATCATATGAACCGGGTTTCCGGACTGAGCGATGCTTCCGCCCTGTTGGCCGGTTCGCTCAACGGCCTGTACCTGAGCAGCGATGCCGGCGCCAGCTGGGAACCGGTCGGCCCCAGCAACGAGGTCTACAGTTTCGGCATCGACAACAGCACACAAGATTCTTTTTTCCTCGGCTCGCATAACGGCATTTATTCCAGTACCGTTGACGGCACCGTCTGGACCGCAAAAAACAACGGCCTGGATTTTCCGCTGGTGTCCTGTATTGCCATCGATCCGGAAGATCCGGATATTATTTACGTGGGCACGGAAAAAGACGGCATTTATAAAAGTATTACCGGGGGCGACAACTGGGAAGAAATAAACATCGGTCTGGATTATTATGCAATCCTGGATCTGGTCATAGACCCGGAAGACAGCGAAACTATTTACACCGGAACCGTTGCCGGCGGAATATATACTTCCGCTGACGGCGGAGACATCTGGGAACCGCTCTCGGCTGACCTGGATAATACCACCATTACCAGTGTCAAACTTTTTTCTGCGGACCCCGCCATTCTTTATGCCGGTTCACGAAACAGGGGCTTTTTCCGAAGTGTTGACAACGGCACCACCTGGTCCACCGGCGCCGCGGCACTGGCGGACCAATCGATCCATGATATCGAAATCGTCCCCGACGGGACCCAGACCCTGCTGCTGGCTATGGAGGGTGATATTAAAACAGTTAAATTCAATACAGCGCCGCAAGCGCCTTCCGCCCCGACGCCGGTGGACAGCGCCGTCCAGCAGCAAATCTCATTGACCCTGAGCTGGACATCCGGTGATCCGGATCCGGAAGACAGCCTGACCTATGATGTCTATCTGGACCCGCAAACCCTTTTTTCGCAGGAGGCCACAACCCTTCTGGCTTCCGGGCTGTCCGCATCCGCCTTTACGGTACCGACCCTTTTGAAGGGCAATACCACCTATTTCTGGCGGATCGTCGCAAGGGACGGAAACGGCGGCGTCACGGCCGGCCCGCAGTGGCAGTTTAAAACCACTTCGCTGCCCGAGTACTGTATCGTCGAAGTCCTGCTGCCGTTTATCGAGGACCTCAACATCTTCAGACAGTTCAGAGACCGGGTGCTTCAGCAGACAGCCGCCGGAAGAGCCATGATTGAGCTTTACTATTCCCTGTCGCCCCTGCTTCAGGAGGCCGTTGCCAAAGATCCCGCCCTCAGAGAAAGATATACCCGGCTTTTTGAACGCCTTGTTCCCCTGATCAAAGCCTGCCTGCCTTCTGCAGATTTTTCAAAGAATTCCCGGACCGATTAAAATAGGTGTTTTTTGGGTCGATTTCTGCTAATAGTTTTAGTCTGACAGGAATGACATCTCAGGAGGCGGGTCCATGCAGAAACTGATGGAAAAGATCAGAGCCCAAAACGCGGTTATCGGCATCATCGGACTGGGATATGTCGGTCTCCCTCTGGTGATCCGGTTCGCCGAAGAAGGCTTTCGAGTGCTGGGTTTTGATGTGGACGGCGAAAAAACAAAAAGCATCAATGCGGGGAAAAGCTATATCAGGCACATTCCGGGAACCAATTTCAAAACCCTGGTCAAGACAGGGCATATTCAGGCCACCACAAATTTTGAAAAACTCAAAACCGTCGACGTTATCATTATCTGTGTACCCACCCCGTTAAATGAAATGCGGGAACCCGACCTCCAGTATATTGAAAAAACCGGCAGATCCATTGCCGAGAATCTGCAAAAAGGGCAGCTCATCTGCCTGGAAAGCACCACCTATCCGGGAACCACCGATGAAATTCTTTTGCCGCTTTTTGCTGCCGGCAAAAGAAAGGTCGGCCGGGATTTTTTTCTGGTATATTCCCCGGAACGGGAGGATCCCGGCAACACGCAATTTACCACCCGCACCATCCCGAAAATTGTCGGCGGAATGACGCCGGCCTGCCGAAAAATCGGCAAGGCGCTTTATGAGCAGGTCATTGACCGGGTAGTGGTGGTCTCCTCCACCCGTGCCGCGGAACTGACCAAGCTGCTGGAAAATATTTACCGCTGCGTCAACATTGCCCTGGTCAATGAAATGAAGATCCTTGCCGACCGGATGGGCATCAATATCTGGGAAGTTATCGAGGCCTCGGCGACCAAGCCTTTCGGTTTCTCTCCGTTTTATCCCGGCCCCGGCCTGGGCGGACACTGCATTCCGATCGACCCCTTTTACCTTTCCTGGAAAGCCCGGGAATACGATTTTACCACCAAGTTCATCGAGCTGGCCGGGGAAATAAATACAGGCATGCCCGACTATGTCATCAGCAGGGTCATGGAAGCGCTGAACACCAGGGGCAAAAGCCTGAAAGGCGCAAATATCCTGGTCCTGGGAATTGCCTATAAAAAAGATATTGACGACGACCGGGAATCCCCCTCGCTCAAACTGATCGATCTGTTAAAGAAGAAAGGGGCGCGGGTCAGCTATAACGACCCCTTCATTCCGAAATTAAAGAAGTACCGGAAATTCAATTTCAACCTGTCTTCCAAAAAACTCACCAAAAACCTGCTGACGCGCACGGACCTGGTTCTGATTTCAACTGACCACAGCAGCTATGACTATGACTGGCTGGCGGAAAATGCCGGCCTGATCGTGGATACCCGTAATGCGGTTAAACCGAAAAGGAAATTTGCCGGAAAAGTGTTTGCTGCGTGAGCAAATCCGCTGATACGGGCTTCATCTTAAAAAGGCCAATAGAACCGTTCGCAAAATGATATAGCCCTTTATGTCGGATGCAGAAAGAAAAAGCAAGGCACTGTGTCCGACAAATGATGCTTGGTTACCGGTTTTTTTGCGGACATATTGGCGCGGTTGATCGAACCGCAACCGACAGCAAAATCAACCCTGTAGTTATACTATTTTATGACATACTCTAATACGAAAAAAACATGAAAATTGTTCAGTTTGAAAAACAGAAGGGTTGGTCCGGACAGGCACAACAATCATTTTTAGCGGCAAAGGGCCTTCACCTTCGGGGACACAAGGTCCTGATGGTTTGCCAGTCCAACAGTATTATTGGAAAAGAAGCTGAGAATTCAGGTATTGCGGTGATATATCTGCCGATGGTTGGTTTGCGGTTGTTTTTATCAGCTATCCGGCTGGGCCTGTATTTGCGTAAAAACAAATACGATATTCTGCATTCTCACGGCGCACGGGATCACCTGTTATCCATCATCTCCTGCCAAATTTCCGGAAACGGCAAGGTCTTAAGGTCCAAGCACAACATGAAAAAAGTCCGGCGGGGCTGGCTGCAATACAACTATTTTACAAACAGTTTAAGTGCTGTTTCACGACCCGCATATTGTACGCTTGAAGAGATTGGCATTCCCCAGTCTAAAATTCGCCTGATTTACAGTTCGTTTGACCTTTCCCGGTTCTCCCCGCATGACCCTTCGCCTGAATTTTTAGGAAAACTGAACATCAGCCGTTCAAATTTTGTTATCGGTACCATGGGCCGGCTGACCAACACCTCCAAGGGCACCGAAATACTGCTTCGGGCAGCACCCATCATCTTGGAAGAATTTCCCGATGCCCGCTTCCTGCTTGTCGGACATCCCGGGAAAAAGCTCCCCCGACTTGCAGACCGCCTGAACATTTCAGATCGGGTTATTTTTCCCGGTTTTACCGAAGATGTCAGCGGGGCGCTTTGCTGTATGGATCTGTATGTGCAGCCCAGCATCACCGAAGCGCTCAGCTCCTCCATCATCCAGGCTATGGCCATGCAGAAACCGGTTGTGGCTTCAGATACCGGCGGCATTCCCGAAGTCGTCGACAGCGGCAAAACCGCGCTTCTTTGCACTCCGGGAGATCCTGAAGCCCTTGCCCAAACCATCCTGGGCCTGATCAAAGATAAAAACAAACTGTTGGAAATGGGAAGTCTCGGTCGAAAAAGGGCTCTGGAAAAATTTTCTCTGGACCGGATGATCGATGATATCGAAGCCTGGTATCGGCAGGTACTTCAGAAACCGGAATCATAACCCTGTCCGGCAGCCTGTTTTAGCGTTCAACCAGGGCAGCCCATATCCCGCGGTCGATCCGCCCCCTGCAGTAGGCACGGAGAAAAGCAGCGAGATCTTTCACACCCAAACCGCAATCCCTGTTTTTTGAAATAAATTTCGCCAGCCAGTCGAACCTGTTCTCTGGCGAATCGTTTTTCAAAAAACAGAAGGTGTCCGGCGCGGCACAAAACAGGTTTTCACCTATCCGCCACTTTCCGGGATCAAACAGCATAATGTTCATCCCCTCCTTATGGAGCCGGGCGGTAAGTTTGCCGGCGGAAATCAAAACATCATTTTTTCTGTCCTTCCGGGCCAGGACCTTCTCAAGGCTTTGTTCAGATTTCTCTTTCCGGGCAATCAGTAGTTCATGCCGAAAATATCCCCTTTTGAAAGCAAAAGCCGTGGCACCCCGGCAGTCCACATCCAGCATCTTCAGCGCCACCTGCATTCGCCAGCTGCGCATCAGGGCCGTGTCCTTTTTTTGCCAGACCGGACATCTCGCATAAGAGACTGAAAACCGGTCCGGGTCCGGCTCACCCTGAACAAAGGCCCGGATCGCCTGTCTCAGCCGGAGCTCATCTTCGCCTTTCATCATCACCACCCGATACCCGCACCAGGTAAAGTGCTGGACCGCGTGATTCCGGCGGATGCAGTTGCGAGCCGCCCGCCGGGCCCGGTGCAGCTGGTACTTCGGATAGGTCTGCGGCAGCCAGTCGACAAAATAGTCCGGCCGGGCGTTCATCCGGTCCGAATAGGCCTTGAGAAAACCCAGGATACACGTTCTGGACAGATCCGCACGCATCATGGAGTAGGCGATCCGCCTCACATCCCGCAGATACTGATTGCTGCCTTTTCCTGCCGGCTTCATGTCATAGAGATCAATCAGAAACAGCTCGCGAGTGTCCGTCACCAGGACGTTTTCCGCCTTGAAATCACCGTGCACCAGTCCTGAACCGTGAAAAGAACAGAACAGGTCCAGCAGTTTCGTCATCAGCGGTTCCAGAACAGCACGGTCGTTGCGAAAAGTTTTAAAAACATGAAACAGGTTTTGCGAACCTTCAAGGAATTCCATCACCAGCAGGGTTTGAAAATCCGGCTGCCAGTAGGGTTTTTCCGCCACCAGGACCGGGGAAAGCGTGGGCACGTTTTTCCCCATCGCCCGTTTGATGGCAACCGCTTCTCTTCGGGAGGTTGAATAGCCAAAAGCGGTCTTGATCCGCTGACCAAAGGTGGGCCAGCAGGTCCATTTCACCAGCCAGGCCGGGGCGTTCTGCTCCGGCCGGTATCTATAAATCCGCCGGCTGTTTCCGGAAGACAACAAAGTCCAGTGCAGGGGACTGAGGGTTGTGTTTCCCAGCTGATTTAAAATGTCATTCCGGACCCTGTCGGGCAGGGTGTTTTCAACGATTTTCCAGCGGGGAGTTCTGTTTGAAAAAATCATTGCAGTATTAAAACGTTATTAATACAATTTCTTTTTTACCATAGACTCAAGAGATCCGTGCCCCCGGTTGACCCGTGTAAACGGATGAATAGCAAATTTCAAAATCCAAATTAAAAAAAACCAAATAAGATTTCTCTCGAGCCCCTGAAAATTTTCGAGGCGTTCACGCAACAGTCCTTTTCTGTTTTGTGATCAAAAATACGGCAGGTAATTTGCGCAGCAACCAGTATAGGTAAAAGCCTTTGCCGTGTCAATTCTTTGCAACCCTTCCGGACCGGCTCAGGCGGATCCGTTTCTTTTTTTGATATCTTCAAAAATAGTATAAAAACAGGGGATGATAAACAGGGTCAGCACACTCGAAAACATCAGCCCCCAGACGATTGAGATTGCCATGGGCGTCATCATGAATTCCCGGCCGAAAATTCCCA
>Ga0272441_10004554_pt1 | contig 24950 bp, 20 predicted proteins | sample SSMProp6N_FD_193582 | JGI IMG/M metagenome (GOLD analysis project Ga0272441, IMG submission 193582) | Marine sediment archaeal communities from Little Sippewissett salt marsh, Falmouth, MA, United States - SSM-Prop-6N | ecosystem: Environmental > Aquatic > Marine > Wetlands > Sediment ...
ATCTGTACCGGTGAGGTATTACTGCGGAGCAAAAGGTTGCGGCTTTTATTGGCCGGATCCGGGGCATCCAGATAAAACGTATCAAAGGCGTCTCGCGAAGGATGATCAACGGGGATATTTAATGCCGTGAAATTGTTAAATTCGGTCTCGATCTCCGGCCCTTCATGAACGGCAAACCCCATCTGCTCGAAGATCCGGCAGACATCCCTGATCGTCTGGGTAATCAAGTGCCGTGTTCCGCGTTCGGGAGCAACCCCGGGGAGCGTAACATCAACCTGCTCGCTGGCTTTTTGATTGGACTGCAAGGCCTTTCGCTTTTCCTCGATCCGGGCCGTGATGTATTTCCGCAAATCATTAGCCCCTTTACCTATCAGAGGTTTTTCTTCTGAAGATATTGTTGCCATGCTGGCAAAAATCTCCTGGATCAGGCCCTTGCGGCCCAAATACTGAATCCGGCAGCTTTCCAGGCCTTTATCGTCCGAAACCGCATTGATTTGCTGTTCAGCCTGCCGGCGAATATCGTCAAAGTTCCAAGACATAGCGTCAATCTTTATTTTGTATCCGACTCAATTTAGTCATTATAACATCATTCAGCGACTCTTCAAAAAACGTTTTGCCCCTTACTTCTTCCAGGTCGGGGGCGAAAAAAGGATCAAAATCGAGTATAGCTCGAGACGCCCGGCCAGCATCAGAAAAGACAACAACCATTTCCCGGGAGTCGAGATCCAGGCATAATTCTTGGTCGCGCCGATGAGGCCTAAGCCGGGGCCGATATTGCTTAGGGTGGCAATGGCCGCGGATAAAGCGGTCACGATGTCGCATTTTTCCAAAAAGGCAAACAGGATCGTTCCAATAAAAAATAAGAATATATAAATCACAAAATAAGACATAACCTGCATGATAATACGGTTGTCCAGTGGCCGCTGATCGTACCGTACCGGAATCACGGCGTTCGGCAAGACAGCCTGAATGACGGACCGGACAGCAACCTTCAGCGCGATAAACACCCGCGCAACCTTCATGCCCCCTCCGGTGGATCCGCCGCAACCGCCAATGAACATGACCGTTACCAAAAGAAATCCTAAAATGGGCGGCCAGGCATCAAAGTCAGCCGTGACGTATCCCGTGGTCGTCAAAATCGAAACAACCTGAAAAGCGGCCTTGCGTAAAACGCCTCCCCCGAGGATCTCCGTGCGCAAGGCTAAGGAAAAAAATATGACCAGGATCGCGATCAAAGAAAAATAACTTCGGAATTCTTCGCTTTTCGTATACGCCCGCAGATTGCCGCATAAGGCCTGATAATGCAACATAAAGTTGGAGCCGGCCAGAAACATAAAAACAATCACCACCCATTGGATATAGGGGCTAAAGGCCCCGATACTGGCATTTCTGGTCGAGAAACCGCCGGTAGCCATGGTGCCGAAGGTGTGGCACAGGGCCTCGAACAGGGACATGCCGCCCAGCATCAGCAGCCCGGTTTCCAGGGCAGAAAGCAGAAAATAAACCAGCCAAAGGATCTTGGCGGTTTCCTTAATGCGTGGCTGGATGCGTTCGGCGGTAATCCCCGGGGCTTCGGCCTTATACAACTGAAACGCATTCTGGCCCAAGGCCGGCAATAAAGCCAAATAAAGAACGATAATCCCCATCCCCCCCAGCCAATGCGTCAGGCTGCGCCAAAACAGGATGCCGCGCGAATAGCTTTCGACATCCGTTAAAACGGTCGCTCCGGTCGTGGTGAATCCGCTGACCGTTTCAAAAAAGGCATCCGTATAAGTGGGAACTCCCTGCGTCAGATAAAGTGGCAAAGCGCCCAAGAGGGATAAGACAATCCAAGACAATCCCACAATCGCCAATCCATCCTTAGCATTCAGATTGTTAAAATCCTCTTTCTTAATCCGCAAAACAATCCGCGGCAAAAGCGATATCAAGCTGCCGACTAAAATAGTTATTAAAAAAGCGCGCACCTCCGGGCTGGCGGGATTGTCATAAAAGGCCCAGCCGAGAGGGACCAGCATTACCGCGGAAACGACAAAGAGAATACGGGCAACAACGCTGAATACGATTTTCTTATGCATGGGGATTGTAAGACAGCAACCGATCCTGAATCGCTTAGAAAATTTTCTTTCGAGTAAAGAGATCCTGCATTTTTTTTACGGATTTGTCCTGGCAGAACACAACCACGCGCTCTCCGGAACGGATCTGCGTGTTCCCGTTGGCCAGAAACACATCTTTGTCTCGCAAGATCGCGCCCACGATCGAATTCTTGGGGAATGACAGTTCTTTCAACGGAGCCCGGGTGACGGCCGAATTTTCTTCCGGGACAAACTCCAGCGCCTCGCAATCACAATCCAACAGATTGATAACGGAGCGGATCCCCTTTCCCCTTACCAGCCGCAGGATCTGATCAACCGCGCGCAGACGCGGATTGATGACGACATTGATATCCATCGCGTCGATGATAGAAAGGTAGTCGGGCTGTTGGGTGGTGATGATCGTCGTTTTGGCGCCCATTTTTTTAGCAAGTACGGCACTGACCAGATTGGAATGATCATTAGGCGTTGAGGCAATAAACGCGTCCGCCGCTTCAATCCCGGCCTCTTTGAGGATAGCCGATTCCGCGGCCGATCCTTTGATGACCCGAACCGAATTCAGGCGTCCGGCAAACTGCTCGGCCAGATCCCCATCCTCTTCGATCAATACGATATCGTTGATCGTTTCGGACAGCTCCCGGGCAACAATCTCTCCGATATGAGTGGCCCCGCAAATAATCACCTTCCGCATCTGACGGGTATCAGGATCGATAAAAGTTAAAAATTCTCCAAGCGAATCTTTGGGGAGCAAAGCATAGATCCGGTCCGAGGCCTCCAGGACCGTAGCGCCTGTAGGAATGATCACCTCCCCGTCGCGGATGATCGCAACGATCAAAAACGGCCAGGGAAAATCCTCGGTCCGCAGATCATCCATACGGTGCCCGCAAAAAGTTGACGACGCCGGGAGATTGAATGATCGCAACAAGATGCGCCCTTCGGCGAAATCCGCGACTTCTCGCGCCCCGGGGGTTTTGACGACACGAATAATATCATGCGCCGCGACCTCTTCCGGATTGATGAACTCCTCGATCGCAAACTGCTGATCCCGGAAACTCTTAACCGCCTGAAGCAACGATTCGCTGCGGACCCGGGCAATCCGGCGCTTGGCGCCGAACCGGGCCGAAAGAAAACACACGACCAGGTTGATCTCATCGGCATTAGTAACGGCGATAACCAAATCGGCATCGTGCACCCCCGCCTGCTGGAGGACATCGGGATCGGACCCCCGGCCGACAATTACCTTGGCATCGATTTTTTCATCAACCCGCGCGGCAACGTCCGGATTGAGTTCAATCAAATAAACCTCATGATTTTCCCGGCTTAAGGAATCCGCCAAGTTCCATCCGATAATTCCGGCTCCGACAATAATAATCTTCATGAGATCTGTCCTTTACAAGTTACCCCGAAGGCACGTGGCGCTCTAAAGCAACTTCATTTGCCAGCTTTTGAAGTTGACGGCTGTGATTGCTTGGCAAGGCTTACCAGTTTTTGGAAAGCAGCGGGGGAATTGACGGCCAAGTCGGCCAAGATCTTACGATTCACAGAAACCTTTGCAATGGACAAGCCATTGATAAAACGGCTGTAAGCGATCCCGGATTCGACACAGGCCGCTTTGATACGAACGATCCAAAGGCTGCGAAAGGAACGCTTCTTCACCTTGCGGTCCCGGTAGGAATATCCCATGCCTTTGGTGAGCGATCGTTCCGCCTGACTGATATGCTTGCTGCGATGCCCGAATTGGCCTTTGACTTTCTTAAGGAGTCTTTTTTTTCGTTTATGCGAGGCAACCGACGTCTTGATTCTAGCCATAAGGCAACAACCTCCTTACCCTTTTCTCTTCAACCGGCGAGAGATAATTACTTTTTCTCAGATGTCGTTTTCTTTTTCTGGTCTTTTTTCCCAGAATATGGCCGCGTCCAGCTTGCCGTTTCTTGATCTTCCCGGTCTTCGTTCTCCGGAATCTCTTTGCCGCCGAACGGTTTGTCTTCAACTTCGGCATGATATTCTCCTTCTATGATTAAACGCCACGGGATAAAAGCGTCCCGAGACTTTATTGGTGAACCCGTGCCCCGACGATATCATCCAACCTTTCCCCGGGCCGGGATTACTTTTTGTCCGCTTTGGGTGCAACAATTACCGACATGATCCGGCCTTCCATCATGGGCATCTTTTCCACCTGGCCGAATTCGGCAATGTCGGTAACGAACCGCTCCAAAACAGCGCGCCCCTGATCCTTGAAAGCCATCTCGCGACCCCGGAAAAAAAGGTTCAGCTTGACCTTGTCCTTCTTTCCCAAAAAATCCTTGGCCTGTTTCAATTTGACTTCATAGTCGTGTTTGTCAATATGAGGCTTGATGCGCAACTGCTTAAGATGGGTTATTTTTTGACTCTTCTTGACCCGGCGTTCCTTTTTCTCCTGGTCATACTTGTATTTACTGAAATCCATAATGCGGCAGACCGGAGGTTTGGCTGTCGGCGCCACTTCCACCAAATCAAGATTGTGTTCGCGAGCCATTTCCTGCGCCCGTTTGATCACCACGATCCCTAACTGCTCCGAATTTGGGCCGATAACCCGAACCTCGGGAACCCGGATGCGATGATTAACACGAATATTCTTTTGAATAAGAACCACCTCCCTTTGATTGGATGCCGCCCGGCCTCGCGCAAGAGGTCTGAACGGCCATTAAAGAATTTATGTTTTTTTGTCTATCTGTTCCCGAAATTGTGCGATCAAGGCTTCCGGGGCAAGCGTGCCGGCATCCCCTTCCGTCCGCTTGCGCACCGCGATCTTTTGTCCCGCGACCTCTTTATCACCGACGATCAAGAGGTACGGGATCTTCTTAAGGGTCGCCTCGCGGATTCTTTTGTTTAAGCTTTCATTGCGGGCATCGACTTTGACCCGCATGTCGGCCTGCAAAAATCGTTCCTGAATCTCCCGGGCATAGGCCGCATGCTCGTCGCGAATCGGAATGATCACGGCCTGAACCGGCGCCAGCCACAGCGGAAAGGCGCCCGCGTAATGTTCGATCAACGTCCCGATAAACCGTTCCACGCTGCCCAAAATAGCGCGATGAATCATGATCGTCCGGCAGGGCTTTCCGGAGTCATCAATATATTCCAGATTAAACCGGTGCGAAAGCGCAAAGTCGCACTGAATCGTGGCGCATTGCCATTGACGGCCGAGGGCATCTTTCAGTTTGATATCGATCTTGGGACCGTAAAAAGCCCCTTCCCCTTCATGGATTTGATACGCCACTCCCTTCTCTTTCAAAGACGCTTCCAGGGCATCGGTCGCAATATCCCAATCCGCTTCCTGCCCGATAAATTTCTCGGGCCGCGTGCTCAGTTCAATCACCAAATCTTCAAAGCCGAAGGCCTGCATGATCTCAAAAGTAAAATCTAAAACCTGCATGACCTCCTGCTTGACCTGATCCGGCCGACAAAAAATATGTCCGTCATCCTGCGTGAACCCGCGCACCCGCAATAATCCATGAAGAACACCCGCCTTCTCCTGCCGATAAACTGTCCCAAGCTCAAAAAAACGGATCGGCAAATCCCGGTACGAACGAAGTCGTGATTGATAGATCAAGATATGCCCGGGACAGTTCATGGGCTTGACCGCATATTCCTCTTCATCAACCTTAAAATAATACATGTTCTCGCGGTAATAACCGGCATGCCCGCTTTGCTCCCAAAGTTTGCCTTTAAGCATGTGCGGCGTCATAACCAGGTCATACCCGCGGCGGACGTTCTGGCGCAGGATGTACTCTTCGATAATCTTGCGCAAAACAGCGCCGTTGGGGTGATAAAAAACCAGTCCGGCCCCGGCCTCGTCATAATAAAAATTAAACAGGTCCAGCTGCGGACCTAATTTGCGATGATCTCTTTTTTGCGACTCTTCCAGGAAATTCAAATACTGTTTCAGCTCCTCCTCCGTGGCAAAACAGGTCCCATAGATGCGCTGAAGCATCGGTTGGTTTTCGTCGCCACGCCAATAAGCGCCGGCCACCGAAAGCAGCTTAAACGCCTTGATCTCACCCGTACTGGCGACATGCGGCCCCCGGCACAGATCAACAAAGTCCTCTCCGGTATAATAAACAGAGATTTTCTCGTCAGGAATATCGCGGATTAATTCAAGCTTATAATCCTCCCCGCGCTGCCGAAATAAGGCCACGGCCTGATCGCGCGGTAATTCCTCGCGGCGGATCGGTAAATTCCGATTGATGATCCGGCGCATGCCTTTTTCGATCGTCTTCAGATCCTCGTCCGTAAAGGGCTCGGGCTTGTCGAAGTCATAATAAAACCCGTTCTCTATCGACGGGCCGATGGCCACTTTCACGTCTGGCCATATCTCCTTAACGGCCTGGGCCATCACGTGGGAACAGCTGTGACGAAGCGTTTCTAAGCGGATATTCACTTTCTCTGCCATAATGAAAAAAGGATTAAAGAAATAAAGGCCTTCGGATCAACCGGAAAAAGTCAAACAGCTGTCAAGCGATCATGAATTATAACGCTCATTGATAGTTTTCGCTTTTTGATCCTGGCTCCTTTATTTCTTTAATCCTGCCTTTCAATGGTGGGCGGTACAAGACTCGAACTTGTGACCTTCACGATGTCAACGTGACACTCTAACCAGCTGAGCTAACCGCCCTTGAGTAGTTCTAAGCCATAAGCTGTAAGATATAAGAAGAAAAAAAAACAAAAGCATAATAAATTCGGAGATATGGATACTGCCGCAATCCCAATCGGCTATTCGTTATTCGAACACATATGGCCCGGCGTCTTAAATCCAGTCCTATCTCGATGAAAACTTGGGACATTGCTTAATTCTTACAACGAAAACCATGGGCAAGGTGGGAGTCGAACCCACACGACCTTTCGGCCACAGGATTTTAAGTCCTGCGTGTATGCCATTCCACCACTTGCCCTTTTTTAGCCATAAGCTGTAAGTTATACGCTATAAGAAAAAATGAAGGTGCGAATAACGTTTGTTTAGGAATCTGAAAGAACGAAACTTAACACCTTAATCCGCAATTTCTTGTATCACCGATCTCAGGCCAGCCTTCAGCCGGGCCCTTGCCTTTTCTTCGATCTTCTCTCTCCCTCTTATATCTTATAACTTACATCTTATAGCTTTAATGGAGGCGTGGATCGGAATCGAACCGATGAATAGTGGTTTTGCAGACCACTGCCTTACCACTTGGCTACCACGCCATGAAAAAAGACGCATCAAACAACACTTTCGACTTGTTTCACAATCGCGTCAATCTCGGCCAAACGGCCTTCACCGGTGTCCCCGCAGGCCAGACGTCCCTTGGCGGGACCAATCATGTGATAGCCGATCTTTTTTAAGCGGCCGATATTTTCCTGGACTATTGTATTCCGATACATGCCCTGATTCATCGCCGGGGCAATCAAGACAGGTGCCTTTGTCGCCATCACCGTGCAAGTCAAGAGATCATCCGCGATGCCGTGAGCGACCTTTCCGATAAAATCAGCCGTAGCCGGCGCGACCAAAAGCGCATCCGCCCACTGAGCCAATCCAACATGATCTTTTTCCCATGGCTTCTGTTGGGCGTCAAACATGCCCACATAAACCTGCCGCTGGGAAATGCTGGCCATGGTCAAAGGCGTGATAAAATGTGTGGCGGTTGCCGTCATCACGACGGAAACTTCAAATTTTTTCTCTTGAAGGCGACGAACGAGCTCGACAGCTTTATAGGCAGCAATGCTCCCGGTTACTCCCAGCACGATCTGTTTCTTCCTGTCTGCCATCATAGCGCCTTGCCCGCGGGCCTCAACACAAAATCAGCTCTCTTTTTCCTGCAGGACCTCTTCCTTTTTTTCGTCTTTGCCCTGCTCAGGCTCCGGTTTAAATTGATCGGCAACATCTTTCAACACAACCTGGCCGGCCTGGATTTCTTCCAAAGAAATAGTTGTGGCTTTTTCCAAGGAAGGGTTTTCGATCAGCTTCCGTTTACCGTCCGCCAATTCCGTGGCACGCTTAGAAGCCATGCGAATTAACTTATAAACACTATATCCGGATTTGGGTAATAAGTCTTCTAATGGCGGATACCCCATTGATTAATTCCTCCTTATTCTCTTGATGAACAGAAAAGAGATAAACTCTTTATTATTATATAATTAAGAAATTTTATATATACCATAATAGACATATTTTGTCAAAAGAGTTTTTCAGGACGCGCTTAATCCCATTTCACGAGCCAAGACAGCCTTTAGCTCCTGAAAACATACGAATAAATCATCATTAATCAGGACATAATCATATTTTTTTGCTTCAGAAAGCTCCAGGGCCACACGTCGCAAGCGTTTTTTTAAACCTGCCTTATTTTCGGTCCCTCTTTTTAAAAGCCTTTTTTTCAAAACCTCAAGGCTGGGGGGCTTAATAAAGAGCATCAGGCTGTCCGGGACCTTGCGCTTAACCACCGCCGCCCCCTTGATTTCAATACATAATAAAACATAGCGGCCTTTATTAAGCGCATCCCGGACAGGTTTGGCCGGTGTCCCGTAATAGTCCTGGTATACCTTCTGCGATTCTAATAAATGTCCGGCCCTTTTTTTATATAAAAACCGCTTGCGGCTGATAAAATGATAATCCCGGCCGTCGACCTCCCCGGGTCTTTTGCCGCGAGATGTTAACGAAACCGAGCGGACAATTTGGCCTTTAAACTCCGGATCCTTTAAAAGCATCCTGTTCAGGGTGGTTTTCCCAGAACCCGAAGGACCGGAAAGAATTATGATCCTGCCTTTGGGCTTCATAAATCAATAAGACTACCGTTTGGGTGAGGCTGACCAAGGAATGCGGCCACAGAAACATGGGCGTCGTTCCTATTCAATATTCTGCGCCTGTTCACGAAGCTTCTCGATGTGGCTTTTCAGCGATATCACCGCGGTTGACACAAGCGTATCCTGAAGTTTGGACCCAATGGTATTGGTTTCCCGCTGCATTTCCTGGGCAATAAAGTCCATCTTTTTCCCTGCGATCTCGCGGGAGGACAATAACCGGGTGAACTCCTGAATATAATGATGCAGCCGCGCTAATTCTTCGCTAATATTATTGCTCTTCTGAAAAGAAATAAATTCATCTGGATTCAAGATCTTTTTCTGACGGCTTGCAATCCGCTGTGCCTGTTTTTGAATCTTTTTGACCAACCCGGTCATTTGCTTAAGGATTTTCCTGAAATCAGCGGCCAGGCTGTTCCCTTCCCGTCTGCGCATATGAACGCATCCGGCCATCGCGCGCTTGAGTCCTTTTTCAAGGGCTGGCCAAAAGCGGTTAAGGTCAACAGGCGTTTCCTTGACTTCAATCACGCCTGGAAGCCCGACCAGATCTCCAAAAGTAATTTTATCGTCGATCGCAAACTGCCTCTTCAATGCTTTGGCCTGCTGAAAATAGGTTTTAACGGTTTGTTTGTTTAACAGGTACTTTGCCGTCGGCGTAGACGACATTTTAAAAGACAGGGTCACTCTCCCGCGCTTCATTTCCCGTGTAAGGATCTGCCGGATCCGGTCTTCCAGGGCGGAAAAGCCCGGCGGCAAATAAAAAACAAGGTCAAAATAGCGATGGTTTTGGCTTTTCACTTCAAGGGTTCCCTTGATTTGTGTCCACGCAACTTCTGTGCTGCCGTAACCGGTCATCCCTTTAATCATGGATACGTTCCTTTGTTAATAATCTCGGTGTTCTTGCGGGGCATCGCAAAAAACGCTTAACGAATTTTGAGAATCTGAAAAAGCCGATCTAGATCGTCAGGCGAATAATATTCGATGACGATCTTCCCTCTTTTTTTATGCGCGATCAACCGGACCTTTGTCCCCAGGGCTTGCTGTAATTCGTTTTCCAGATTCTGGATATCCGGGTTGACGGGACGTACTTTTTTCTTTTCCCGTTGAATAAAATCTGGTTGAGTAACCCGGGTCAGGTTTTCCAGTTCGCGCACGGATATCCCTTTTTTAACCGTACGGTCAAACAACCGTTTTTGCAATCCTGGCTCTTCGACGCTTAACAAGGCCCGGGCATGACCCATCGATAAGGTCCCTGTACATACGCTGCGCTGGATTTCTTCCGGCAATTTTAATAACCGCATAATATTGCTGATGGTGGACCGGTCTTTCCCGACGGAGACAGACAATTCTTCCTGGGTGAGTTTAAAATCGCTGATCAGGCGCCGGAAGGCCTGGGCCGCCTCTATCGGATTAAGGTCTTCCCGTTGAATGTTTTCGATCAGTGCCAAAACCAATGATTCCTGGTCCGAGACCTCCTTAATAATAACGGGGACTTTTGCGAGCCTGCATCTTCGCGCAGCCAATAACCGGCGCTGTCCCGCAACGACTTCATATCCTTCTGCTTTCGATCGGACCAGAATCGGCTGTAGAATGCCTTTTTCCTGGATAGAAGCCACAAGCTCATCTAGCCTGGCTTCATCATAAACCGCCCGAGGTTGTAAAGAGTTCTCCTTGACTAAAGCTGTCATAACAAACATGACGTTTTCAGATTTCTGATCTTCAGAAATGCTAACTTTTTCTGGTATTAATGCGGATAAACCTTTTCCAAGGGCCCGATGTTCCATGATATTTCCTTTTGTTAATATATGATTGAGGAGATTTGATTCATATTATGGTTGTCCAACATCTTGTTTAATTTGTTGATCTACTCTTGAAACAGACTTATCCAGCTCATTGACCGATTCAGATTTAATACTTAAGTCATTGTCTCGCAATAAGTTATGATTTATTCCGCCTAAAAATTCACATGCAAATTCTTCATACTTCTTAGCCCCGATAGAACTTGGATCATATATAAGAATTGGCTTGCCAAAACTGGGGGCTTCTCCTAATTTTATATTCCGTGGGATAATCGTCTGATACACTTTATCTTTAAAATAGTTTTTTATCTCATTGATAACTTCATTTGTAAGATTTGTCCTATAATCCGCCATCGTTAATAAAACCCCCTCTAACTCCAGTGACGGATTGAGCCCATCTCTTACTAAATCCAGGGTATTAAGAAGTTGGGTAACTCCCTCCAAAGCATAAAACTCACATTGTATGGGAACAATCACAGAGTTGCTTGCAACTAAAGCATTTAAAGTTAAAAGGCCCAATGATGGCGGAGAATCAATAATAACGTAATCATAGTTCTGGTGAATTTGATTTAAAGACTTCCTTAATCGGGTTTCTCTGGAGATCGCGCCGACTAATTCAATCTCTGCTCCGGTTAAATTGATATTACAAGGAATGATATCAAGATTTGGCAGGATTTCATTAATAATGGATTCTTGGACAGGACAACGATTAAGCAGGACTTCATAAGCAGATTCTTTGATTGTATTTTTATTTACCCCTACACCACTAGTGGCATTGCCTTGAGGATCCGCATCCACAATCAAAATTTTTTTACCAAAAACTGATAAGGCATGAGAAAAATTAACAGCGGTTGTGGTCTTGCCGGTTCCTCCTTTTTGATTACATATGGTAATTATTTTGCCCATAACTCTCCTCCCTGTTTCACGAGGAACTTTTCAACAAGTTATCAACATGTTAATATTTCACGTGGAAATTCTTCATCTACTCCCCTATTTTTACTAATTTGCAAATATTAATCAAGTATTTTTTAATTTATTTATTCTTTAAGGTTGCTTTTATCTTTGCTGGCTTTGCTCCCTCCATTCCAAATAAGCCCCTCTTTTCTTCAGAGACAACCTTTACATTAATTTCCTCCCGGGATACATTGAGAATCTCTAAGGCCTTTTTAATGGCATCTTCTACCGTTGCACCCTCGACGTCAATGCTATAAATTTTATCTTCCTGCTCCATGACTAATCTTTGGCCTTTGAGATGCGCCACTGAGTAAAAATTGTTGTTAAATATAATATGTTAAAATATAGAGTCAAACCACTGGCAGCACGATAAAAAATAAAAACCATCATAACAGGCAAAAAAACCATCATCATTTTCTGCTGGGATGCCTGTGTCGGATCTGAAACAACCATGTTTTTTTGAGATATTTTTTGTTGAAAAAACATAATTATCCCCATTAAAAATGGCAATAAATTCAATTCATTGCCAATAACAGGATATGTCCCAGGCAAAATCATTAAACGATCCGGTTCCGACAGATCTTTTATCCATAAGAATCCTTGTCCTTTAAGCATTACAGATCTCCATAATACCTGGTAAAGCGCGAAGAAAACCGGTATTTGAAGCAATATAGGTAAACACCCTCCCATCGGATTGATCTTATGTTCTTTGAAAAGTTCCATCTGTTCTTTGCTGAGCTTTTGCGGGTTGTCTTTGTGTTTTTCTTTTAGTTTAGCTATTTGTGGTTGCAATGATTGCATCTTTTTCATTGAAGTCATGCTTTTTAGTGTTAACGGATATGTAATTCCGTTAATCAAGATTCCAAGTATAATGATGCATAAACCCCAATTAGGAACAACTTTGTGAATTGAGTTAAGTATATAATAAACACCTTTTGCAACTGCATTTATTAGCCCAACCCCACTAAAACGCATTATTTTATCGAAATTATGGCCCGCCTCTTTTAATACTTTCAATTTTTGCGGGCCATAATAAGCAGTAAATTGATAATTATACGTTTGTTCAGTATTTGTCTTAACTTCATAATTTATCATGGATTCTGACGATTGTGTTATTAAGTACCCCGTGCTTTCAAAATTTGGTTGAATTATAAAAGCAAAATAACGGTTCCGAAATCCGAGCCATTCAACTTTTCCGTTTTCAACAATATCCTTTAGTTGATTAAAAACAAATTTCTCTTCTTTAGATGAATATTTAATAACATTGCCCTTAGCTTGGATTTTGTCATTAATCAATGCTGTATATTCAAATAAACTGAGATCCCGGCTACTTTTTAGTTTTTTGTCTAATCTTGAAATGTCCAAACTGAATACATTAATCTTATTAATGTCCAGTCTGGACATTGACGGATTCGCCCTAATTTCTACTGAAATATCTATCATATAGTCTTTAGGATTAAGAACATAGGACTTAACCACTTTTGCTTCCGGGCTGTCATAAACATATTGTACACTTGTCTCGGTTAATCCTTCTAATCGGAATGGTTTGTTGTCGAATTGCTGTATTTTAACTATGCCAGTTACTGGCATAGTTTCAGAATATTCGGTCAATTCAAGCGATTTGATATGACCACCGATATTGCTGAAGCTAACTTTCATTTTGTCTGTTGTCAAAACAGTTAATTCTTCAGCAACGACTTCTTGCGGAATAACAGCCGAAGGAGGAGAGGAGGGGGGAGGCGTTGGTTTCCCTTTCGCAGGTGGCTGCTCATCCGAAATGACAGGAGGGGCGGATGCCTGCTGCGGCTGAGGAAACAGCCGGCCCCAAATCGTCAGAACTAAAAAAGATAATACAAATGCAAGGAGTAGTCGTTTTTCCATATTGTTTATTTTACGGGATCATATCCGCCCGCAGATAACGGCGTGCATTTAATTACTCGTCGGAAAATAAGCCAAATCCCTTTGATGAAACCGTATTTCTGAAGAGCGTGACAAGCGTAAGACGAACAGGAAGGATGAAATCGACACACGGCAGGCAACCCCAGAACCCCTTTGATGAATCGGTAAATCTTTATCAAAAAAATAAGGAAACGGGTCATGAGCACCGCTGGTCTATTTGGAAAGCTTTTTTCGGCCCTTGGCACGTCGTCGTTTAAGGATATTGCGTCCGTCGGATGTTGAGGAGCGTTTGCGGAAACCGTGTTTCCTTTTTCCTTTAAGATTGGTTGGCGTTTTTAATTTCTTTTTCATAATTGCAAAATTATAACATAGCGGAACTTTGAGTCAAGCCTTTTCCGCATCAAATGCCCTGATGAAATGTCCAAAAACGGCATCATCCGCTATCTCGACGGTATATGTTTCGATTTTATTAAAGATTAAAACTCCGTTTATATAAATACTTACTTGCCAGCAAAAATTCGTTCAAAAATTATTTTTATTCCGGCAAAAAACAAAATTGAGTTGAAATAGAATTTTTGTCTGATATAATAAAACATCTTTTTCCCGTAATTTTTAAATCAACCGCTAGACGTTGTAAGCTTTTGTTCTTATTTATTTTCCGTGTACGATATTGATCTAAGCCCCCGAAGGCTTAATCGTAATTTTTCAAGCCTGTTGAAAACTTGTGGATTTGCATGCATTAAAAACACATATCATTTTATTTGAATAACTTACAAAAAACTCCCCCTGTTAATAACAGCCTCGTTAAGACATCATTTCACAGGCCAACCAACAGTTTTCTCTATGAACGTCTTACATCTTTGGAATCAAGTCCAGAGTCAAATTAAAGAAGAGGTGGGCCCGGCTGCCTATGAAACATGGTTTTCCGCCCTCGAAGTCGCGGAAAACTCGCCGGGAACTTTATCCATCTTCACGCCGGACGAATTTTTTAAAAACTGGATTGTCGATCATTACGCCGCGCTCATCGAAGATAAGCTCTCAACCCTGGCCGCAGGCCCTGTTCAAATCGTATTCGACATATACGATTACTCCGCCGGACAAGCTTCAGCATCCGCATCGCCTTCACAAGCGCCGTCATCAATCCCCGAAGAAAAAGATTCCGTCAAACTCAATACCCGCTTTTCATTTAACAATTTTGTTGTCGGACCTTCTAATCGGTTCGCGTATGCGGCCTGTATGGCCGTCGCCGATTCGCCAGCCAAGGCTTATAATCCGCTTTTCATTTACGGCCAAGTTGGTTTAGGCAAGACCCACTTACTTCAGGCGATTACCCAGCAAATCAAAGATAATCATCCCGGGATCAAGACCTGTTACATTTCTTCGGAAAAATTCACTAATGAACTGATCGATGCCATCCAGCACCGTTCGACCAGCCAGTTTCGTCAAAAATACCGGGAAATCGATGTCCTATTGATCGACGACATTCATTTTATCGCCGGAAAAGAGTCCACCCAGGAAGAATTTTTTCATACCTTTAATACCCTCCATAACAACCGCAAACAGATTATCATTTCATCCGATCGTCCACCCAAAGAAATCGCTAATCTCGAAGAGCGGCTGAGTTCGCGTTTTGCCTGGGGCTTAATTACCGATATCCAGCCGCCCGATTTCGAAACCCGGGTAGCCATCCTCAGAAAAAAAAGTGAGCGGGAACCGGTGGAGGTCCCGGATAATGTTATTACTTATATTGCTGAACAAATCATGACCAATATTCGCGAGTTAGAGGGAGCCTTGATTCGAGTCGTCGCGTATTCATTGCTCGAAGAAAAGCCGGTGTCCCTGGATATGGCCAAGCTGATTTTAAAAGATATGGTTCAGGAAACCAGGCGGGTGGTTAATATTAATACGATCCAAAAAACGGTTGCGGATTTTTATCAAATCACCTTGGCTGACCTTAAGGCGAGGAAAAGAAACCGGAACGTCATCCTTCCCAGGCAGGTCGCCATGTATTTAGCTCGAAAAATGACAACTCTGTCGTTACCGGAAATCGGCCGGGCGTTTGGAGGGAAAGACCATACAACGGTTTTGCATTCATGTAAAAAAATAGAATCCTCCGCTCAAACGGACCGTCAATTAAAAAATACCTTGGATCAGATAATCACACGTATTCACTAAAATTAAATATTGACTGCACATCATTTCCACAGTTGAAATTTTTATAAAACATTATTTCCGAATTAGTTACAATTATATTCAAGTTGTTCACAAGCCTTATTACGACGTTTACTATTTTTTAATCTTAAAGTTAATAGATTAGAACGGAGGTTTTTTAACCATGAAAGTAAAAACCAACAAAGACAATCTTTCCAAAGGCATTCAGGTTGTTCATAATGTTGTTTCCACAAAAACAACATTACCAATACTTTCAAACATGTTGGTCGAAACGCGATCGCAGGGATTAAAGATGAACACAACCGATTTGGATATCGGTATATCCTGTGAAATACCTGTGGATATCATTGAAGAAGGTGCAATAACTATTCCGGCAAAAAGATTTAGTGATATTATTCGGGAGTTGCCAGCTGGGGATATCCATATTCATACTCGAAAGAACAATCAGATTGATATCGAAGGACCGCGCTGCCGTTTTAAACTGATCGGCTTGCCAAAGGAGGAATTTCCAAAATTTCCCGAATTTAAAGACCGGGAGGTTGTGCGTATCGATCAAGGTCTGTTACAAGAAATGATCCGCATGACACAGTTTGCCGTATCCCATGAAGAGGCCCGTTATGTCCTAAATGGAATTCTGATGGAAATTTCCGGGCGAAAAATCCGTTTGGTCGCAACGGATGGACGCCGTTTGGCTAAAATCGAAAAGGAACTAAAATCGACCGTCAAGCAAGACGTTTCGGTCATCATTCCGATTAAAGCCATTCAGGAGATTTACCGCAACCTTCAGGAAGAAGGGACCGTGGCCTTTGTGACTGGAACGAACCAGGTGCTGTTTGATATCGAAGGCACGATGATCGCTACCCGGATTATTGAAGGAGAGTTTCCTAATTATCACCAGGTCATCCCCGAACCGATAACCCCGAAGATTAAAGTGAATACCGAGTTTTTATTAAGTGCGATCCGCCGGGCTAATTTGCTTTCAACACCGGATTTTCAGGCGATCAAGATCGAGGTCTTTCCCAATAAACTAGTGGTATCAAAAACCACACCGGATATCGGCGAATCTCGGGAAGAGGTCCCGATTGAATACGGCGGAAAAGAATTGATCGTCGGGTTTAATCCACACTTTTTGATCGATGTGTTGAAAAACATCGATCAAGAGGAAATCGAGATTGAACTGCTGGGGCCCGATAAGGCCGGTGTGATCCGCATGAAAGAATATTTATATCTAGCCTTGCCGATGCTGCTTTAATTATGGATAATATCAAAGACATTGTTAGCGTTGTCATTGATAAAATTTCAGCTCAAGGCCCGCAACGCTATTACCGTCTTCAAGAGTACTGGAACGAAGTTCAGCCCCCCAAGGCTGCCGGGCATACGCGTTTTGTGGGACTGAAAGACGACCGTATTTTAATCCATGTGGATTCTTCGGCTTGGTTGTATCAGATGAATCTGAAAAAGGAAGTCTATTTAAAACAATTTCAGACGCAATCGCCCGGCATCAAAGGGATATTTTTTAAAATAGGAAAGGTTGACGGATGAAGAAGGAAAACACGACAAAAGCAGAAAAAGCGACAAAAGAAACGACCGGTAAAAAAACCGCCGACGAGGCCAAGGCCCAACCCAAGGGCACCTATGATGCGACGAATATTCAGGTGTTGGAGGGCACGGCGGCGGTCCGGATGCGTCCGGCCATGTATATCGGCGATACGTTCAGCCGCGGTTTGCATCATTTGGTTTATGAGGTTGTGGATAATTCCATCGATGAGGCTGTTGCCGGATACTGCGATCAGATCATGGTTAGTATCAACGAAAACGAGACCATAACCGTCACGGACAACGGGCGTGGCATCCCGGTGGATATGCATAAGACCGAAAAGAAACCGGCAGTCGAAGTCGTCATGACGACGTTACATGCCGGAGGTAAGTTTGACCGCCGCACCTACAAGGTCTCCGGCGGGTTGCACGGTGTAGGGGTGAGCTGTGTCAATGCCTTGTCGGAATGGCTGGAAGTCGAGATCAAGCGCGGGGGAAAGATCTATCATCAGCGTTATGAAAAAGGCAAGGTGGCTTCTAGGCTGACTGTGATCGGAAAGACCAAGACCTCCGGGACCAAGGTGACCTTCAAGCCGGATAAAACCATATTCAAACAGACCACAACATTCACTTATGATATCTTGGCCAAGCGTCTGCGTGAATTAGCGTTTCTGAACAAAGGCCTGATCATTAAGCTGGTCGACAGCCGCGGGGCCACACCCAAAGAAAACACCTTTCAGTTTAAAGGCGGCATTAAGTCTTTTGTCGAATATCTGAATACCAACAAGGAGGTTTTGCATAAAAAGATTGTTTATTTTGAAAAACAGCGGGATGAAGTTTCGCTGGATGTAGCCATTCAATATAACGATAGTTACACCGAAAGCGTCTTTACTTTTGCCAATAATATCAATACCTCCGAGGGTGGAACGCATTTAAGCGGATTCCGGTCGGCCCTGACCCGGGCTATTAATCAATATGCCAAGGGCAAGAAAATCTTAAAAGGCGAGATTTCGATTTCTGGTGATGATACGCGCGAGGGGTTGACCGCGGTCATCAGCATTAAGTTATCGAATCCCCAATTTGAAGGCCAGACCAAGACCAAATTGGGCAATTCAGAAGTAGAAGGCATTGTTTCATCCGCTACCTTCGAGGCCCTTTCGACGTTTTTTGAAGAAAATCCGCCGGTCGCCAACAAGATCGTCAATAAGGTTGTTGTGGCTTCGCGGGCGCGGGAAGCGGCCCGCAAGGCGCGTGAACTGACCCGGCGCAAAGGCGCCCTGGAAAGCGGGGGGCTGCCGGGTAAATTGGCGGATTGCTCTGAAAAAGATGCCGCAGCCTGTGAATTGTATTTGGTCGAGGGGGATTCGGCCGGGGGCTCGGCCAAGCAGGGCCGCGACCGGACCTTCCAGGCGATTTTACCCTTGAAAGGAAAAATTTTGAATGTAGAAAAGGCGCGGCTTAATAAAATTTTAAGCAATGAAGAGATCCGTACTATTATTACCGCGCTGGGAACCGGGGTTGGAGAGGATTTCAATTTAGAGAAATTGCGTTATCATAAAGTTATTATCATGTGCGATGCGGACGTGGATGGATCCCATATTCGGACGCTTTTGCTGACACTCTTTTATCGTCAAATGCAGCCGTTGATTGAGAACGGCTTTGTTTATATTGCTCAGCCGCCCTTATATAAAGTAAAGCGAGGTAAAAGGGAAGAGTATATTGAAACCGAAGAAGAAATGAATGAGCTGATTCTGGATTTGGGGATCGAAGGGTTGACGTTTTCGCTTAAAAAGGGAAATAAGACATTTAACGCTGGACAATTTAAGGATGTCTTAGGGTCCCTGACCGAGCTCGAACATCTGGTTGACATAATACATAAGCGTGGAGTAAATTTTGAGAAATTTATTAATTTTTATGATGCCAAAACCAAAAAATACCCCAAATATATGGTTAAGGTGGGTCGTGATTCCCATTTAGTGTTAGATGATAAGGAGTTGGCTAAACTCACAAAAAATGATGAAGAGGCCCAATATGTTGAGATATTTGAAGCAGAAGATATATCGGGTATACAGGGTAAGTTTCTGAAGGCGGGTTTGGATATTCGTGATTATTTATCTAAACGGGTGCCGGTGACCTATGAGGCCGGCCCAAAGAAAAAGACAACAAAGGATAAAAAGGCAAAAACACCGCCCAAAAAAGAAATACTTAAACCCCTGTATCAGATTGAAATGGAAAATGACCGCAAGGAGTTTTATTGCCTTAAAGATGTTTTGGATTTTGTCCGCAATCAAGCTCACAAAGGGATTCACATTCAACGGTATAAAGGGTTGGGTGAAATGAATCCTTCCCAGCTTTGGGAAACAACCATGGACCCGGCCCGGCGGACGGTTTTAAAGGTTACGTTAGAAGATGCGGTTGAGGTCGACAAGACGTTTTCCATGCTGATGGGAGATGAGGTCGCCCCACGCCGGGAATTCATTCAAACCAACGCCCATAACGTCAAAGATCTTGATATCTAAAAATATTAGTATGTATAGAATATTTATATACAAGAAAGGGAAACAGCACGCATGAACAGTTTAGCCATGCAAGAAAAGATCATTCCGGTTTACATAGAAGAGGAGATGCAGCGTTCGTACCTATCCTACTCCATGAGCGTTATCGTCGGCCGGGCCTTACCGGATGTGCGGGATGGCCTGAAACCAGTGCACCGGCGGATCCTATATGCGATGAAGGATCTGAACCTGGAGCACAACAAGCCCTACAAGAAAAGCGCGCGCATTGTTGGTGAGGTTTTGGGGAAATACCATCCCCATGGCGATATGGCTGTGTACGACACCATGGTCCGCATGGCGCAGGACTTTTCGATGCGGTATCCGCTGATCGACGGGCAGGGCAACTTCGGCTCCATCGACGGGGACGCCGCCGCCGCCATGCGTTACACCGAGGCACGCCTGGCCCCGATCGCGGAACAGCTTTTATCCGACATCGAAAAGGATACGGTTGATTTCAGTCCCAATTTCGACGCGACTTTGCAGGAGCCAGAGATCTTGCCGGCGGCGATCCCGAACCTGCTGATTAACGGTTCCAGCGGGATTGCGGTCGGCATGGCCACCAATATGCCGCCGCATAACTTGCGTGAAGTTTGCGAGGGGATAATTTATCTGGTTGACCATCCGGAAGCTACGGTTAAGGACTTGATGAAATATGTCAAGGGGCCGGATTTCCCGACCGCGGGTATTATCTGCGGCCGCGAGGGTATTAAATCCGCTTATAGTACCGGCCGGGGAAAAATCACCCTGCGCGCCCGGGCCCAGATCGAACGTCAAAAAGGCAGCAAAGATTCTATCATTGTTACCGAATTGCCGTTTCAGGTTAACAAAGCCAACCTGATCACGGCCATTGCCGGCCTGGTCCAGAACAAACAAGTCGATGGCATTACGGACATACGTGACGAGTCTGACAAAGAAGGGATCCGGATTGTGATCGAAATGCGTCGGGATGCTCAGCCGCAAATCGTTCTCAATTATTTGTTCAAGCATACCCAGATGGAGGTCACCTTCGGCGTCATCAATCTGGCTCTGGTGAACAACACACCGCGTATAATGAACCTGCGCCAGCTGATGATGCATTTTATCGGTCATCGGCGCGTGATCATCCGCCGGCGTACACAGTTCGACTTAAACCGGGCCTTGAAGCGGGCGCATATCCTCGAAGGTCTGAAGATCGCGATTGATCATATCAACGAGATTATTCGTGTGATCCGGACGTCGAAAAGCGCCCCGGAGGCCAAGGTTAATTTGATGAAAAAATTCAAACTGACCGAGATCCAGGCCCAGGCCATTCTGGAAATGCAGCTGCAGCGCCTGACCGCTTTGGAGCGCAGCAAGATCGACCAGGAATACAAGAGCTTGTTGAAAGATATCGACCGCTACCGGACTATCCTGGGTTCCGAGAAATTGATTGATGACATCATTAAGGAAGAACTCGCGGGGATTCTTAAAAAATACGGAGATGACCGTCGCACCGAGATTGCGGCCAAGGCCGAAGAGATTGAGGTGGAGGACCTGATCGCCGAAGAGGATATGGTGATCACCATCAGCAATGCCGGATATATCAAACGGCTGGCGGCCAGTTCATACCGCAAACAGAAACGCGGGGGAAAGGGCGTGACCGCGATGGTGACGCGTGACCAGGACTTTGTCGAGCATCTTTTTGTCGCGTCTTCCAAAGATTATTTGCTGATTTTTTCCAATCAGGGAACGGTCCGTTGGTTGAAGGTATATGAAATTCCCATCGCTTCTAAAAGCGCCAAAGGGAAAGCGATCGTTAATCTGCTTTCCTTCAATAAAGATGAACGGATCAGCTCAATCGTTGCGGTCAAGGAATTTACGGATGATCAGTTTGTGATCATGGGTACGGGCCAGGGGCAGGTGAAAAAGACACGGTTATCGGCCTTCAGCAATCCCCGCAAGGCAGGTATCGTCGGAATATCGCTCGATAAAGGTGATGAGTTGATCGGCACGGCCATCAGCAACGGCAAACACGAAGTCCTTTTGGCCACCAAAGAAGGCAAGGCCCTGCGGTTTTCGGAAAAGCAGGTGCGCGAGATGGGACGGAACGCGCGCGGCGTTCGCGGGATCAAATTATCCAAAAACGACAAGGTTGTTTCCATGCAGGTTTTTCCCGGCGAGATTGACAAAACGGACCGGAGTTTAATGACAGCCACGCTTTTGGGATTTGCCAAACGGACGGATTTTAACGAATACCGAATCCAATCGCGCGGGGGTAAAGGGATTATTAACATGAAGGTAACGGCCAAGAACGGGCATGTGGTGAGTGTCTTGGCGGTCACGCCGAATGACGAGATTATGACCATCACAAAACACGGAATGGTCGTGCGCTGCCCGGTTAAGGATGTGCGCCAAACCGGACGCGGAACACAAGGTGTTCGGTTGCTGAGCATGGACAAGGGCGATCAGGTTAGCTCGGTGGCGAATGTCGTGACCAGGGAAGAATAAGGGCGTGTTAGCAAGATTCTTTTTTCTTGACCCGCCGTCGAATTTAATTATAATAAATCCCTTTACAAGCAGTTTCGATTAGAGTTGACCATATTAAATTTTCGACCCCATCGTCTAGCCTGGTTAGGACACAAGCTTTTCAAGCTTGCAGCGCGGGTTCAAATCCCGCTGGGGTCGCTTAATTTAAAAGGGCACCTCCAGGGTGCCCTTTTAAATTAAGGGAACTCACGGATGATCCCGAACAACAAGACTCAATGCGGGTTCCATCCCGCCCTTCAATTAATTATTTTAGGAAAGGGCGCGATCCGCGAGGGCGCGAAGCGCACGAGCGAAATCCCGCTGGGGTCGCTTTATTTAAAAAGGGGGCTACCTAGCCCCCTTTTTAAATAAATAGACCTCCCGGATGACCTGCACGAACAAAACGACAAGCGGTTTCTATACAGCATATTTTAAAAACAGATAAAGGCTATTTTTACCCTAGATTAATTGTAAGCAGCAATGCTATAATCGGGAACCCAGCCAAAAAAAACTCCCGCGGATAACCCGCAATCGGAGATAATAATGAAAGAAGTTGCTTTTTACGAGGTGTTTGATGAAGAAGCGACGGCCCTGAAGGCCTGTTTGCCGTCCCGGGTCAAGCCCTATTTTTTTAAAAATACGATTCAGGAAATGAAGAAAAAAAAATTTGCCCCGGTCATTAGCATTCGGACCCAATCTCAGATTCCAGATGAGTGGGCCCCCAAACTGCAAGGGATCTTGACTCGCAGCACGGGTTATGACCATATGATGGCTTTTCGTCAAAAAACACAATCTCAAGCAGCCTGCGGTTTTTTGATGGATTATTGCTCACGGGCTGTGGCGGAGCATGCCTTTACGCTTATCTTGGCCCTTCTAAAGAAATTGCCGCGCCAGGTTGACCAATTTGTTCGCTTTGACCGTGACCGATTGACCGGGGCGGAGTTTTTGAATAAAAATATTTTAGTCGTTGGGGTCGGGCGGATCGGCAGCGAGGTAGCGACCATTGCCCATGGATGCGGCATGAATGTCCGGGGCGTGGATATTAATCCACGAATGGCCAAAGTGGAATATGTCCCATTGCAAGAAGGATTGGCATGGGCTCAGGTTGTGGTGAGCGCCCTTCCCTTAACAGAGGCCACGCGGAATATGTTTAATTATCAGTCATATAAAAAGGCGCGTAAAGGCCAGGTGTTTGTTAATGTCGGCCGGGGAGAAGTGGCACCTTTGTCGGGGTTGAAACGGCTGTTGGATGAGAAGGTTTTAGCTGCCGTCGGATTAGATGTTTTTGAAGAAGAGGGTGCTATAGCCGCTGCCTTGCGGCAGGGGAAGGCCTCGCGAACGCTCCTTATGAGAAACCTGAAAGACCTTCTTGCCCGGGATAATGTTATTCTGACACCCCATAATGCTTTCAATACAACTGAAGCATTAGACCAGAAAGCCCGACAGACCGTTCATTCAATCAGGGTGTTTTTAGAGCGGGGCGTTTTTCCTTATCCGGTCCCTGAACATCAGCCATAATTTTTCATCAGAAATAATCTGCGAAAAAACATGAAATTATAAAATTTTATAAAAATTTATGTTTTGCGCTTGTGTTTTAAAAATGCCAAAGGTATACTGAAAATATATTTTATAAAAAAGGAGATTTTAAATGAGTAAATATTATAAGTTATTTTTATGTATTATTCTTATGTGCTCTCTCTCTGGATGCGATCAAATCACCAAACTTATGGATTATTTTAATCCGCCCAAGAAAACAGCAAGCCCTGCGGCAAAACCCGAGACGGGCAAGGATGTTCAAACGGAAGCTCCGGGCGGTCAACCCAAGGCGGTGCCGGCTGATCCCGGGCCGGTTTCTGGGGATGTCTTGGCGCGCGTCGGGCAGTGGTCCATCACCAAGTCCGAATTTCAGGAGCGGTTACAGGCCCTTAAGGATGTCATCCCCGAGACCTATGATGTTAATGATCCTGAAAATAAGAAGTTTATTCTGGACGAGTTGATCCGGCAGGAACTCATGGTTCAAGAAGCTCAGCGGCGCGGACTTGATCAGGATCCCGATATCAAATTGGCGGTTGATGAGTTTCGCCGAACGCTCTTGGTTCGTCAATTGGCCGATCAGATCGTGTCCAATGCCCCGGCTGCTAACGTTGAACAGGCCCGCCAATATTATGAAGAAAATCAGGCGGACTTAACCGAATGGCGTTTGCGCGAAATCGTTGTTGATTCCGAAGAGGCAGCCAAAGCGATCCTGATTGAAATTTTACAGGGAGCGGACTTTGCCTCTCAGGCCCGAACCAAATCAAAAAGCTCCACAGCGATCAAGGGCGGGGACCTGGGGTACATCGCTGAATTTGATTTTCCCCAGCAACAGCAGGCGGTCTTGACCATGAATCCTGGCGATGTCAGCAGCGTCATTTCCGGGCCGAATGGTTTTTATATTTTAAAGCTTGAGGATAAGCGCCTGCAGCCGTTTGAGGCCGTCCAAGAAGAAATCGTGGCTGGGCTGACTCTGCTGAATCAGCAACAGGCCATCATGACGCTCCTGGAAGAGTTAGAGCAGAAGATCGCGGTTTATCGTAATGAGCAGTTTTTCGAGGAGTAATTTTTATGAATATCGAAAATAAAAAACAAATAGCCATTCTTCTTCTGGCGGTTGTTTT
>Ga0272441_10004555_pt1 | contig 24949 bp, 24 predicted proteins | sample SSMProp6N_FD_193582 | JGI IMG/M metagenome (GOLD analysis project Ga0272441, IMG submission 193582) | Marine sediment archaeal communities from Little Sippewissett salt marsh, Falmouth, MA, United States - SSM-Prop-6N | ecosystem: Environmental > Aquatic > Marine > Wetlands > Sediment ...
GGTGCCATTGATGAATTGATTGAACGCCCATTCCAGGTCCTGCCCGGTTACTTCCTTCAAGGTGTCGATAAAATCCCGGCTGGTGGGATGACGATACGCGTACCTCCGGGCGTAGAGGGCGAAAAAATCGTACAGTTTGTTTTTGCCCAGATATCCTTTCAGGGTATCGATAAATACCGCGGCCCGACTGTATACATGGGAAGAGTAATTGCCCGACGACAGAAAATGCCAGGAAGGTTGGTTTACTTTCTCCACCACGGGCAGGTTGCGAAGTGACAGTCGGCGGCTTTCGGAATCACCAAGGCGCAGCCATGACAGGTCAACCAGCGAGGGGCCGGCACCGAAATAGGCTTCCATGATCTCGCCTTCAAAGAAGGTGTTCACACCTTCATCCAGCCAGGCTTCACGAAACTCATCGCTGGCGATCAGGCCGTACCAGTACTGGTGCCCGAATTCGTGGATGGTTACCATTTCCGTGAAGCGGGCGCCTTCGGGAATCAGGGAACAATGGCCCGCGGTGATCAGAGTCGGGTATTCCATGCCCCCCGATTTCATGGCCGGCAGGGGTGGATCCACAACGGTAATCCGATTGTATGGATATGGGAAAAGTTTTTCCGATAAAAATCTCATGGCGAAAATAACGGAACGAAAATACCGGTCCCGGGCCGCCTCGTGCCGGGGGTCGAGAAGAAGGACAACTTCCACGGGCCTGTCTCTTCCGGGCACCTCGGCCTGACGGCGCAACTCCAAGAATTTCGGCCATGCGGTCCACGCGAAATCATGAATCCGGTCCTGGACATAGGTATGGGTTTTCCTCCCGTCATTCCCGGTGGTAACGGAAACCGGATCCCCCGTCGCGCCGACCACGAAACTCTGCGGCAGGGTGATGGCCACCCGGTATTTCCCGAAATCAGCGAAAAACTCCGCACTGGCGTGGAACTGGTGGCAATGCCAGGTTCCGTCCTTCTGGAACACTCCGATTTTGGGGAACCACTGGCCCAGGAAAAAATAATCCTCCCAGGAACCTGTCCGCGCGAAGATCTCCGGGATTTCGAGTCTGAAGCGGAAACGCAGGCGAACGGTTCCCCCTGGTGGAACCGGATCTTCCAGGGGAATCTCCATGACCGTACGATCCTGACGGTTGCCGTCATCCGGGGCGATAAAAGCCATCCTTTCCGTCAGGTCGGGGCCGCCGATACGCCGGACTTCCAGAACATCGATGCCCCCATAACGATACGATTTCATTGTATCGTCAAGACGGAATCTTCCCAGGGCCGATTCTTTCATGAAAGTGGTTTCCGGACCGCGGAAGGCGTTATAGTAGAGATGGAAACGAAGCGTTCGGGCCGGGTGGACCGTGGAATTCCGCCAGGTGAGTACCTGGGTGCCCTCGAGGCGCCGATTCACGGGCAGCAATTGCGCATCAATGGAGTATTCAACCACCGCTTCGGGCCCAGTGGTTTTCCCCACGGGGTTTTCCACCTGTCCGGTCGCGGGCAGGTGCGAAACCATGGCAAAAGCCATGCAGACAATTGCGATACCGGCGCGTCTCATTTTTCCTCCTTTCGGGACTGGAGCTTACATTCCCATTCCCACGCGGCTTTTATGATTGCATCCAGATCATCATGAGCCGGCGACCAGTGCAATTCCCGACGAACCCGCCGGGAATCCGCGACTAGCATGGGGGGGTCTCCCGGCCGGCGTCCGGTTTCACGCACCGGGAAGTCCCTGCCGGTTACCCGACGCACGGCCTCCAGAACTTCCCGCACCGAGAATCCATGCCCGTACCCGCAATTCATTACAAGATTCCTGGGATTCTCCATCAGGGCTTCAAGAGCCCGCACGTGCAGGGATGCGATATCTTCAATATCAATATAATCCCGGACGGCGGTGCCGTCGGGAGTGGGGTAGTCGGTACCGAAAACAGCCAGTTCCGGCCGCAACCCCAAGGCCGTCCGCAATGCCAGGGTTATCAGGTGGGTTGCTTTTGGATAACTCTGCCCGATCCTTCCGCTCCGGTCCGCGCCGGCTACATTGAAATACCTGAGAGCCATGTAATGGAAATCCTCATTGGCCCGGGCCAGGTCCTCCAATATCATCTCCACTACCAGCTTGGTTCGTCCATAGGGATTGATCGGTTCCAGAGGAGCCTTTTCGGAAACCGGTAATTCCAGAGGAATACCATATACGGCGGCGGTGGAAGAAAATACCAGTGAACGAACTCCGTTCTCCATGCAGGTGCGCAGAAAGCTCAGGGTTCTGCATACATTGTTATCGTAATAAACCCAGGGGTGGGTGACCGATTCTTCGACCTGAATGGCGGCGGCGAAGTGCAGAACATCTCGTATTCCGTGCTCGCGGATCACTTCGGCGACCCGGGGGGCATCGGATATGTCGGCCTGAACAAGCGGGATATCCCCGACATACGCGGCATTTCCCGTCGAAAGGTTATCCAGAACCACCGGGTTGAACCCCGCCTCGGCCAGGGCCAGCGTGACGTGGCTGCCGATATAGCCCGCGCCCCCGGCCACTAGGACGTTTCTTTGCCTGGAATCGTTCATTCCCCACCTCCGGGGAAGGGAGCCTCTCCCACTCCGTTGCTCTCGGTCGGGCCGACCCGGTCAAAACCCGGGGTCACAACGAGTTGTCCACCACCCTGGTTTTCAGTCGGGAAATGCAACCGGTGATGTTGATATGCTTCGGACATGCCTCCATGCAATTAAAGATGGTGTGACAACGCCAAAGTCCATTGCGATCGTTGATGATATCGAGACGCTCGTCCGTGCCGTCGTCCCGGCTGTCAAATATGAACCGGTAGGCCTTCAGCAGGGCCGCGGGCCCGAGATAATTCTCGTTGGCCCACAAACTGGGGCAGGAGGACGTGCAGGCGCCGCAGAGGATGCAGTAAGCCGATTCCCGTATGCGGGAAAATTCCTCCGGGCTCTGAAGGAATTCCTTGTCCGGAACGGGCTTCTTGAGGATCATATACGGCTTCACCCGATCCATCTTCTTGAAGAAATCCTCCATGTCCACCACCAGGTCCTTGATGATGGGAAAACCGGGCAGAGGTTCTATCTTCAGGGTGCTGCCCTTGAACTGATGCATGGGGGTTTCACAGGCCAGCACATTGCGGCCGTTCACCTTCATGGCGCAGGATCCGCAGATGGCGCTGCGGCAGGAACGCCGGTAGGCCAGAGTCCCGTCGTGGTTCCAATGGATTTCGTTCAGAATATCCAGGATAGTGGAATCCGCGGGCACCTCCAGACGGAAAATCTGCCAATGGGGTTTCTCTTCTTTCTCAGGCTGATAACGAAGTATTTTGACCGTAATGGATTCTTTCATGATGGCCTCCTAGTACTTGCGTTCCTGCGGCGGGAAGCGGTCCATGTAGATGACCACTTTCTTGTCATGGGTCAGACGAACACCCGCGTCGGTTTTCCAGGCCAGGGTATGCGCCAGCCAGTTTACATCATCCCGCTTGGGATGATCGGTACGGAAATGGGCTCCCCGTGACTCCGTTCGTGCCAGTGCGGCTTCCACGATGACCTCGGAGAAATTCAGCAGATGGCCCAGTTCAATGGCTTCCAGCAGATCGAGGTTGAACGCTTCGCCCCGGTCGTCTATCCGCATATTGCGATAGCGTTCCTGGAGCTCCCGCACAATGCCCCGCAGCCGACCGAGACCCTCGGCATCCCGGAATACCCCGGCATAGCGAGTCATGTTCTCCTGGAGTTCCATGCGGATCCCGGCGTGCTTTTCGCCGCCATCTCCCGCGCGCTCCATGAGTTTCCGGATCTGCTCAACGGGGCGATCCAGGGGGGCCGGCGGCAAAGCCGGGAAGGCCGCGTCCTGAATGAACCGGGACATTCTTTCTCCCGCGAGTCGACCGAACGTCGCCGCGTCCTGCAGCGAGTTGGTACCCAGGCGATTGGCACCGTGCAGTGAGAGGCAGGAAGCTTCACCGGCGGTGTACAATCCGGTCACCGGATCCCCCGCCGCGTTATGGATCACCTCGGTGTGGATGTTGGCGGGAATACCTCCCATTGAATAATGGGCGGTGGGTTGAATGGGAATCGGCGCTTCAATTGCGTCTACCTTAAGATAATTCAGGGCCAGTTCCCATACCTGGGGCAGACGATCCATGATCTTGTCCCGGCCCAGGTGACGCAGGTCCAACAGAACGTAATCCTGGCCGTCAACGCCCCGGCCCTCATTGATCTCCGTTTGTTCCGCCCGGGATACCAGATCTCTCGGGGCCAACTCCATTTTTTCCTTGGCGTAGGCGGCCATGAAACGATCACCTTTTCCATTCAACAGGTAGCCGCCTTCCCCGCGGGCCGCTTCGGAAAGCAGGATACCGTGCCGGAAAAGTCCGGTAGGATGGAACTGAACGAACTCCATGTCTTCCAGGGGCAGTCCCGCTTCCAGAATCAATGAAAGGCTGTCGCCGGTGTTGGCATGCGCATTGGACGTTATCTTGAACGCCCGGCCATAGCCTCCCGTAGCCAGCAACACGGCCTTGGCGTGAAAAACGTGCAGCCCTCCTTGACGGATATCCCAGGCCACGACCCCGCGGGACACCTGGTCTTCGATCATCAGGGAGACCACCTGGAACTCGTTGTAAAAATGAACCTGGTGGAGTACGCATTGCTCGTACAACGTGTGCAGCAGCACGTGACCGGTGATATCGGCGGAGAAACAGGCCCGGGGGGAACTATGCCCGCCGAAAGGCCGCTGGTTGATGCGTCCGTCCTCGGTACGGGAGAATGGTACGCCCATATGTTCAAAATCGTAAACCGTCTTGCGGGCTTCCTGGACGAACAGCTCGATGACGTCCTGATCACCCAGGTAATCGCTGCCCTTGATGGTATCGAACATATGCAGTTCCAGGGAATCATCCGCGACGTTTGCCAGGGACGCCGCGATACCGCCCTGGGCGGCGCCGGAATGGGAACGCGTGGGATAGACCTTGGACAACACCGCGACCTGGATGCCTTTTCGGGCAAGTTCCAGGGCGGCCCGCAGCCCAGCCAGTCCCGCTCCAACGATCACTGCGTCAATCTGGTGCATATACTTGGCTTCTTCTGTTTTCATGTCGAATCCCTCCGGGATTACCCCACTTTCAGGACCGTGGCGGTGCCCACGAACAGCAGGACCAGCCCCAGCAGCAACAGGACGGAGACCAGCACCAGACGGACAAGGCGTCCGTGCAAATAGTCTTCGGCCACCATCCAGATACCGTTCAGCCCATGGAAAATCCCGGCAAACAGGAAAAGCACCTGAGTCAGGTTGAACCAGGGAGAGGCCATTTTCTCACTGACCTGTTGATAGGTGATGGTACCGTCTCCGATAAAGTGATAGGTCACGTAGTGAATCAGCAGCAAAACAAATATCACCCCCGCGGAGATACGCTGCAGGAGCCAGAGGGTACCCCCCCGGCGTGACGTTTCATTGAAATCTTTTTCCGGCATGATGCTCTCCGATCAATGAATATGGCCGATTATGACGGCACTGCCGGCGGCCCATAGAATAAACGCCAGCAATATCAGGGCCAGGAAAAGCTTTTTCTGCATCAGGGCCCCGCCGAAGAAATCCACGATGATCACCCTTACGCCGTTAAAGGCATGGAACAGGATGACCCCCCAAAGACCCACTTCGAGAACCCGGAACAGCGGCGAACTGAGAAAAGTCATCAACCGGTTGAACGACTGTTCCCCCTGGGTCAGGGTGTGAATTACCCAGACATGGAGACACAAGTAAAAAATCAGTGCCAGGCCGGATAACCGGTGCAGGATCCATGCCCATGAACCGACAAAATGAGTGTACGACAGATCATAGGGTTTTCGCGGTTTGTACAATATCCACCTCCTCCCTCGCGCCCCTTCCCCGGGACCAAGGCAGATTCATTCTATAATGCGACAAAAAAAGGTACAATCCGGTTTGACTTTTTGAGAGGAAAAAAATATTTTGAACCCATGAGCGACGAGGTACAGGATGTTGTTCCGGAGGCGATTGAGCCCGGGGACCTCGCCGAGCGCCAGATCCACGAAAAAAACCGCTGGCTGATCCACCTGCGATGGATCTTCGCCGGGGCGATCCTGATCACCTGGGGCCTGGAAAGAATTTTCCCCAAAGCCGGGTCCACACCGCGGAACGACCTGCTCCTTATTATAGCGCTTGTACTGGGATGCAACGCCATGCTTTTGTGGTGGATACGGCGCCCGGCCAACGAATCGGAAAGCGGCTACCGCAGGTTGTATCAGATGGTATCACTCCAATTGGATTTCGACCTGGCGGCGCTGGCTTTGGTGGTGTACCTGTCCCACAGCACCCGGGATTACACCTGGGTGTTTTTTGTTTTTCACATCGTCGTGTCCAGTTTCTTTCTGGTTTTCGAAAAAGCCTTGCGCAACACTCTGGCCATTATCTTCCTGGTTACCCTGATCTCATTGCTGCACAACGGCTTGGCTCCGGAATCCATCCAGATAATGGTGCTTGTATTCAAAATCCTGCTGATTCTCCTGGCATTTTTTCTGGCATACGGTACCGCCCGCCACTCTTTCCGTAAAGAAAAACTGTTTCAGGAATTGTTGGAGAAATCTCGGGAACTCTCCATTACCGACGGATTGACCCATCTCTACAACCAGACGCACTTTTTTTCCCGGCTTTCCCGCCAACTTGAGGAATCCCGCATAAAGGATCGCCCTTTTTCGCTGATTATCTTCGATGTGGACAATTTCAAGAACTATAACGATAAAAACGGCCACATCAAGGGATCCATGGCTTTGCAACACATGGGGAAAATCATGAAAAGCGCCTTCCGTAAAAGCGACATTCTGGCCAAATACGGGGGCGATGAATTCGTGGTTATCCTGCCCGGAACCGACAAAGTCGGCGCATACCTGGCCGCGGAGCGCCTGCGCGAAAAGGTGGAAAAAAACAAGTTCGCCGGCGGAGAAAACCAGCCTCAGGGGCGAGTAACCGTTTCCGTGGGTATTTCAAGTTACCCGGAGCACGGAGACACGGAAGATATCATCCTCGACCGGGCGGACCGGGCCATGTATATTTCCAAGGAAACCGGCCGCAACCGCACCACCATCTACGCCAGCGAACTGGAAAACCTGGACCTGGAAAACTATTGACCGCTTCCATCCCGGTCGTACCCATCCATCATCATGATTTTTTCCAATGGCAACCGGGGCGGCCGTTCCCGCTCCGCCTCGATTTGCGAGGCTGGTAACAGATTCTCCGGGTTCTCCGCCGCTACTCCGCAGATAATCAAGGTGATCAGCATTGCATTTTCGGGAATCCCCAGGTTTTCCCGCACCGCTTCCGCCTTGAATCCGGCAATGGCATGGGCGACCAGGCCCATTTCCGTCGCCTTCAGCATCAGGAAACCAGTAGCCATTCCCGTATCAAACTGATAGTATTCGCGCTCCCTTACCACGCAATCATCATCCCGGCTGGAGCACACGGCCACGATCAGGGACGCCCGGCGGGCCCATTCGTTCCCGACGGACAAAGCCTCCTTTATCCTGTCCAACTGCATTCGGTCGCGAATGAACACGAACCGCCATGGCTGGTTGTTGAAACATGAGGGCGCCAGCGCCGCCGCCCGGACCATCTTTTCCATCAGCTCCCGGCTGATGGGTTCGGGTTCCAGGGCACGCAGGGAACGCCTTTTCGCCAGGATCTCATCCAATTCCATTTTTTCTCCTTCATCATTACACTATATCTCTCCCGGGAAACCGTCAACCATCCGCGAATATTGGCAAAACCCGTCGCGATTTTGTATGATGATGAAAAAGGAGAACCAGGGGAGGTTTGGAAATGAAAAAGCAAATGCTGGCCATGGCTGTGTTCCTGGCGAGCGGATTAATGCTCTGCGCCCAGGGGCAATGGGAAGTAAGCATCCACTACTCCGGATGGTCGATTGATGTAGTGGATACCGCAATCGAAGACAACTTCGTTCCCGATTTCGATTATTACGATCCGGACAAAGGCAAGCTGAACTTCGATTCCAACGGCTACAATTATGGATTGGAAGTCCGTTATTTCCCCGGAGGGAGCAACGGCTGCTTCTCCATCGGGCTCTCATATGAACGCAATTATTTCAGGGGGGACCTGAGCGGTTCCTATGTTGAAACCGACAACCAGGGCAATCGGATCGACGTCGAGGGCCGGGGAAATTTTGATTTCAATCCCCATTCCATCAATATCAGCCTGCGCTGGGACCTCTGGCCCAGGCTGCGGATTCATCCCTATATCGGTTTCGGTTTCGGTTTCGGACCGCTGAACGGCAACATGACGATGGTAACCACCGCCACCACGCATGCCGGCGGCAACACATTGATGGAAACCAGGACCGAAACCTGGACGCTAAAGGAAGCCATCGAGGAGTTGGAAGAGGAAGAAGGCGAGGAGTTTCCTCTGGGATTCTTTCCGGTGATTCAATTCCAGTTCGGTATCCGCGGCCGAATCGCCGGACCTGTCCACCTCATACTGGAAGGGGCGTTCTACAACGGGCTTATCCTCAGAGGCGGGCTGGCGATCCGGCTTTGACCCTCCACCCCGGCGGCGAGGTCGCCCTTGACAGCCTGACGGACTTTCCTTTATAGTCAAACGTTGGCCAAAAGGAGATAAGCATGAGTATCACCCACGCAAAAACCCGGGATGTTCTGGACGCTTTCGAACAGATCGCCGCCATCCCGCGTTGTTCAAAACATGAAGAAAAGATCGGCCGCTGGTTAATGGAATGGGCGGCCAAGAATGAATTCAAAACCCAAATGGACGAAGTCGGCAACATCGCCATTGAGGTTCCCGCTTCACCGGGATATGAAGATGTGGCCACAGTCGTGCTGCAGGGACACATGGACATTGTCTGTGAAAAGACCAAAACATCCACCCACGATTTTTCCAAGGACCCCATCCGCTTGATCTACGACGGAGACTGGTTGACCGCGGATGAGACGACTCTTGGCGCCGACAATGGAATCGCCATTGCCATGGCAATGGTCATGGCGACCGACAAGGATACGCCCCACCCGCCAATGGAACTCTTGTTCACCGTGGACGAAGAAACCGGTCTGACCGGAGCCAACGCGCTGCGACCGGGATTCATCAAGGGAAAAATCCTGATCAACATCGACTCGGAAGACGAAGGCATTTTTACGGTCGGATGCGCCGGCGGCATCAACACCATGCTCAACCTGCCCCTGAAGCCGGTGGAAACTCCCGGCGGATACGTGACCATGAAACTGGAAGCCGGTGGCATGAAAGGCGGCCATTCCGGAATTGACATCGCCCTGGAAAAAGCGAACGCCATTCGTGTGATGGGACGGCTTCTCCGTGAAATCGCCAAATCCGTTGCATTCCTCCTGGTGGACCTGAAGGGCGGCAGCGCCCACAACGCCATCCCCCGGGATTGCGAATCGGTAATCGCGGTTCCCGCTGACGCGACGGATAAGGTTGCCCGGATTGTCGGCGAATTCGAGTCGGTAGTGAAAAAGGATTTCCGCAATACGGAACCTGAAATCGCGCTCAAGGCAGAACCCTGCGAGGCTCCGCGTTCCGGAGCTTACTCCGCTGAATCCACCGCCAGAGCCGTTCAGATGATCCTGGCAATGCCTCACGGCGTCGCCTCCATGTCAACCGACATTGAAGGTCTGGTAGAGACTTCCAACAACTTCGCCAATATCAGCATTCAGGATGATGAAGTCCATATCCTCAGCAGCCAGCGCAGTTCCGTGGAATCCCGACTGGAAGCCCATACCGCGAGCATTGAGTCGGTTTCACTCCTGGCCGGAGGTAGCGCCGAAAGCGGCGAAGGATACCCGCCATGGCCGCCGAACATGGATTCCCCCCTGTTGAAAAGAAGCATCGACGTTTATAGAAAACTTTTCAACAAGGAACCCGTGGTGGAAGTCATCCACGCCGGACTTGAATGCGGCATCATCGGCGACAAGTATCCCGGTATGGACATGATATCCATAGGACCTACCCTGAAATTCCCCCACTCGCCGGACGAAAAAGTGTGCATCAGTGACATCGGCAAAATCTGGGATTTCATGGTTGCTCTGTTTGAAGATCTAAAGGAAAACGCCTGATTCGATAGAAGATGCCCGGGGACGGTTCCCGCCGTCCGCGGGCTACTCTTTCTTTTTTATCCGCTGCTGAATAAAATTGCGGGCCAGGTTCCGGATTACGGGACTGGCGTTCTTGTTGCCCATAAGCATTTTCAAATCCCGTTCCCGTAGTTTCTTTATGAATCCCAGGGCCGCCTTCGTGGGCGTTTTGGGATTGTTGACCAGTTCTACAACCAGGTTGTAATTCTTCGTCCATTCCCGATTGCCGGCCACCTTTTGTATGATCTCCCCGGAAATACTGCGGTTGCGTACAACCAGCATCACCTCATCCTCGCTGAGTTTCGGGCTTTCGATAACCGCCGAGGAAACCATTTTATTCGCGTCACGGATCAGAATCATTCTTTCCGTCTTGGTTCCGGTCAAAGCCAGCTTGATCCGCTCCGATACCGGCATCTGATTAATACGTTGCAGGGTTGTCAGGGTCTGGGCCTGGACCAGGTCTTCCAGCGCCTCGTCGGAGACCTCCGATTCCGCTGTAACCTCTTCCTTGACGATTGCTTCGCGTAGTTCCGGAGTGACCACATCGACGGGGATCTCCTCCGCGGGCACGTCACTCAGGTAGTCGTCGCGTATTTCACGGATCCGCGACTGAATAAATGGACCTGCCGCGGGATTCGCGGCCATGATCTCCATGATTTTTGGATATGCGATCAATTTTATCTGATTCCCCAGAAGACATTCCAGCATGGCTTCATCGCCATGGCGGGCGATCTTCTCGAGAAAATCGGTAGGCAGGGACTGGTTACCCACAATCGCCGCCACCGCATCCATGTTTTTTTGGTTTACCCCTTCCACCAGAACGTAATAAGCCACTCGACCGTCACAATTCCGCTTGCGGGCATAAGCAGCCTTGATGGAGGCAGGAAGCACTTCCAATAGTTTTCGCGCCGTTTCCTTGTCTCCCGGATCAGACAGACGGTAAACCAGGGCTTCCAGATATTCCTCTTCCGTAAGGGGTAATTCCCGGGCGAGCAGCATGGCGACCAGGTCCGCCCCGGCTTTACCGGAGGCAATCTGTTCCACCAGGGGATTACGGGACAGGATCGGGCTCATGCTTGTTCACAATGAAGGGTGAAGTGGTATCCACCGGAAAAGTCACCGGGCGACTCATCTCTTTGAACCGGGTTTCCCTGATTCCGTTAACCGTCAGGGCTACCGCCGCGGGATTGCCCAGACTTACCCGCAGGTCATATCCCCGAGCGTGGAATTCTTCGCCGGGCTTATACATCCGTGCGGTTTCAATCCGTCCGCCCCGACTCAATTGTACCCAGCAACCAGAGGAAAAGCCCGCTCGGATGGAAGCCGGCGCCCGGGAAATCCCCCATTCTCCGGTTTCCCGGTCCAACCAGGCAGAGATGGAATCATTCCGCCCGGGTACAATCGGAGAACAACGGCCCGGTTGAAGCCATCCGGGTTCAAAAACAGCGCCGGCCGCCACGGGAGAAGATTCGGGAGAGAACCAATGGACAATCCGATCCCGGTTGGGAGCGAACAGAAAAACCGCCGCCGCCGCCAGCAGGATCAGGGCCAGCAGCAGCCTCAGGCCCCGGCGTCTACGGAATCGGTAAACCTGGATCTTCCGCACCGTCTGGGCGGCCGAGCTGAGGCCGGATCCTGTCTCTTCCGTTTCGGGGAGCCGGTATTGTTCCAGGAAAGGCGCGGGATCTTCTCCCAATGATCGAATATACTCCCGAACGAATTGCTGAAAATAGAATTTTCCGCGGATGGAACGGAAATCTCCGGATTCCATTTCCCGCAGAATTCTCGGTGATATACGGGTACGCCGTGAGATATCCTCCAAAGAGCAACCATGGCGGATACGGATTTCCCGTAATGCTTCACCCACTCTCTCCATAATAGCTACATTGTAGGAGAATGAATCGGGATGTCAACAGCGGAGCCGGGCGACGGACTAGGAAACGAGATGGGAACGAAAGCCCCGTCCCAGAACGGCGTAAGTGTCAAAGATCACGACAAACGCATGGGGATCGATTTCCTTGACGAACTCCCTTAACTCGGGGATCTGCTTGCGATGGATGACCGACATGAGCAGTTCCCGGTCACGTTTCAGATACATGGACCGGGATTTCAGGGCCGTTCCTCCCCGCTTCATGGTGTACAGGATGTATTCCTCGACCTGTTCCCCCTTGGTCGAATTGATCAATACCATCTTGTTGTGGTTCCAGCCTTCCAGTATAAGGTCGATCACCCAGGTTGAGATATAGAGCACTATATAGCCGTAAAGAGGGGCTTCCCAGGAGCGGAAAGACAGGCCGGATGCGGATATAATCACAAAGTCAACCGCCATGATCGCCATGCCCACGGTCACGCCGGTCCATTTGCTGATCATCTGTCCAATGGTATCCGTACCTCCGGTGGAGGCCTTGCTCCTGAAAATAATTCCCAAGCCGACCCCGATACACACTCCGGAATAGATAGCCGCCAAAAGGGGATTTTCCGTGGCCGAGGGAAGCTTGAGTATCTCGTAGAAGAAATCGATCAGCAACGACGAAATCACCATACCAACCAGGCTTTTGGCTCCATAACGAGTACCCATGACCCGGATCCCAATCAAGAAGATGGGAATGTTGAAGATCAGGATGAGGATCCCTACAGGCAGGTTGAAAAAGTAGTTGATGATGATGGCTATGCCCGAGACACCGCCGGGGACCAGATGATGGGGAATCAGGAACAAGGCGTATCCCAATCCCATAATCGTACTGCCCAGAACGATCTTACCCATATCCCTGGCCTCTTTCCAGAAGGCCTGCTTTCTGGCGATTTTTTTTGCGTTCATTGTATACCCGGAACCGGGGGATTCGCCCCGTTTTTATGAAGCCTGTATTGTAGGCTTTTCAGCGCCGGGGATCAAGTCCCGGGTGGTTGATTTTTCAACATTCACAACCTATAATATCCAGCCCATCATGAAGAGATCCGTGACTACATCCGTATTATGGTTTACCGCCGTTGCCGCGGCGATGGCCATCGCCGTGTTTCAACGCACCACCGGGCCGACCTGGCCGGTTCAGGGGCAGGCAGTGGTGGAGGGGAAACCGGTTCAATTCCGCTTCTCCCGCAGCCACACCGCCGCAACACCGATGAAGGTTGCCGTCCGGGCGGATGGCCCCGGCCTGAGTTTGACTCTGGCATATCGACGTTTTCGCGCCGGCGACAACTGGAGTTTCGTCGCCATGGATTGGGATGGAGATGCCTATTCCGCTTTTGTCCCCGGCCAGCCCCCGGCGGGCAAGATGGAATATCGGGTATATACGGGATCGGATACGAATCCCGAATACCTGGGACCATCCAGTATTGTGGCTCGTTTCAAGGGCGAAGTGCCCGCGGTATTGCTCTTCCTGCACATCCTGTTCATGATGGCGGGCATCGTACTCTGCGTGCGAACCGGACTCGAGAGCCTCCGCAATCAGCCGCGCCTGGCGCCGTTGATGCAATCGACCCTGACGGCACTTATCGGCGGCGGACTGGTCTTCGGCCCCCTGGTGCAGAAATATGCTTTTGGAGATCTGTGGACGGGATTTCCCCTGGGAACCGATTTTACGGACAACAAAACTCTCCTGGTGGTATTGTTCTGGATCGCGGCCTACTTCCTCTACCGGCGCAGCCGCTGGTGGGTTTTCGCCGCGGCCGTGCTTATGATCGTTGTCACGCTGATTCCCCATTCCATGGGCGGATCCGAACTGGACTACGCCACCGGCGGCATGAAGAACAAGTTTTCTCGGCAGAAGATCGGATATCCGGCTGACCGGCACGGAACAGCGGCTGTTTTAAAAAGAGTATTCAATCAGGGATCAACAGCCCCGGCGCGGATTACTGCTCGGGTTCCCGGCTGATCACTCCGCGTTCAATCAAGAGGTTTACCTGCTTGTTCACCGCTTCGGCGAATCTGAGAAAATGGGGAATGGTAAGGTGGAGATAGGAATGCACGTTTACCACGTCGGCGTCCCGGATATCCCGGATTCCCAACCCCATGCAGATCTCTTCGGGATTGGTGTTAAAGGAGATCAGGTTGGCGTACAAATGTTCCGCACCTTCGTCGACTAACTCAAAAGTTTCCTTTTCGGACATGGGTCCTCCGATGGGTCCGGATCAACCGGCACGCAGACAACGACGCTCCAGCTTCTCTAAATACCGGTAAAGTCGTTGTTCGGGTTCCGTGAGCACGATTCCACTGCCGGCCTGGGTGCGGTAAGAGCGTTTGATAACGCCCACATCCACGGAAAATCCCAGGCGCTTGAAGGCCGCGGCGATGCGGGGGTGCCCCTGGATCAGAGTCTCGTAACTGATTACAATGCTCTTGGAAATATTCTCATGCGCCGCCACCAATGCGTTGTTGTTGGCGAACCAATCAAGCTGAAAGCTTGAAATCCCCCGCCTGAGCATACTACTGCGTACATCCGCGGGATGACGGAATATCAACACCGCCCGCATATTCTTTGCGATGTGGTGATAAAAAAACAACGAGGGGATGTGAACGATCTTCAGTCCGGATAAACCCTTTGTGTTGTTGAGCCGGCGCACGATCCGATTCATGACGGCGACATTTTCCGAAGTCATGGCATGACGGATCAGATCCTTTTCCAATTCCTTGGCCTCCGCCAGTTCAAAGTAGCCGTCACGATTGTAGTGATCCGCCTTCAGGTCCGAAGGGAATTCGACGCCCGAGCTTTCCAACAGTTTACAGGCCAGGGAAGTTCCGCTGCGGGGGTGTCCCGCGACAAATATTCCATTGTTCAGCACAATGGGTTCTCTAGTTGATACCGGGTTTTCCTTATTATTCACATGAACCTCCAGGACAGATTGGCCGAATTGCGAATTCGTGATTATAGCACAGGCCCGGGGTACCGGTACAGCCGGCCGGCCCGGATTGACAGCCTCCGGCGGCTGGGCTATGATTTCGGTATGGAAAGAGCCCCTGGGGATTACTGGTTTATCATCCATACAAAACCACGCCAGGAGTGGACGGCTGAACGCAGCCTCAGGTCTCTCGGCATCCCCGTTTATCTTCCCCTGTATTACGCCAGGATCAAACGGAACAAAACCAAGGTTCCTCGATTATCCCCCCTGTTCAAAGGATATTTGTTCGCCCGATTCCCGATCGATTCAATGCTTCACAAGGTGCGCTATTGCCGGGGGGTCAAGGCCGTACTGGGCGGCAGGGAAGGGTTGTGGACAATTGACAATGAATTAATTCAGAGTATCCGGGAACGCGAGGCGGACGGCGTTGTGGTACTGCAGAAACGCCCCCAGCAATTTTCACCAGGCGATCCGATTCGCATCGATGAAGGTGATTTCGATGGATGGGAAGGGGTTTTCTACGAGGAACTCCCCGACAACGAACGGGCAGTCATCATGCTTACCAATGTCCACTTCTCAAGTAAACTGATCGTTCCCAAGGAATTTCTGGTAGCCTGGAAATGATGCGGACGCTCCGGGCGTGACGGCCATGCGCTTGAAGCGGCCCAAGCGACGTCTGCTGATCATCGGCCTGGACGGCGTCCCCATTGAATTGCTCCGCGAATACACCCGGGACGGGACCATGCCGGTATTGAAAGAACTGCTTTCCCATTGTCCCCCGGTGGCCATGACCGCCAGCCTTCCGGAAATTTCCGCGGTGTCATGGTCGGGGTTCATGACCGGCATGGATTCCGGCGATCATGGAATCTTCGGTTTCACCGACCTTGAAGACAACAGCTACCGCCTGCGTTTCCCGGATTTCCGGGACCTGCGGAGGAAACCTTTCTTCATGATGGGCGGAAAACCCTCGGTTATCATTAATCTTCCTGCCACATATCCGGCACGCCCCATGCGGGGCGCACTGATTTCCGGCTTCGTCGCCCCGGATCTAGAGCGGGCCGTCTGGCCGCCGGATCTCTATCCCCGGGTTCGGGATTCCGGCTATGTGATCGACCTGGAATGTTCCCGGGTTCAAGAGGAACCGGAAGTGTTCTTCTCGAATCTGCATACAGTACTCCGACACCGCCTGGACCTGGCGGTCAACCTGATGCGGGACCTGGAGTGGGAAACATTCATGTTCACCGTCACCGGCACCGATCGACTGCATCACTTCTTCTTTGACGCCTGGAACCGGGATGACCATCCCCGGCATAAAGAATTCCGGGATTACTACGTCGAACTGGATGCATCCCTGGGCGAGCTGCTGGAGGAGGCGCGACGCTGTATTCACCCGGAATGGTTGATCCTGTCGGACCATGGATTCGCTCCCCTGAAAACCGAGATCAACCTGAATCCATTGTTGCGGGAATGGGGGTACGCCGAAAAAGAAGTGCCCGATCCGGAAGGCATAACGGTTCCGGTACGCAAAAGCAGGGTTTTCGCCCTGGATCCTTCACGCATCTACATCCACTCGAAAGAACGCTATCCCGAGGGCCGGGTAGCACCGGCTGAAAGGAAACGTATCCTGGAAGAAATGATTCCCCGCTTTGCAAGCATTCGCCATGAGAATCGCCCCGTAATCCGCTCGGTACACCGCCGCGAGGATATTTATGCGCGCCCGTATCGGCATCTTGCCCCCGATCTGGTGTTGGAAGCTGAACCCGGTTTCGACCTGAAAGCGGGATTCTCAAAAAGCAGCGTTTTCTGTAAGGGTAAATTCAGAGGTAGTCATCAGAGAGATAACGCGTTTCTTGCATGTTCGATGCCGGAATTCATGCCCCGTAACCCGTCAATATTTCAGGTTCGAGACCTGGTCGATAAAATGCTGAAACAGCGGACTTGAGAAGTAATTCCGGTTGAACCTACATCTGTTTTGTGGTAATAATCAGGTGAAAAACGTCCGCGACACAAGGGCGGAAGTAGTGTGCAGGCTCCTTGGGGGAGCCGGATTTTTTCTTGGGTGAGGCGGATACTATCCGATCCGGCCGGGTGAACCCGTTGACGGGAAACGGCGGCAGCTTATTCCGATAAAGCGCGGGAATCCATCATGAAGAGATTGTTCAGACGCTTGATAAACCTGGTACGCGCCATTAACCTGAAGGATTTCCGGCGATTTATGCACAGTCTCTGGCGCAAAAGACGCATCATCAACCAGATGGTGCAACGTGATTTCAAGCAGCAATATCTTGGAAGCTTTCTGGGCCTGCTATGGACGATCGTCCAGCCCCTGGTGTTCGTGCTGGTGCTATGGCTGGTTTTCGCCACGGGTTTTCGTAATGCCCGCAGCGTCGAGCCCATTCCCTTCGCGTTGTGGCTGATGACGGGAATGTTCTGTTGGTACTTTTTTTCAGGCGGCATCAGCCGCAGCGCCGCCGCGGTGATTTCTCACAGCTACCTTGTGAAAAAAATTCGTTTCCAACTCAACATTCTGCCGGTGGTAAAACTCCTGACGGAGCTCCGCATCCACTTGATCTTTCTGGGGATATTGGCTTTTTTCTATCTCCTGGAAGGGATATGGCCGACGTTGACATGGATCCAATTGGTTTATTATCTGCTGGCGGCTTTTGTTCTCATGCTGGGATTGGGGTGGATCGTATCCGCGCTGAACGTATTTTCCCGGGATATGGAACAATTCGTGCAGTTATCCATTCGCATCGGTTTCTGGATGACCCCCATTTTCTGGAAAATTGAAAAGGTTCCGGAATCGCTGCAGTGGGTATTCAAACTCAATCCGGCGTATTACCTGATTCAGGGCTACAGGGACAGTCTCATATACGGAATATGGTTCTGGCAACGCCCATGGCTGTCCGCATATTACTGGACCCTGACGATTTTGGTATTCATTTCCGGAGCCATTATATTCAAAAGGCTACGCCCCCATTTCGCCGATGTCATCTGATCATTCCCCCTACGCCAGTCAATCCCCGGTGGAAAAAGAAGAGATTATCCGCATCCGGGGATTAAACAAAATCTATCGCCTGTATGACAAGCATTCCCTCCGCATGCGGGAGGCGCTTCATCCGCTGGGAAAAATTTATCATCGCAAGTTCTATGCCCTGCGAAACATGGACCTCTCCGTCGGGAAAGGGGAAATCCTGGGTATAGTCGGTCGCAATGGGGCGGGCAAGTCCACCTTGCTGCAGATCCTTTCCGGCGTATTGGAACCTACATCCGGAGTGGTGGACGTAAAGGGAAAAATCACCGCTCTGCTGGAGCTGGGTACCGGTTTCAATCCGGAACTCACGGGACTCGAGAATATCTATTTCCACGGCACCATCAAAGGAATCGCCAAGGCCGAGATGGACAAGCTCCTGGAGGACATTCTGGACTTCGCCGGAATCGGCGACTTTATCAATCAACCACTGAAAACATATTCCAGCGGCATGCGCGCCCGCCTGGGTTTCGCCCTGGCTTCCCACATGGATCCCCAGATCCTGATCCTTGACGAAGTCCTGTCGGTAGGTGACGTGTTGTTCAAAAGGAAGTGCTTCGCGAAAATGGAGGAAGTATTCCAGGCGGGTTGCACCGTGATCTATGTCTCTCACGCCACGAACTCCATCAACGAGATCTGCTCCCGGGCGATATTGCTCGACCGGGGGGAATTGATTCTGGATGGCCCTCCCCGCCTGATCACCACCTATTACCAGCGCATGCTGTTCGATGAATCCTATCCCGATGAAAAGATCCGCCGCGAAATACTGGAGCTGAACCGCGACCAGGCCGCCAAGGAAGCATTCTTTAGAGAGATTCAACATATTCAGCCCGAGGATGCCGCGGCTGAAACCACTGCCTTCGATCCGGACGATGACGGCGATCATACCCGGGCCATCTTCGTGCCCGGATTCAAGGCGTCCAGTACGATTATCACCCGAAACGCGGAAGTGGACATTCAGGATGTCCGCATCCAGACCGTTTCGGGAAACATAGTCAATTTTCTGGTTCCGAACGAGGAATATCATCTGTGTTTCCGGGCGGTTTTCAGAGAAGAGTTCGAGAAGGTAATCCTGGGTTTTCGTATCAAATCCCTCAGGGGCACCAAATTGTTAACCGCAAGGCTGAACCCCGGGGACAAACCGTTGCGGGGAGTCAAGGGCGGCGAAGTCGTTGACGTGGATTGCCGCTGGACCTGCAATCTGCTGCATGGAACCTATTCAATTGACTTGAGGGTTACAACTCCCGGTCGGGAATGCAATTTGGCAACGATGATATCCGACGCTTTGGTATTCAAAGTACAAAAAACGGAGTTGGGGAGCCAGCAGAGCGGTGTTGTTTTCCTGAATCACAAGGCAAGCGTGAACCGATCGTCCTTCAGGTAATCACCAAATGAATCCTGACCCAAGCCGCGTGGAAACAGCATCCAAAGACGAAGCGAAAACCCATCATGATGCGGCAAACCTTCCCGCCAACCCCGGCAAAACCCCGCCGGAATACTTGAGAGCCCCGGATGTACTGCTGGTCTCCTACCCGCGTTCAGGCAACACCTGGATGCGTTATCTCCTGGCGAACCTGTTTTTCCCCCACAAAAGCTGGAACATAGAAAATATCAGCCAGGTGATTCCGGACCTTGGAGAGGATTTTCCAAAAAAATACCTGGCTCCGCATCCGAGAATTTTCAAAACCCACTACCCCCGACTTACGCGGCATCGAGCCATCTATCTCTACCGGGACGGCCGCGATGCGGCGCTGTCCTACTACGACCGACTCTGCAAGTTAAGAGCGGATGAGCGCCCCTTCGATGTTTTCCTCCAGGAAATGCTGCTGGGCGGCTGCAAGTTCGGCTCCTGGCAGGATCACGTGGATTCCTGGATGTCCGGAGTGGAATCGGGGCGGGTATTACCCGTACGTTACGAATCCCTTCGCCTCAATCTGGAAAAGGAGCTCCTCCGGGTGGGGGAATTTCTGGAAATCAACTGGTCGAGCCTCCGGATCAGAAGAGCGGGAAAGCAATCCAACCGGGAGAGAATGCGCCGACACCTCTGGTTATATCGCAAACAAACTCATTGGCGGAAAGGATATACCGGCGGCATAAACAGGGAAGACGGATATTGGCGGCAAGTCCTTTCAGAGAAACAACGAAACCTTTTCTGGGACTACGCGGGGGATACCGCCGCCCGCCTCGGATACTCCCGCCGTTAAACGTTCCGGAAATATCCGGAGACCAGCGACGCAACCCCATGGCAAAATCATGAATATAGCTCTCATCAGCAAGAAAGAATGGGCATTCGGAGCGGCGACATCCACTCACCGTATGGTACACGGCATGAAAAACGCCGGAATCAACGTGACCATGTTCGTGAAAGAACGACACACGAGGAGTGACGGCGTCATAACCCTGTCTCCCGGAGAAAGATCTCTGGCAACCAGCGAACGTCTGGAGCAAATGGGCCGGGGACTGGTAAGCTCCAAACGTCTGGGGCCACATGCCACGGCGTTTTCCTTTCCATATCCGGGCCTTGACCTTACCTCCATCCCAGCGATTCGCAACATGGATGTCATCAATATCCGTCATGTCCCCGGCATTGTGTCCACCGAGACCATTGCCGGGATGTACCGGGAGCGGATCCCGATGGTGATTACTCTTCATGACCAATGGATGATGACCGGAGGATGCCATTATTCTGGAAGCTGCAGCGGTTATGAAAGAGATTGCCTTGACTGTCCCCAGCTGCAGAGTGAATCCCGTGACATCCCGGCCTGGATTCTGAAAAATAAATTAAAATCATGGGGACCGCGCCTGACCGTAGTGGCGCCAAGCAAATGGATCCGGGATTGCGCCGTATCGAGCCGGGTGTTTCGCGAATCCCGCGTAGAGTGGATTCCCAACGGTCTGAATACAGAGCAGTTTTCTTTCCATGCCAGGAATGCGGCCAAAAGAAAATTCGGGTTCCCCCTGCGGTCGAGAATGATTCTTTTCGGCGCCCCGAACATCAACGTCAGACGAAAAGGTTTCAGTGAATTCGTCCAGTCCATCCGGTATTGCATGAAGAAGCCGCAATTCGCGAAGGATCTGCGCAAAGGTAAAATCATATTGGCGGTATTTGGGAAATCCGGAAAGACCCCCAAAATCGAGGATATCCCGGTTCATTGGTTCGGCAAGGTTTCCAGAGAATCTGAAATGGCGGACATCTACCGCAGCGCGGATATCTTCGTCCTCCCTTCTTTGGAAGATAATCTGCCGAATACCATGCTTGAGTCCTTGGCCTGCGGCACACCGGTGGTTGCTTTTTCCACCGGGGGAATCCCCGATGCCGTACGGGACGGCGAAACCGGCTTTCTTGCACCATGCGGAGAATCCGAGGCTTTGGCGATGCATATCCTGGATTTGATTCAAAATCCCGGCCTGACAAGGCGAATGGGGCGGGAGGGAGCCGCTCTGATGCAACGTGAATTCAACCTCAGGCTTCAGGTGGATCGATATTTCAGCCTGTTTTCTCAAGTGGCCGCGGAAAACAGAAACCGACGAAAAATCGGAGAAGTCGGTCTGATCCCCCCCGGCTCCAAAGAGATCACCGCGGATACGGCCCCGATCGATCCGGTTCTGTTCGCTGGATTGGCGGACCGTTTCCAACAGTACGGGATCCGGACTCCATGCGATCCCATATGAAAACCGAACGTGGCGGTTGAGGTGAAACGGGTGTTGTCTCACCTGGTTTTTATCGGCGGCCCCCCGCGCAGCGGGACCACCCTGGCCATGCGTATCCTCGAGGGGCATCCGGACATTCTGGGAATCAGCGATGATCACGTGCATGAATCCTGGCCCCTCTACTACTACGGCGATCATTCCGGCCTGGTGGCGGATTTGAGGCGGGGACTCGACGGGGAGTCCGCGCAATCGAAGCTGTCGGCGGCGCTGATCCGGAACAACTATCTTGAAGGTATCGCCGACGGGCCGCATACGGAGACGCTGCCTCTCTCCAACCTCCGGCAACGCCCTGACGGGCGGATGCTTCCCGCCGATGGAAAGCGGGTTCGGAGAGCCTGCCCATTGGATCGAATCCCACGGAATACCCGGATATGTCTGAAATCTCCGGAAATTACCCACGTGCTGCCACAACTGGCGCAGACATTTCCCGGGGCCGGATTTATCCTGGTATTCCGGCCGATCATAGAAATTGCCGAATCGATGCTCCGTATGGGGAACCGGATTTCAAAAGTCGCAGTGTTTCACAAGCGCTGGCGCCGGGATGAGGTTGCGGGCGATAAAAACGCCATCCCCCCGGCCATCCCCCCGGAATGGAGGCGGATCTGGTCCCAGGCCGACGACTTTCCCCGCTGTGTCATGAACGCCGCATCCTATATCCGGGCCATCGCGGAATATTCCCGGCACATTCCCAAAGAAAGATTGTTTGTTTACAATCATGTGGATATGCGGCGCCGGCCCGAAAAAATCCTGGAATCAATGGCTGAATTTTTAAAAATCGATGCGGAACCTCTGCTTGCCGCTTCCGGACTGGTTCGAAAATCCTCCCCGGAAATCTCCGCCGACCTTGTGAAGCAAAATGAAAAATGGCTGTGCAGACTGGGTATGGAAAGAGATCTGCGCAATACCGAACAACTGGCAGCAAGATCGATGTCCTGAAATGAAGGACCGAAAAAAATCCCGCCGAATTTTGCCGGGAAACCCGATATTCATTGTGGGATACCCCCGATCCGGAACCACCCTGATCCAGAGCCTGTTGTCCGCCCTGGCAAAGCGACCGCCGATCTTCTCTTTTCCGGAAACCCATTATTTCAATGTTCTGGAAAAGCACTTGATCACAGGGGAACTCCGGAAGATAACCGCCGGGTCCATTCAGGACAACCTGGAGCTTATCCGGGAGAAATCCGGCCTGCCTCCCGACCGGGTGGCGGAAGAGATGGTTTGTCGACAAGCGGGGAAAACGGGTATGTCCTCCCGGGACTTTTTTGAATGGATGGTAATCCGAAACCTGGAAGAACGCCTGAAACCCGAGACCTGGAACAACGGGTTCCGTTGGGTGGAGAAAACGCCGTATCACGCAAACTTCATTGACAGGATCCTCCTGCTTTACCGGGATGCCAGAATCCTGCACGTGCTGCGCCACCCGGTTGCCGCGGTCACGTCACAAAAACGCAATTTCCCCTTCTGCGCGGATACGCCTCTGGAAGAGCTGGCGCAGCGTTGGGTAAACGTAACCGGGAACGCCCTGCAAGCGGTTTCCCGCCATCCTGATGAAACAATGACGCTGCGTTATGAAGATCTTGTCAAGAATCCGGAGGAGATATTGGATGAGATCGCAGGCTTTCTGGAAGTCTCCCTGGACTTCCGGCAGCTGGACCGGATGCCGTCTTCCGCGGCTTCGGTTATTCTTGACAATGAGCCCTGGAAAAAAAACAACAGGAAATCCGGCTTGTTCGACGCCAACGATGACTGCCGGAAACGGATATCCCGCGATGAATCCGAACGAATCGAAAAAATCGCCGCGAAACGTATGACTGAGACGGGATACTTTGAATTCTTGCGTAGCACCCCGGATCAATCATGAAGCATTATGACCCCGAAATTCCGGTGTTTTCGCTGCACGTCCCCAAGTGCGGCGGTCAGAGCATGCGACGGATACTGCAAGAATGGTTCGGCCCGAAGTTTCGCATCCACTACTTCCAGCAGTTCAACGCCCTTCCGCCCAAGCACGAATTGGAACCGGGGCTCTGTGTGCACGGCCATTTCAACCGGGAAAAGGGTTTCGGAGTAAAAACCTACTACCCTCAGGCGGATCAATTCATTGCCATTGTCAGGGATCCGCTGGAAATGGCTTTGTCGAACTATTTTTTCTGGAAAAGGAAGGAAAGGCGGCGCAGAATCAAACTGAACATACTGACCCCGGGCGATCCGGATGATTACACGGACCTGGATGACTTCTTTCGCAAGCGTCCCGAGGCAAGAATCATGGAATTCATGCCGGAGGACATGAACAAAAGCAACTATCGCGACTACCTGGACAGACATTTCGTCTGGGTCGGCGTCATGGACACCCTGGATCGGGACATAAACATGCTGGCCCGGCGGCTGGGAGTACGCCGGGCGGTCAAACCGCCCCACATAAACAGTTCTCCCCGGGATGAGACCCTGTCACCGGCATTGGAATCGGAATTCCGGGAAAGAAACCGTTGGCTTTTCGAATTGGTGAACTACGTACGCGCCAAGAACGCCCGGGAAAACCAATGAGCCAGACACGGATCCGTTACTATACGCGCTTCCTGCCCAGCCTGGAGAGGGGGGGAGGCAGCCGGCGCATGCTGCAGATATGTGAAGCCCTGGATTCCGCGGCGCTGGAGGTTATATCCGAGCCCCGGGGGGATCTCCAGGACGGCCCGGAGCCGGCGGTGGGCCATCCTTTCCTGGATTCATGGGCGACAGGCAGGCGAAAAGCCGTTCAGCGCCTGTACGCGGCTGCGGAGAAATGGGTGGGAGTCATGCAAGCCTCGGGTGCCTGCGACCTGGCCGTGGTGGACGATCCCATTTACTTTCCGCCCCTTATGGACGCCCTCGAGGAGTCCGGCACTCCCATTTTGGCGGTCTGTCACAATATCGAGTCCCTTGTACCCAGCCAGTATGCAGCAGGCGCGGGAATGCAATTTCTGGAAAGGGAATTATCCCTTTTACGGCGCTGCCGGGGGGTTGTCACCATTTCCCGGGAAGAAACGGCAATCCTCACCAACCTGGGGATCCGGGCCTGGTTTACGCCTTATTTCCCGCCGGATCCCATCGCCCGGCGCCTGCTGCGGATTCGCCGCAAACGCCGCTGGAAGCGAAAGTCCGGGTACCTGCTGCTGGGAACCGCCTTCAACCCGGAAACCGTTTCGGGCATGAAGAAGATCATGGACTTGTGGCTGAGCCGCGGAATGGCAGGGAGCGCGGGCATGTTGCATGT
>Ga0272441_10004556_pt1 | contig 24945 bp, 21 predicted proteins | sample SSMProp6N_FD_193582 | JGI IMG/M metagenome (GOLD analysis project Ga0272441, IMG submission 193582) | Marine sediment archaeal communities from Little Sippewissett salt marsh, Falmouth, MA, United States - SSM-Prop-6N | ecosystem: Environmental > Aquatic > Marine > Wetlands > Sediment ...
ACGAATCGACCAGGGCGCATCAGTCGCTGTGGTGGACGCTCATCGGGATCCGCCGCCGCACAGGCAAGCGAATCCCCGTACGGCCCACGTTGTGGGGATGGTCGCTCATCCTTCTCTTCGCCTTCATCGTCGGCGGCATCGCCTTCGCCGAGTACTCGATGCAGCCGGACTTCTGCCGCTCGTGTCACATCATGGAGCCGTACTACCAAGCCTGGCACAATTCGACGCATCGTGACATTCCCTGCGGCGACTGCCATTTCGAGCCGGGCTGGGAAAGCACCATCCGCGGCAAGTTCGAGGCGTCCAGCCAGGCGGTCAAGTACATCACCAACACCTACGGGTCAAAGCCGCACGCCGAGGTGCGCGACGCCTCCTGCCTGCGGGCCGGCTGCCATGAGCATCGCCTGCTTGAAGGGAAGGTCCAGTGGCCGATTCACACCCAAAGCGGCAATCCCATCACCATCCAGTTCGATCACACCCCGCACATTCAGGAGCTTCGTCGCGGAAAGAAGCTGCGCTGCGTGTCATGCCACTCGCAGATGGTCCAGGGCAAGCACATCGTGGTCACGCTCGACACCTGCTTTCTCTGCCACTTCAAGGGACTCGAGCACGGTCGCGATGAGGATGTGCTCGGCGGATGCACCTCCTGCCACAGCGCGCCCAAGAGCGAGATCCGCCTCGCCACCGGTGTCTTCAACCACTCCGATTACGTCGACCGCGGTGTGGAGTGCGCCAACTGCCACTCCGATTCCATTTCCGGCGACGGCGAGGTGCCGCGCCAGCTCTGCTGGAACTGCCACAACCAGCCGCAGCAGATCGCCCGCTATGGTCAGCCCAGCCTCATGCACCAGATCCATGTGACGGACAACAAGGTCGAATGTGCAAGCTGCCACGTCCAGATCGAGCACCACCTGACCGCCGGCGTGCCGCGGACAACGCAGGCGCTGGGTGAAGGGCTGATGCTTGATCACGGCGGGGCCTGCGGCCAATGTCACGACCTCACGCACGCCGGGCCCGATGAGCTCTATCGCGGCACGGGCGGGCGAGGCGTGCCGGACATGCCCAGCCCGATGTTCCGCGCCCAGGTGGACTGCATCGCCTGTCACCAGCAGCGCCAGCGCCCCGGGGAGATCGCCCAGCTCGCCGGTCAGACGTTTATCGCCGCCCAGAAGGCATGCGATCACTGTCATGGGAATCAGTACGCCGATCTGCTGGACCATTGGAAGAGCATGATCGAGGAACATCTCGCCCGGGCCGAAGTCGCCTGCGAGCAGGCCAGGCGCATCGTGGAACAATCCGCCGCGGATCCCGCCGAAACATTGCGTCTGCGGCGGCTTCTGGCCGATGCCGAGCTCAACGTGCGCTTCGTGAAGCTCGGACACGGCGTGCACAACGTGAACTACGCCACGGCGCTGTTGAACGTCGCGATCGAGTACTGCCGGCAGATCGCAGAGGACCACAAGGAGACCGCCAGCGGGCCATGATCGTTGCCGCCGGACAACTCGCACGCCTGGCCGCGTTCCGGCGGACCGGGCTCCCCGGCGCGGCCTGCCTGGGCTTAGCGGCCTTGTTGACGCTCGGCGGCTGCGGAAACGGCGCCCCCGGCGACCCGGCCGCCGACGGCGCGAGGTCCCAGGCGCAGGCTCCGGCGGATTCCGCTCCCCCCGTGGTGGCGATGGCGGCCGCCGTTGAACCGGCGCCCCGGCCGGATGGGCCGCTGCCCGCCGGCGCCGGCTGCATCACCGCCGAGTGCCATGCCACCTATGAGACGGCCCGATACATTCACGGCGCGGTCAGCGCCGGCGACTGCGGCATGTGCCATGAACCCGATCGAGGGGACCATACGTACCCGTTGAAACGCGAGGGCAACGAGACCTGCACCTTCTGCCACACGATCACGGGTCACCGAGTCCATCAGCACGCGGCGATGGAGGCGGGATGCATCGCCTGTCATCGGCCACACGTCTCCGACGCCAAATACCTGCTGACCGCGCCCACGGTGCGGGATGTGTGCCTGCAATGTCATCTCTCCGACGATCGCCCCTTCCTGCACGGGCCGTACGCCGCAGGGGAATGCTCGGCATGCCATGAACCGCACGAGTCGAACTTCCAGCATCTGTTGCGCGGCGGCGAAGGGCCGGCGCACTGCTACATGTGCCATGCCGAGACGGAGGCCGCCTTCGCCGATGCACACTACGTGCACGAGCCCGCCGCCGACAACTGCACGATCTGCCACGACCCGCACGCCTCGGCGCACGAGTATGCCCTCAGGGACTCCATTGAAGGGACGTGCTACTCCTGTCACGAGGATCTGGAGCGGCTCGTGGCGGCGGCGACCGCCCCCCACGCGGCCGTGTTCACCGCCGACCGCTGCGCCAATTGCCACGACTCGCACGTCGCGGATCGACCGGGCCTGTTGCGCGAGCGCGAGGATGTGCTGTGCCTGCAATGCCACGATCGGGAGGTGCCGGCCGCGGACGGCCAGATGATCCCGAGCATGGAGTCGATTCTGGGGCAGCGGGCCTTCCTGCACGGCCCGGTGCGCGCCGGCGAGTGCTCGCCGTGCCACAACGTGCACGGCGCCGACCATTCGCGCCTGCTCCGCGAGGACTTCACCGCCGACTTCTACGCTCCATTCGATCTGGGCCACTATGCGCTGTGCTTCACCTGCCATGTCAGTGAACTGGTGCTCGCCGAGCGAACCACGACGCTCACCGGCTTTCGCGACGGCGATGTCAACCTGCACTACGTCCATGTCAACCGAGCCCGAAAGGGCCGCACGTGCAGGACGTGCCACGAGATCCACGGCAGCAATCTCCCCCGGCATTTGGCGACATCGGTTCCTTTTGAGGAATCGGGCTGGGCAATGCCCATACAATTCCAGCAGACCGAAACGGGCGGAAGCTGTTCGCCCGGTTGCCACGAACCCCAGACCTACAGCCGAGCCGCAAAGCTCGACCCATCCCCTGTCGCACCAGGAGGTGCACCATGAAACGACAGCATTTCTTCAGAAGCGCCGTGACGAGCCTGCTTCTCATCGCGGGCGCCCTGACTCTTGCGGCGAACGCGCAGGTTCCGTCGCAATCGCAGACGCGTCAGCGGCCGCGCGGGCCGGTGGACGCGGCGACCTGCACCGACCCCGCCTGCCACCCGGACGTCAAGCAACATGACACGCTGCACGGCCCCGTGGTGGTCAACGCCTGCGACGCCTGCCATACGCCCCTCAGCGAGGAAGAGCACACGTACGCGTTCGCCCGCGAAGGGCTGGCGCTGTGCACATTCTGCCACGATATCAGCTTTGAGGATGCCCGGACGGTGCACGAGCCGATGAACACCGGACAATGCGGCGCCTGCCACGAGCCGCACGGCGGGCCGGATCGAAAGTTCCTCAAGGCCCCCTCGGCCAGCGAGCTGTGCAAGCAGTGCCACGAGGATGTGATCGGGGCGAAGCGCAAGGTGCACGGACCCGTCGCCGCCGGCGCCTGCGCCGCCTGCCACTCACCCCACGCCTCGCGCTATCCCAATCTCCTCGCCGCGGAGGGGCCGGAACTGTGCAACGGATGTCATGTCACGACCAAGACCGAGCTTCAGACGCTGCGCGTGGTGCACCAGCCCGTCGCGGACAACTGCCAGACCTGCCACGATTCCCATGCCTCGGATTACAACATGATGCTCAAGGATGAGCCCGAGCCGCTCTGCCTGAGCTGCCACGAGACGATCAAGCACATGGTTGAAACGGCCACGACCCAGCATGCCGCCGTCACCACTGACCGGCAATGCCTCAACTGCCACGAGGCACATGCCAGCGACTTCCCGCGGATCCTGCAGACCGACATGCTCACGCTGTGCTTCGAGTGCCACGATCGTGAAATCGAGATGCCCGATGGCAAAAAACTGGGGAACATCAAGCGGGTCATCGAGACGGGCACGAGCCTGCACGGGCCCATCGCCCAGGACAACTGCTCCTCCTGCCACCAGATCCACGGCGGCGACCACTTCCGGCTGCTCACCCAGGAGTACCCGCCGGAGTTCTATGCGCCGTTCAGCGAGGAAAGTTACGCGCTCTGTTTCAGTTGCCATGATCCGCAGGTGGTGCGCGACCAGCGAACGACGACGCTCACCAACTTCCGCAACGGCGATCTCAATCTCCATTACCTGCATGTGAACAAGGAACGCAAGGGCCGAACGTGCCGGGCGTGTCACGAGACGCACGCGTCGAACAAGCAGAACCACATCCGCGAATCCGTGCCGTTCGGCACCGGCGGATGGCAGTTGCCGGTCGCCTTCAACAAGGCCGCCACCGGCGGAAGCTGCGCCCCCGGCTGCCACGTCGCCTACGCCTACGATCGGGATGAACCGGTGGAGTACGAACCGCCCCTCCAGGCGGCGATCTGGCCTGCCGAGGGGACGTCCGACAAGCCGGAGCCGAACCATCCAGGAGATGCGCCATGACCACCGCGATTCGCAAGCTCTGCGTCCTGACCATGGCGGCGGCGGCCATGCTGCTGACGGCGGCCGCATCCGCCGGTGGGCTCCGCAACGTGCAGGTGGGCGCGGAGGCCCCCCCATTCCGGCTGACCACCCTGGACGGCTCAAACATCGGCAGCGAGGATGTCAAGGGCAAGGCGCTCATCCTCGTCTTCCTCTCCGCCCAGCAGCGGAGTTCGGAGGCCGCCGCCATCGGAGCGCATTCCGTCTATCGCGAGCTTCTTCACAATGAGCTGGTGCTGCTGTTCGTCACCGCCGACACCGCGCACACCGCGTACTTCCGACAACAGCGCGACAAGTCCGGAGTGCACGAGCCGCTCGCCCTCGATTTTGACCGCAAGCTGTACGGCGACCTGGGGCTCATCGTCCTTCCGACCACGGTGATTATCGACCGGGACGGGAAACTCATCCACGTCATCAGCGCCTATAAGTCCGACTACGAGCACGTGCTGAACGCCTACGCCCAGCGCGCGCTCGGTCTTATTAATGATAACCAACTGGAGAATCTGCTGAAGAGCGAGAGCTTCCAGCGCGATCGGCCGAACGACCGGGTGGCCCGCCGCCGCGCCGCCGCGGAGCTGCTTCGTCAGAACGGCCTTACACACGACGCCGAGAACGAGCTGCGGGCCGCGCTCGAGATCGACCCGACCCATGCCGACACGCGGCTGGATCTGGCGTCCCTCTACGTGGCGAACGACCGCGTCGAGGAGGCCGACCGGATCGTCACGGAAGTGCTCAAGGACCATCCTCAACACCGGCGGGCCAAGCTGTTGCACGGCATTGTGCTCTATTACACCGATCGCCTGGACGAGGCGGAGAAGGCGCTGACGGAAGCTCTCATGCTCAACCCGGATCCGGTGTACACCCACTACTATCTGGGCCTGATCTACGAGAAGAAAGGCGATCTGGTGAAGGCCGCCGAGCACTACCGCCAGTCGCTTTCCCGCCTCCTCAAGGACCGGCCCCTCTGACGCGCCGGTGATGTGATGTCATCGTGGCGTTGCGGCGCTGCACGCGGTTGCACCGAACGCACCTCCCGCGGCGCCGTTGGGATCCTGCTCCGGATTAGTTGCCGTACTCCCGCGGCGAGTGCTCCGACCCGTGACATTTCAGGAAGCACTGGCCCTGGAAGGAGCCCAGGTCCTGGAATTCCAATCGTCCCGTTCCGGGATCGGCGAACACGATGGACGAGTCGAAGTTGATGAGGTGGCTGTTATTGAAACTGCTGCCCTGGGCGGAGCTGATGCCGTGTGCATCGTGGCACACTGAACACGGCGTCTCTTCATCGCGGATGTGCATTCGGTGCACTTCGGTCAGCGGGCCGTCCTCCTCGAGGATCACGTGACGGTAATGACAGTGATAGCACAGGGCGTAGGCGCTGGCGCTCTCCGGGGTATGGTCGGCCGTCTCATAGCGAGCGACGAGGAGGGGCTCTTCGTTTGAGCCGTGCACTCCCTTGGATCCGCTGCCCCCTCCCCGCGGGCCGGCGTCTGAGCCGTGGCAGTCGCTGCAGTACACGAGGCTGGCCGTGGTCCACGGCGGCTTGAGACTGGGCACATCGGGGTTCTTGCCCGGCCCTTCCACCGGATGGTACGAAATGGAGGAGACGGCGAATTCCAGGCGGGTGTTCACCTGCGTGATCTGCCGTGACACCCATGGCGTGTCGATGGCGTTCTCATCACCGTGGCACTTGAAGCAGACTTCGTACTCGTAGTTCGAGATCGCGATCGGCGATCCGGAGGCGCTGACGCCGCTGACCTGGCCGAAGTTCGAGTGCACATCCGGCGGCTGCGTCGCCCCTTTGGTCATCGTATGCGGCTCATGGCAGTCGGCGCAGGTCACGTGCCCCGGAATCGGGTCCGGCGGATCCACCGGGCTGTTCGTGTCGTGGACATCGATCTTATTAAGTTCAGAGGCGATGTCCTTCGCCCCGGGATACGACCCATCATGGCACGTCAGACACGCATTGGTGATGCGATCGCCCGTGAGCAGATACGGGCCGCTCGGGGCGCTGTGCGAACGATGGCAGGCGTTGCAATCAACATGCGCCGGAATCGTCGTCGTCGAGATCTGGTGACACGCCCGGCACAGCGCCGAGTTGTTGTTGCTCATGGTCAGGAAGTGGCCGAACGTGTTGTCGTGCGGCTGGTGGCACGTCGTGCACTGCAGTTCCTCGTTGCCGTCCAGTTCCAGCTCGGGCGGAAGCTGATTCGGATCGACGAGCTTCGGATCCTTCGCGAAGAGGGCCATGTCGTACCGGAACGAGATCGGGTGATCATCGGACAGGTCCGTGCCGAGATTCGAAGCGCCGGGCGGCAGCGTCGTGATGCCGCCCGCCATCTCGATGATCTGATCCTGCGAGACGACGCTGCCCAGGGCAATCGTGCCGTCGTGACAGGAAAGGCACATCTTGGAAGCGCCGGTCGGTTGGCCGGGCTCCGCATCCAGCGCATTGCTCGAGTAGACCGTGTACGCATTCACCGGCATGTAGCGATTCCACAGAGGCTGGATCTCCGAGGCGTTGTGCGGGGTGTGGCAGAAGATGCACACCTGTTCCTCGGTGGCGGCGTGGATCACCCCCGGCCCCGCGACCGAGAGGTTATGCGGCGTGTCCACCACGCTCTGGCCCTGCGCGAGCGCCGACGCCGTCACGCAAGCCGGAATCACCAGGCAGACAATGATCAGATCTCTTCTCATGGCTCGACCTCCGGCCGGTACTGAAAGACCTGCACCCTTCGATTATAGGAATCCGCGACCCAGATCCGATCGTCGGCATCGATGGAGATGCCCGTGGGAAGCCAGAACTGGCCCGGCCCGCTACCCTCCTCGCCGAACGCGAGCAGGAGACGGCCCTCGGTATCAAAGATCTGAATCGATTCGAAATGCGCATCGATGACGTAAAGGTGATCGTTGCTGTCGAGCGCCAGGCCCTTGGGGTGCGAAAAGTAGCCGGGCAGATCTCCTTTTCGGCCAATCTGCCGCACCGGGTTGAGTTCGCCGTCGAACACCTGCACCCGGAAGTTCATCGAATCACTCACGTAGAGCCGGCCGATGCTGTCGACGGCGACGTTGGTGGGGAAGTTGAACTGTCCGAGCTCGATGCCGCGCCGGCCGATCCGCGTCAACTCCTCGCCGTCCATGGCGAGCACGACGACCTGATGGACGCCGGGGTCGGCGACGAAGATGCGGCCGGTGAGGTGATCGACGGCGAGGCCGCAGGGCCGCACGAGATCCTCGCGGCCGAAGTCACCCAGATAGGTGCCATCGTCGCTGAACACGAAGATCACCCCGGCCATGGCATCGGAGACGAGCAGTTGCCCCATCGTGTCGAAGGCCACGCCCACGGGCTGAGCGAAGGCGGCGTCCCCTTCGGGTCGCCACTGCTCATATTCGCGGCTGTCCAGGTCGAACATGTGCACGACCTGGGCGTTGCTGTCGCACACGAACAGCCGGTCCCGGCCGTCCGTGCACACCGCGTACGGCGTGAGCATCGACCGGCTGGGCTTCTTGCCGAAGAGGGTCTGGCCCAGGCTCTCGCCGAAGGAGAGGGCCGGCTTGAGGTCATCGCTGGTGACGAGTTGCCCGACATAATGGATGCGGGCGGGCTCCGGCGGCTGGGGCCACCGCAGCGGCGCCGCCAGCGGCTCGAAGATGACCCCCTTCGTCCGGCCGCATGCCGCCAGCAGACACGATAGCAGCGTGAACAGGAAGGCCCGGCTCAGTTGCCGTGCCATCGGCCGGCCTTGCGGACCGCCGCGCTCCGCCGCGCCGGGCCGCCGAGTCGCGCCCCACAGCTCTTTGCCCGTCATAACGCCCTCACATATCGATCGCGTGTCAAGATCAGAACTCCCTGCGGATTCCCAGGACAAATGTCTGGTAGAGCGAATCATCCGCATCGCTGTCCAGAATCGAATTTCGAAGCTTCGCGTAGATCGTGGTCTGCCGATACTCCCAGGTCAGGTCCAGTTGCTGCTCGAAGGCCTGCACATCCGTCCCCGCACTGTCGTCCTCGTTGCGCCAGGTCAACCGCAGACTGCTGCGCAGCCGGTCGGTAAGGCGTTGGTCCCAGCGCCCGTCGAGCGTCATGACCTCGGTGGTGACATTGTCATCGGTGAAGTCAAGCTGGTCGTAGTTGGCGCTGATCACCAGTGCGCTGCCGCGGGCGAAGCGGTCGACATAGCGCGCCTCCAGCCTCGTCGCTTCATAGGGTGAGAGCGAGCTGTCGCGGATCTGCCGCTCGGCCCGCAGATACATCCTCCAGAAGTCGTAATCGGCCCCGTAGGTGAGGTCCCGGACGTCCTCGGCGACCAGCTCCACGCGACCCTTGCTGTCGCGGTCCTGGTCCTGACGGCGGTATCGAACATAGAGGCCGAGACCGGCGAGGAGCCCCTCATCGAAGTCGTAGCGGGCCGCCACGCCCAGGCTCGTCGTGTCGGTGGTGCTTCCCGGCTCCGGTCCGATCCGGTAGTCAATAAGCACGAGTTGCCCATCGGCGATGTCACCGCCGAGGATGCGGCGGATCTCGACCTGCTCGCCGATTGCCCGAGCGGTGTAGTCGGCCCCCTCAACATAGAAGAACAGCCCGGTCGTGTCGGTGATCACGATCGAGTCGACCACGATGTTGCGCCGGGAGAGGATGATCCGGCCGGAGCTGCCGAACTGGTGCGCCTCGTCGGTGATCTGAATCTCGGCGCCCCGGTCACTGTCGTCCTGCCAGGTGCGCCGCAACGAGGTGCTGGCGGAGAGCTGTCCGTAGGGCACCCGCTTGGAATAGTCCAGGCCGATGCCGGCGAAGTGCTGATCGCTGCGGAATTCGCCTTCGGTCAGCTCGAGCCGGCTCAGGCCGGCCTCGCCGGTCGTCACGAGACTGGTGAAGAGCTTGTGCTGGAAGCCCGCGGAGCCTCGCTGGAAGGTTTGTCGCGAGTCGTTACGGCTCTGCTGGTCGAACGTGTAATCGTATCTGGTCTCGAAGGTGCGGGTATGGCGCAGATCCAGCGATTCACTGAGGCGGATGCGCTCCAGCGGGAAGTTGCCGGTCTCCTTGTAGAGCTGCAGCGTCGATCTGAGGTCGCTTCGATGCGATTCCGGCCCGAAGTTCCAGGTGTGGATGGCGATCCCATCGTGCCGCTCGAACCGGTTTGACGGGCGCAGGGCGCCGGACTCGTCGACGTTATCGTACGTGTAATCCCAGGTCAGCAGTTGCCCCTCGCCGGGGCTGTACTGGCTCTGCCATTGAAATGTGTCCTGGGTCAGATCAAAGTCCGTTATCCCCTGCGCGCTGGATTGTTCCTGCTCGCGGTGAAAGTACTGAAAGTGGCTGGGCACGGTCTTTGACCGCACGCGGAGCCGGGCGCCGTGCTCGGTGAGCGTGGAGTCGAGGGACCCGCCGAACTGGCGATCGATTGTGGTCTGGTTGCGCCGCGAATAGACCGTCAGCGGCGCCTTGCCCTCCCGGAGGATCAGCGCGCTGACATCGTACTTGTAGAAGTGCTCGTACGTCGTCTCCTCGCGGGCAAGCGTGTCGCTGTCGAGCCATTGCTGCTCAAGCCGCACACCCACGCTGAGGTCGAGTTCGATCAGATTCGGATGCCCGATGAAACCCTCGGTCTCGAGCGTGAGATCCTCGCGCAGCATATCCTCGGTGTCGCGGACCTTGGCGCCGTCACTCGACTCGACCTGATCCACGCGCCGCTGGTAGAAGGCCTCGATCGAAGCGCGAATGTCTCCGAGGTGGAACCATTCGATCTCCTCGCGACTGGTGATGACAATCGACCCCTCCTCCTGCCCGAGAACGGGGCGGGAATCGAACCACAGGCCCGCGGCGATCAGGCCGGCCAGGCCGATGCGGCACACGCGACCGGATCGTTCATGGGGCACCCGCATCAGCCGGCTCGCTCACTTCCGAACCGAGCTCCTCCGCGCTCGGCTCTTTCCAGAGAAAGTAGGGGTCGTCCCCGCCATGAGCGCGATGACACTCCAGACAATCCCGCTGGAGGTCATCGTGCTCCGGCGGCTGGGGGATCGTCACCATCTCCAGGCCATGGCACTGAAGACACAGTTCCGGCGCCTTGGCCTTGAGCAGGCGCGGAACCGTCGACTCGTGGGGCGCGTGGCACCACAGACAGGCGTTGGACACGACCGGCCCGTGCATGATTGCGTGCTGGTTCGGCACATCCCCATGGCAGTTGAGGCAGACGGCCGGATCCACCCGCGTGAGCATCATCCTTGTGGAGGCCCGGTGACACTCGGCGCAGGCCTCTTCGGCGTACGGCTGATGCGTGTAATAGACCGCGCCCGGGATGCGACCGCCTCCGGTGGCGCCGGTCGCACTCAGCGGCGCGTTCGGATCGGGGACGCCGTCAAAGAAGAAGCTCAGCAGTGCGTAATGCTCCTCGACACTGCATCCCAGCCAAAGCGTGGCGGGGATGAGGGCGAGGGCGAGAACAACCGGCCGCCATCGTCCCCTGCGCGCCCGTCCCCTCGCTGCCTGCGTGGGCTGGTCATCGCTCAAGGCTGCTCCTCGCGCTCATCGCCCTCGGGGGCCTGATCGGAATCGCCTTCGGACGGCGGCGGCGTGAGCGGGGCCTGGTCGGGCAGGGCCGGTTCCTCACCTTCTTCCAGCAGTCCGCTCTCCATCGCCGCTCGTGAAGTGGCGATGTCCTGAACCGTATACCCCTCGCGGAGCTGCCCCATCGCGTAGACCGCCACCTTGTTGGGACCGAACTGATTGGTCACCAGCACGAGGCGCCGGGCGTCGAACGCCGGATGGATATAGTCCTCGAACAGGTCCAGATCGCCTTCGTGGACGCAGACGCCGGCCGGCAGGTACATGCTCCCCGGATGTTCGCCCGTCGCGCCGAAGAACATCAGCAGCCGGTCGTCTTCATTGAACATCTGCACATTGGCAAACGCGGCATCGGCGACATAGACAATGCCCTGGCGATCCACGGCCAGATGCTTGGGACGCACGAAAGCACCGAGGACGTCTCCGATGCCTCCGAAGGCCCCCAGCAGCTTGCCTTCTGCGCTGAACTTCTGAACGCGGCACCGAATCACATCGGCCACGTAGATGTTGCCGTCCCGGTCGACATCAATCCCCAGCGGGCGAACGAACTGCCCGTCCTGGTCCCCCTTCTCGCCGATGGTCCGCCGCCGGTCGCCGGTGAGCCGATCGAGCACCTGAACCTGCTGTGAAACGAAATCGCAGACGTACAGTTCATCGCCGTGAACGGCGATTCCGGTGGGCCTGAAACCCTGCCAGCCGAAAGAGGCGACGTGCTTTTCCTCGGCGTCGTACACGAAGATCGCGCCCCGGGAGGCATCGCTGACGTAGATCAGGCCGTCCGAGGCAATTGCGACATCCGTCGGACTGCTCAACCGGCCCATGCCGGCCGTGCCCATCAGGCGCGTCTGCTGCTTTCTCAGATCCAGGACGATCACCCCGGCGTTGCGCGTGTCGCAGATGTAGATCTTCCCGTCCCTCATCTCGATGCCATAGGGCTTATTGATGGGAAGGACTCGGCGCTCCTCGCCGTAGATCAGGTCCTCCAGTCCGCTCTTGCTCGGTTCGACCTCGTCGCTGTACTGATAGGAAACGAGGAACTGCATTCTCGGTTCCTCGGGGAACTGCGGCCAGAAGGAATACGTCTGGGGCCCGATCTTCGTCGTTGATTTGGCGGCGGAGCAGCCGGTCATCATAACGATGGCGACGGCGAGCCACACGCACAACCACGGGAGCCGGGCCCGGCCCGATCGGTTTGATGTAATGTCGCGGTTTGCAGCGGCCATTGATCGCGACCTCCCTGTCCAGACCAGGTCTTCGGAGTTCCTCCGTATCCTACCGGAAAACCCGGGCGACGCCGTTCGGGGGATGCGTCAGATCAGGCAAACACGGCCTCCGCGCCGCTCATGGCCGACCGTAAGAAACGGGCCGGCCGCGCACGGCCGGCCCGTTGAGATACACAGAAGACACCGGGTGACGGACCTTGCTCTACTTGATGTGGCACGTCAGGCACAAAGCACTGCCGGAGTTGCTCACCCACAGCATATGCTCGGTGCTTTCCCGGTTGTGCGGCTCGTGGCAGGTGGTGCAGCTCACCACGCGCTCGATCGTGCCGTCGACGTCCATATCCTGAAGGGTGAAGCCGTGCGGGTCGTCCTCCCAGTTCGCCGGGTCGTTGAACCACGCCACATCCGGGTAGATCGCCGTCGCTCCGACCGGGTGATCGTCGGTGAGATCCGTGCCGATCAGGCCGGCCGAACCGATTTCCTGGTTGCCGATGTTGCCGCCGAAGCTGTCCAGGGCGACCGTCCCGTCGTGGCAGGACATGCACAGGATGCTCCGGCTGTCGAGGGCATCATGGGTGGCCACGCCGGTGGTCCCGTCGTAGATCGTGTAGGTGGCGGTGGTCACCTCGTGGTTCCAGAGCGGTGCCGTTTCACCGACGTCGAACTGGCCGCCGCTCAGTTGCATGGCCTTGTGGGGGACATGGCAGGGCAGGCAGATCTCGCCTTGCGACCAGCCGAAGGGGCTGAAATCGTGCGCGCTGCCCACGATACCGCCCGAGGCCACCACCGCGAGGCATCCCGCCGCGGCAACGCTCAGGCCCAGAACAATGGGGTTTACTCTTTTCATTCGAATCACTCCTTGAAACGCGTTTCAGGATCTCACCGGCCGGTGGGAGCCTTCGGACAGGCACCAAGTCCCGCCCGCACCGGCCATTCACTCCGATCCTCCTGTGGCAAGAGCCATACCACCCGTCCCGAGCCCGCAGAGCCCTCAGCGGCCCGCCAGGAGCCATTTGACGGCGGATCAGTGCGGTAAATCCCAGCAATAAGAATTGCCGGCACCACCTTTTCCCGACGTTCGGACTGGCCGGTCAACTCCGGGCCCAAAGCCCCCCAAACCCCCAAGCTCCGCCCGCTCTGAGCCGATAGCAGACAGACCGGGGCCGGAGGAGGGGTCGATGGCCACAGAATCAGCCCAAAGAGGCACAGAGGTTGCCTCATGCCGAGCGTCCCGCCGATGGCCGTGGGTCGACTGGCCGGGTGTACCACTGCTGGCTGTCTGTCTGATAACCGGCCTGGGCGATGCCGGGACCCGGCCGCGGGGAGATGACCTCATGGCAGCGCCGGCTGCCGTGGAGGGTCCGGCCGCCTGGGTGCCGGGCTGGACCGGGCAATGCAGCGGCTGCCACGAGACCGATGGCCTCTTCTCCCATCCTGTGGGTGTCGCCCCGTCGATGTCGGTGCCGGCAGCCCTGCCGCTGGTCGATGGCGAAATCGCCTGCATCACGTGCCATGACGACCGCTCCGCCGAGGCGCACCTCCAGGCCCGCCAGAACCACTCGCCGCTGCTTCGAATCCCGGGCGAGGGAGCCGGATTCTGCTGCCAGTGCCATGACCCGAGAAGCACCCTGCGCCGTGATATGCACGCCATCATGGTGGGGCGGGCCCATCTGCGCTGGCCTCAGGAGCGCGACAGGGCAGATCTTCAGCCCTCTGAGGTGCCGGAAGGAGCACCCTTCGATCCCGACAGCGAGACTTGTCTGAGCTGTCACGATGGTTCCGTGGCGAGCGATGTCGGCCACGGGGGCTCGGGCGTTCAGTTCGGTCCAACCCGCCGGCGGCTTGGCCTTCCGGGCAGCCATCCCATCGGCGTGGAATACACCGGGGACCCGTCGGGCCGTGCCGGGCCCCCGCTGAAGCCGGCGGAAATGCTGGATGAACGCATCCGTTTATTCGACAGCCGCGTTGGCTGCGGGACGTGCCACAGTCTCTATTCGAAGCGGGCGGCGCTGCTGGTCATGTCCAATTCCCGCAGCACTCTCTGCCTGAGCTGCCATGATCTCTGAGGCGGTCCGGGTCGTGGTTACCGGCCTCTCGCCGACGGGACGCGGGCCGGGGCCGTCGTCTCACGGCCGGGAGACGCGCGAAACAAGCACGGCGACCTGACCACGACCTGACAGGCAAAACCGCCTTTCAGACTGGAATGAATCCAGATCTGGCTAAATGCCGGCTCCTGCCTCCTTTTGGCATCCGTCTTGCCATATGTCCCGGCGAATGATCTGACGAGGAGCCGCGGCATGACTCACATGCGTTTGAAGCTGATTATGGCAGGTTTGGCCATTGTCGTGGCCGTGGTCTTCCTGGCGATGGCCGGCGTTCGCGAGGGCTGGGTCTACTACCTTCCCGTGGACGCGTTCCTCACCGGGGAGGACTATCACAGCCAGCGGGTCCGCCTGCACGGCACCGTGGCCGACGACAACCTGGACGTCAACCGCGGCCTCCTGATGGCCGGTTTCGACCTGCTCGGCACAGAGCAGCGGATCCGGGTGGAATATAAAGGGGTGGTTCCGGACATGTTTAAGCCGGGCCACGACGTGGTGGTGGAAGGACGACTCGACGAGTCGGGCGTCTTCCAGGCCGACACGCTCATGACCAAGTGTGCCAGCAAGTACGAGTCACAGGACGGGCCAAGCCCGCCACCGGACCATCCGGACGTAGAGACGCCTGAATGATCTCAACCATAGGCAATTTCAGTCTCAGCGCGGCCGTACTGGTCGCCGCCGGCGCGGTCCTCGCCTCCGTGGCGGGGGTTCGTTTTCGATCACCGGCCTGGGTGCGGGCATCCCGATGGGGCGTGGCCGGCGTCATGCTGCTGCTGAGCGTGGCGACGGCCGCACTGCTCACAGCGCTGCTGAAGAGCGATTTCCGTTTCGAGTACGTCGTCGACTACACGGAGCGCGCCCTGCCCTGGGGCTACAAACTGGCGGCGTTCTGGGCCGGACAGTCCGGCAGCCTGCTCCTCTGGGCCTGGTCGCTGGCGGTCCTCTGCGTCCTGGCGGTCATCGGACTGCGAAAGCTCAACGGCACCGAGGGCGCCGTCGCGGTGGCCGTCATGGCCTTCGTCAGCGGCTTCTTCGCCGTCCTGCTGCTCTTCACCGCCAATCCCTTCGACCTGGCGGCGGGGCCGGTGGCCTCCGACGGGCACGGGCTGAACCCGATGCTGCAGGATCCGGGCATGATCATTCATCCCCCCCTGCTCTTCCTGGGGTATGCCGGCTTCACCGTGCCCTTTGCCGTGATGATCGGCGTGCTCGTGGCCGGTCGAAGCGACAATCACTGGATCGGCCTGATCCGACGCTGGCTGCTGGCATCGTGGATCTTCCTGACGGCGGGGATCGTGCTTGGGGCGTGGTGGGCCTACGTCGAGCTGGGGTGGGGCGGCTACTGGGCGTGGGATCCGGTGGAGAATGCCTCGCTTCTGCCGTGGCTGACCGCCACCGCGCTGCTGCACACGATCATGGTCCAGCAGCATCGCGGCATGTTCAAGATCTGGAACGCCAGCCTGATTGCCCTGACGTTCATCCTGTGCATCTTCGGCACCTACCTGACGCGGAGCGGCGTCATCGATTCCGTACACGCCTTCCCCGAGTCGCTCATCGGGCGATTCTTCCTGGTCTTCCTCCTCCTGTGCCTGGGAGGCAGCGCCGCCCTGATCCTCTGGCGCGTCAAGGCGCTGCGAGGGGAGCATCGATTGGAAGGGCTCATCAGCCGGGAGGGCGCGTTCCTGTTGGGCAACATCCTCCTGCTCATCATGATGCTCACGACGCTGGTCGGGACGATCTATCCGCTCCTCAGCGCCCCCTTCGGGGAGTCCGTCACCGTCAAGGCGCCGTTTTACAACAAGGTGGTCGCGCCGATGGGCCTTCTCCTGGCGGCCCTGATGGCCCTGGGACCGGTCCTGGCGTTCGGCAGGTCCGCCGCCTCCAAGATCGCGCGCAGCATGATCATCCCCGCCATCGCGGCGCTGTTGGTGATTCTCATCGTCTGGGTGAGCGGGACGCGGAACCTTTGGGCGTTATTGTCCGCGGGCATCGCAACCCTCGGCACGTTCGCGGTGATTGTGGGCTTCCTCCGGTCGGTTTCGGCCCGCCATGACAGCACGGGCGAGAACTTCCTTACGGCGGCCGTTCGCCTCATCGACAGGGATCATCGCCGCTACGGCGGGCAACTGGCCCATCTGGGTGTGATGATGATCGTCCTCGGCGTGGTCGGCTCGAGCCTGTTCGCGACGAAGGACACTTTCCAGTTGCGACCGGGCGAGTCGGCCGAACTTGACGGGCGCACGCTCACGTTCGTCAAGCTTGACTTTGTCCGAGAGGTCAATTACGAGGCGGCGCGAGCCACGGTGACCATGACAGACGCGGACGGGTCGATCACGACCCTCCAGCCGGAGAAGCGGCTGTACGACAAATGGCAGCGAGAGTTCAACACCGAGATCGCCGTCCGCTCCACCCCGCGCGAGGATATCTACCTGATTCTGGCCGGCTGGGAGCAGAGCGGCGAAGTCGCCGCGATCCAGGCCCTGGTGAATCCGCTGGTGCTCTGGATCTGGCTGGGCGGAATCGTCATGTGCGCCGGCGGGCTGTTCTCCATGCTGCCGCGGTTGCTGCCTCGACCGGCGCCCGCGGCCGCGACGCAGCCGGCGAAAGCCGGCCGCCCCGGGCGGGAGCCGTCGATGCCAGAGATGCCAATCGAGCCGGAGACCGTTGCATGAGACACCTGAACCATCTCCTTGTCGCACTGCTGGCCTGCTCGTGGGCGCCCGCCGCACAGGGTCAGGCGACCGGTCCGTCGCCCGCCGACAAGTTCCCTCTGCCCCTTCCCGATCCGTCCTCGGCGGAGCCCGACCTGGCCGCGGTGGCGCGGGGCAGTCTGGCCGTCCAGGCCATTCAGGGCACGCCGGGCGGCCCGGCCATCGGCGCGGCCAAGGTCGAGGTCCAGCTCGTCCACCGGGGCATGTTGGTCGACACGCTTGAGGCAATGCTCGACGAGCACGGCGTGGTCATGATCGAGGACCTGCCCGTGGGCATGGGTGTCCAGCCGATCGTCCAGGTGCATTACGCCGGCGTGACGTACCAGCAGGCCGGCGCGATGATGGATACGGCGCATCGAGAGCAGAAGGTCCGGGTCCTCTGCTACGAAGTCACGGACGACGTGCCGGACTGGAAGGTGACGATGCGCCACGTCATGCTCTCCCGCGCGCCGGAGGGCCTGCGCGTCACGGAACTGCTTCGCCTGGAAAACCCGGCCGATCGAACGTGGCTGGGCACTCCCGCGGCCGATGGCAGTCGCACCACGACCGTCCTTACGCTGCCGCAAGGCGCGCAGGACGTCTCGCTGGGCAGAGGCTTCCACGATTGGTGCTGCAGCACCTTGGCGGACGGTCGCCTCATCAACCATCTGCCGCTCATGCCGGAAACGACCGAGCTGAACTTCAGCTACATCATCCAGCCGGAAGAGGGGTCGGTGGCGATTGACGTGGTGGCGCCGGCGTCGGTGGACAGCATGATGGTCATCGTGCCGGAGGACATGACCATGGAGGCCGTCCAGGGCCTGGAAGCGGGCGGGACGCAGACCATGGGCAGCACCACGGTGCGCTACTACGTGGCCGGCGGTCTGGCGGCCGGTGAAGTGGCCAGCCTCTCCGTAAGCGGCCTTGCCGCCGCTGAGGCCGCAACCACCGTGGCGGAGAGCACGACAGACACCGCCGAATCAAGCAATCTGGCGAAGATCATCGCCGCCATCGGCGGCGCCGTCCTCCTCCTTCTCGCCATCATCATCATCTTCTTCAGATCGCCGAAACCTGCTCTTGAGACTTGATCGCGAAACGAGGGGACCCTCCGTGAGCCGCACTGCCGTTCAACCCATCGGCTCGGCCGTCCTGGAGAGCACGCCGGTGGTGCAGGTCCTCTCGCTGGGCAAGGTCATTGACGACCGGCCCATCCTCCAGGACCTCAGTTTCGAGATTGCGCGCGGCCGGTACGTCGCGCTGCTGGGCGCCAACGGCGCGGGCAAGAGCACGCTGCTGAAGGTCCTGGCCACGCTGATCCCCCCCACGCACGGCCAACTGCTCCTCTTCGGCCGACCCCTGAGTCGGGAGACGACCGCCTTCCGCTCGAGGCTGGGCATGATCGGGCACGGGGCCATGCTGTACCGCGACCTCTCCGCGCTGGAGAACCTGGTGTTCTTCGGCCGGCTCTATCGTGTGGCCGATCCGACCGCCCGCGCGCGGGAGCTGCTGGAGTACGTCGACCTCGCCCGCCGCGCCGATGATCCGGTGAAGACGTTCAGCCGCGGCATGGTCCAGCGGGTCTCGATCGCCCGGGCCTTGATGCACGAGCCTGATCTGCTTCTGGCCGACGAGCCGTTCGCCGGCCTGGATGCCCCCTCGCGCCGGATGCTGGAGCAGATGCTCCAGCGCCTCCACGAAGAAGGCAAGACGATCATCCTCGCCAACCACGACATCGAGCAGAGCCTGGCCCTGGCCGAGCAGGCCCTCGTGCTCCGCGCGGGGCGCCTCATCATCAACGGCATGACCGCCGGGCTCGATCCGGACGCCGTTCTGGCGGAGGTGAGCGGATCATGATGGCCGCGTTCAGACAGATCGTCCTCATGACGGGCAAGGACCTTCGCATCGAGGCGCGGGGACGGCAGACGATCAGCCTCGTCGTCGTGCTGGGCGTCCTCATCATTGTGGTCCTCGGCATGGGGCTGGGCGCCGGCCGCCCGGTGACCGGCTTCGGGGCCACGGCCATTCTGTGGGTGGCGTACCTGTTCGGCGGCGTGCTCTGCTTCGAGAAGACCATGGCGGTGGAGCGGAACGACGATGCCCTGGCCGGCCTCCTCCTGGCCCCGGTGGACCGCGGGGCGATCTACGCCGCCAAACTCCTGACGAACGTGATCCTGATGTTCGCGCTGGCGGTGGTGGTGACGCCGGTGGCGATCCTACTGTTCCGCTTTGATCTATCGGCCCATCCCCTCGGGTTTGCCCTGATCATGGCCTTGGGCATGATCGGCTTCGCCGCGGTGGGGACGCTGTTCGCCGCGGCCGTCAGCTCCACCCGCCTGCAGGGGGGCCTGCTGGCGATGCTCGTCTTCCCCCTGAGCCTGCCGGTGGTGATCGTGTCGACGCAGATGATGCGTCGGCTGTTCCAGGAGGGCGAGCCGCTCGGCGGCACGGGTCTTGCTACGCTCCTGGCGTTCGACGTGATCTTCCTCGTCCTGAGCTGGATCGTCTTCGAGCTGGTGCTCGAGCCCTAGGAGAGATCGATGCCCCCTCCCCGACGCCTGCTGGCCCATGCCTACTGGATTCTCACCGCGGTGCTGTCCGCGGCCACGATCGTGATGCTCCTGACCTACACGCCGGTGGAAGCGACGATGGGGCCGGTCCAGAAGATCTTCTACCTCCATCTGCCGGTCGCGATCAATACGTTCGTCGCGGCCCTGGTGGTGTTCATCGCCAGTATCGGCTACCTCTGGCAGCGCAAGATGTGGTGGGACGATCTGGCGGCGGCCGCGGGAAAGGTGACGGTGCTGTTCTGCGCGATCGTCCTGTTGACGGGCATGGTGTGGGGCCGCAGCGCCTGGGGGGCCTGGTGGACCTGGAGCCCGCGCCTCACCTTCAGCCTCATCCTGTTCCTGCTCTACGTGGTCTACATGATGATCCGGCCGTCCATCGAGGCACCCCAGCGGCGGGCGGCGATCAGCGCGGTATATGGCATCGCCGCGTTCCTCGATGTGCCGCTGGTGTACCTGTCGGTCAAGATGATGCCCGACATCCACCCGTCCTCGATTGCCCTGGCCCCGGAGATGAAGCTGACGCTCGCGGCCTGGTTCGTCCCCGTGACGCTCACCATGGCCGGCCTCATCGCCACGCGATTCAGGCTCAACCGGCGGCTGAGGGCTTTCGAGCAACATCAGGCGATGACCACAGAGACGCCCGCCGCAGCCAATTACATGGGAGAGACCGCGTAATGACCGGCGACGGATACCTGCTGCTGGGGTACGTGATCGGGCTCGGCCTGCTGTTGGGCTACGCCGTGGTCCTCTGGCTGAGCTGGCGCGCCCTCGACAAGCGCGAGCGGCATGATGCGTAAGGCCCTGTGCCGTGACATCGATTCGTGCCGGGGCGGGCGCGAGCATTCTTAAGGAAACCAGCCCATGAAGAACGCGGCCACATTGATCATCTGCGCTGTTGCGCTCGCCTACCTGGTGGGTACGGGGCCGGGCGAGCAGGACCCGCAGATGCCGCCGAACCATCCCCAGCTTCCGCGGCAGGTTCCGCCGGGCCATCCGCCTCTGCCGCAGCAACCGGGCGAGTCGGATCCCTCGGCACCGCCGGTCGCCGATCCCGCCGACGTCGCGTCTGTCGACGCCCTCGTCAGCGCGTACTACGAAGTGATCTCCGGCCCCGCGGGTGAGGCACGAGACTGGGACCGGTTCCGCTCCCTGTTTCTGCCCGAGGCGCGTTTCATCACCGCCAAGACCATTTCCGGCCGCTCCGCGACCATCAACCTGACGCCCGAGCAGTTCATCCGGTTCAACCAGAAGTATTTCGAGGGCAGCGGGTACTTCGAGGCGGAGGTGAACCGGCGCACCGACACGTTCGGCAACATCGCCCACGTCTTCAGCACATACGAGGCGCGTCACAAGCTGAGCGAGCCCGAACCCTATTCACGCGGCATCAACAGCATTCAGATCCTCGGCGACGGCCGGCGCTGGTGGATTGCAAACGTGATGTGGGATTACGAGCGCCCGGACGAGAATCCCATCCCGCCCGAGTATCTGCCCGATTCCACCGGCGGCGCCGATTGATCGTCGGATGGTGCCACCGCAGCGCCGACTCCGGGATCGGCGCTGCGGCCCGCCTGCGGGATGCGCACGTTGAAGACCTGAATGCGGATTGCCGCACGCATCCGGCGGCGGCGAGATCCTTACGGGTTATCGCCTCCCCGACCGCGCTGACCGCCGCCGCGGCGGCCGCGATCGGCGGCGCTGAGCTCCTCCTCGTCGAGAACGCCATCGCCGTTGGCATCCAGCCGGTCGAACATCTGCTGCATCTGCTCGGGGAGTTCCGATCGCTGAAGCTTGCCATCGCCGTTCTCATCGAACCGCTGAAGCATTCCCGACATGCCCTGCCCACGAGTGCGGCCGCCCGGGACGGCGCGCTGGAACGCGGCATACTGCTCGTCATTCAGCAGACCCTTCATGGCATCGAAGAGCTTCTGGCGCGATTCCAATCTCGCCTGCATGCCCGCGCCACGGTCTTGGCGCGGCCCGCGCTCGAGCGTGGCCGTCTCGGCGATGTGAACCTCGATGGGCTTCAGCGCCGCGTAAGTCTTCTCCTCACCGAGCTTGAAGCCGGCGATGGCATCCACCATCACGTCCCATGCGCCGCTGAAGGTCCCGAGCACCGTGACGGCATACTCCAGTTGGGCGCCGGCGATGATGGGACTCAACTCGGCGCGGAGCTTCTCCTTCGCGGCGGCGAGCAGCTCGTTCCTCTTGTCCTGGTACTCGCTGCGCGCGTTCTCATCGGTCTGCCCGAACGCGCCCGGCGGACGCTGCCGCTGGGGCCGGCCTGTGTCGTCATCCTGTCCCTGCGCACCTTGCGCACCCGGTGCCCCCGATGCGCCGCGGCCGGCGCCGCGCTGCGTCCGATCGCTGCGCAGCTTGTCAAGCCCCTCCTGAACGCTCTGTCGGGCCTTGACATAGGCGCTGACCAGGATGGGTGCGGCCTCTTCGGACAGCCCCAGCCCCTTGGCCATCCCTTGCGCCTCGAGCTTCCATGCCGCTTGAGCCTTTTCCGGCGAGAGCGGCTGCATCGCACGGGCCCGGTCGCGCTGCGGCGGTCGGTCGCCCGATCCGGCCCGGCCACCCTGCCCGGGCCGATCGCCTTGGGCATATGCGGAAAAGCAAAGTGCCGTCAACGTCAGCACAACGGTAAGGACCCTGACGAACCTCATGATGTTTCTCCTGGGATAAAGTCGCCTCATCTGGGAACCTGCGGCCGGAGCCGTTCAGCCAAAAGCCGAGAGCCGCCTCCGACCCCGCCCGGCGGTCCGACTGACAGCAGAGCCCGCCCGGCAGCGGGCGCGCCCGCGACGGGTCATTATCCATTCAACACCGCCGGCCGTCCGGACTTGCACGGGAATCTCGCACGGGAATTGGTGCTTTGTCTGGAGCCGGATGATCCGTGGGCCGGAGCGCGGGACAGGCCCGGCACGGCAACCCTGGTGGCCGCACGCGCAGGGCCGCCCCATCTTAGCGCTCTGCTAACATATCCCGATCAGTGAGGCGCGTACAATGGCCGTCTCGAGGCGCCGACGGAAGGCCCCACGCTGCCATGGCACAGATACTGATCGTCGAGGACGAGCCTGACATCGGGGAACTGATCCGTTTTCACGTCGACCGGGAGGGATATGAAGCACGCGTGATCCGGTCCGGTCAGGCTGCATGGAAGGAGATCAGCGCCAACCCGCCGCGACTGGTGATTCTGGATCTGATGCTGCCCGATCTGGACGGGTTCGAGATCTGCCGCCGCATGAGGTGGAACGAGCCGACCCGCCGGGTGCCCGTCCTGATCGTCTCGGCCAGGGGCGAGGAGGCCGACATTGTCGCCGGACTCGAACTGGGGGCCGATGACTACCTCACGAAGCCCTTCAGCCCGAAGGTGCTGATCGCCCGGTTGCGGAACCTCCTGCGGCGTGCCGAGGGGGATAAGTCGCGGGGCGCGGCGGATGGGCGCCTCATCACCGTCGCCGACGGCTCGCTGAGGATCGACCTGAACCGGCATACTGTCACCGTGGCCGGGCAAGTGGTCGACTTCACGCGCTGCGAGTTCGAGATCCTGCGCTGCCTCGTCTCGCGGCCGGGTTTCGTTCGGACGCGCGATCAGATCATCTCGGCGGTCCACGGCGAAAACGCCGTCCTGACCTCCCGGACCGTGGACGTGCACATCACCGCCGTCCGGCGCAAGCTCGGCGAGCTTGGGAGGCTGATCCGAACGGTGCGCGGTGTGGGATACCGACTGGACGAAACGAGCCTGGAAACCGCCGGATGACCTGGTCCCGCCCCAGGACGCTTCTGTGGCGCATGGGCCTCGCCCTGATGGGCGCGCAGGTTCTCATCGCCATCGCACTGGGCGCCTATGCCTTCCTCCACGTGCGCCGATTCCACTATGACCAGACGCTCGGTGAGCTCCGCCGGCTCATGCCGATTCTGACTGCGCGCCTCGACGAGGAGATGCGCACGGCGGATTCCCGTCGAGTCGACGACATGGTCAAGGAAGACGGCCGACGGACGGGCATCCGGATCACCATCATCCTCTCCGACGGCCGGGTAATCGCCGATTCCGAGACGGACCCGGCGAACATGGAGAATCACCGCTACGGCCGGCCGGAAATCGAGGCGGCGCTCACGGCCGGCGACGGATCGGCCGTTCGATTCAGCAGCACGCTCGCCGAATCGATGATGTACTTCGCCCGGCGGGTGGAAGCCGACGGCGAATCGGTCATCGTTCGCACGGCGCTTCCGCTGACGAAGATCGACGAGGAGTTGAGCCGCATCACGCGGGTGGTGGCCGCAGCCGGTCTTTGTTCGCTGCTGGCCACGTTCATCGTGATCTACCTGGTGTCGCGCCGATTCACGCGGCAGGTGCGGGGGCTCGCGGCGGGAGCCGCCCGATTCACTCAAGGCAGGCTCGAACACCGAATCGCGCAACCCGCGGCCGCAGAACTCTCGGCTCTTGCGCAATCGCTCAACGACATGGCCCGGCAGTTCGACGATCGTCTCCAACAGCTCCAGACCCGGGACAACGAGCAGCGGGCGATCCTCCAGTCCATGAGCAACGGCGTGATCGCGCTGGATGCGGAGCAGCGGATCATCATCATGAACCGCGCGGCGGAGCAGATCCTCTCCCTGAAGGCCGACCAGGCAAAGGGGCGGCTGCTCCAGGAGGTGATCCGCGAGCCGGAGCTGAACGCCTTCGTGAGCGCCGCCCGGGCCGGCGATCGCAGCCCCCCTCGCGAGCTGCATCTGGGCGGCGAGCGTTCGATCGTGGTTCAGGCAACGGCCGAATCGCTGCAGAGAGCGGACAGCGAGGAAGACGGCCTGCTGATCATCCTCAACGAAATCACGCGGCTCCGGCGCCTCGAAGCGGTCCGTAGCGATTTCGCCGCCAACGTCTCGCACGAGTTGAGGACGCCCATCACCAACATCAAGGGGTATGTCGAGACGCTTCTCGATATCGGGTGGGAAGATCGCGATCAGGCCGAGCGGTTCCTGAGCATCATCAAGGCCAACAGCAGCAGGCTGGCGGCGATCGTCGAGGACGTATTGGCTCTGGCGAAGCTGGAGCAGCCGCTGGCGCGGGACGCGATGGAACGACAGTCTTTCGCCGTCGCGGACGTCCTTCGAACCATCGCGGGCCAATTCGAGGCGGCCGCGGCGGAGCGGGAGATTTCGGTGGTCATCGAAGCGCCGCCGGAGCTTCCGGTTCTGGCCCACCGCCCGCTTCTCGAGCAGGCGCTGGCCAATCTCTTGTCCAACGCCGTGCGGTACGCCTCGCCCGGCACCACCGTGACCTTGCGCGCCGAATCGTCAGAGGGC
>Ga0272441_10004557_pt1 | contig 24944 bp, 17 predicted proteins | sample SSMProp6N_FD_193582 | JGI IMG/M metagenome (GOLD analysis project Ga0272441, IMG submission 193582) | Marine sediment archaeal communities from Little Sippewissett salt marsh, Falmouth, MA, United States - SSM-Prop-6N | ecosystem: Environmental > Aquatic > Marine > Wetlands > Sediment ...
CCTCTGAGGCCATTTCGGTTCCCTCGCCGTCACCATGCCCTGCTTGTTGGATCACTTCGTCGATCGTGCCGACCATATAGAACGCCTGCTCGGGGATCTCGTCGAGCTGGCCGTCGACGATCTTTGCGAATCCCTTGACGGTGTCTTCGCGCTTGACGTACGAGCCGGCTCGGTTGGTGAAGTGCTCGGCCACATGCGTTGGTTCTTGCTGTTTCTCACTCAAGCGCACTATTCACAACTATTCCGTGTTCTAAAGAGAATAGAGAGGTACAGTCTGTCCAACTTGACAAACATCCATCATGTCCTGTAGTGTGCGGGCGGTGGCTGGCGCTGGGGGCGATGTTCTCCAGCGTTCTTTCTTGTTCGTACTGCACTAAGGAGGTTCACGATCAGACGAGGGTGTTGGCTAATTGCCGTTGGAATGTGTGCGTTCACCGTCTCCCTTCTCTCTCACGCCGAGCCCTCGCTGTCAGGAACTTGGGAAGCATCTATCAACTTCGATCCTGCAGCTTTCCCTCCCACGATCCGTTCGACGCTCGATCTGACATATGGAATCGGAGATTGGTCGTTCATGGGCTCAGCAGGATGGAACTCGACCGGGCTGACAAAGCTTGACTTCAAGTCAACCGGCTCTCTGGGCAACTTCTCCCTCTCTTCATCCCTCTCGTTCGATCCCAGCGCGATTCGCTTCAAGCGCTGGAAAGCGTCAGCTGATTGGGACGCCAAGGGTCTGTCTCTCTCCTCGTCGTTCCAGATCACGCCCAATTTCGTAGCGCTGGATGTCTCAGCCAAAGGAGAAGCTGAAGTCATCGCATTCGGAGTCGATGTCGAACTGCGCACCCAGGGAGGATGCGAATTGCTGTTCCAGGGGATCGATCTATCGATCGACTTTCCGTTTTGCTGCGCCAACGTTTCGTCCGAGGTCTCCTTCTCCAAGGATGGCTTCAGAGAGCTTGGCGTCTCCGTCTCCGACATCGAGATCGAACACCTGCCCTGGATGTCAATCGATGCCGATCTGACGTTCGAGATGGATGAGAAGACTCTTGAACTCTCGCCATCGTTTGACTTTGGGTCGTTCGCGTGTATCGACCTTTACATCGAAGTGCAGACAGCAAGCACAATGCAGATCTCGAGCATCACGATCTACGGGATCGGCCTGAAATGTGATATCGGAGAGGTCTCATTCGAGGTACTGTCGTATCTGGACGGAACGCACCTACTCAAGAGCAAGTACTGGGAGATGGTCGCGCTGTCATTCGACAGCGACGCCGACTGCTGCGGTCCCTTCTCCGGAGACGTCGCCGTCTATTTCCTCCAGGGGGGAGCGATGCTCTTCGACGTCGCCTACTTCGAAGGATCTTTCTCTGTGGTGATCAATCAGTCTCTGACATTGGATATGACACTAGCGCGGGACCTCGAGGCAGGAGGTCTCGACAAGCTGGCATGCGGATTCGTGCTCTCATGGTAGGCGAAGGCCTCAGCGAGACATCGCTATTCGGGGTTCTCCGTCCAGGAGGAATCGACATGGCAAGTGGAGCAGAGCTCATCCGATCATCAGTGGCCCGTCGCTCCATCAGGATGCAAGCCTCGTATCGTGATGGCCGCTTTGCCCAGGCGAAGTGCGCTTGCAATGCAAAGGGAGTGACATGAGCAGAAGTATACAGAAGGCTCTTCGCCTCGTGGCAGTGATGGCGGCAATACTCACACCATCTGTGATTGGGTGCTTTGGCAGCGACTCTGAGTTCGTGATTCCGTTCTTGATTCGGAGCGAGCCCGAGGTCACGAGTTGGGAGTGCGAGCTCTTCTCTGGGGTTAGCTTAGAGAGGGAGGAATTGATTAATTGCACGTGGGACAAGGACGAATCATTCAACCCCAACGATGCATGGGACTTTTTTCATCTTCCCAGCGTCGAAACTCTCGGTGATTTCTCGTTGGTGGTGCGGGCATTGCAAGCAGTTGGGCTGAACCCGTATCGAGCGCTCAGCGTGGGCATCACACTGTATGCTCGCGGAGGGGCGACTGCCTTCATTGAGCCCGGCACTATCACGCCAGTTACGGCAAGTGTCAACTACCCAATCACAGGAACCATCAGCTACGGGCAGGATTCCAAAGCGGAGAACCTGTACCGCCTTACCTTCACGTGCCGACCGGATGCGGGACACTCGGTCACAGTCCATGAGACTCAGGTCTTGGGTCCCAAGATCGGAGGCTCCATCGGCGCGGAGTTCGGCGTGAAGACTGACCTCGAATCCCCCATCGGGTTCTGCGGTTTCGAACTCCCCATGCCTTCATCAAAGGCCGGCGGGTACGAAACGTGGGAGTTGACCGCGGAGCAGGAGAAGGAGCTGTTCGGGGGCATCACGGGGTTCATTCGCGACGCTGTACTCCCTCAGACCCGAGGCATTCAAGATGAGTCCTCAAGCGTCACGTTGAAGAGCTCCGCAGACTACGTGGGGCTGAAAATCGACATCGACGAGTTCATCCTAGCGCTCTATGGAGCTCGCAGACAGAAGAAGATCGAAGAAGGACAATCCGCCCCGCCTCCGCTACCAAGTGGACTTAGCTACTCACTCGATCTGTGCGGGCTGGCAAATCTCGACATCGTTCTGGCAGATGGAGACATCAACCCATCGATTGCGGTGGGTCGCGACGTCACCTTCACCCCGAATGTGGAGGTGACATACTTCTTCGAGCCTGATGTGATGATCAATGGTGTGATTACCGGCAGCCACACCGTGAGTGGCTCTCCTGGGGAGAACCTTGTTGTGGATGTGGAACTCGTCAACGGCTCCTCCGTCACGGTTTCGCCAAGCGTTCGTGCAGCTCATTCTCTGACATGTGCTCTTGGTATCGATGCTACCGTAGACGGATCTATGGAAGCAGTTCGAGCTACCACACACATCAACACGATGAGGATCTGGGACAGCTGGGAAGTAGGCATCCCCATCCCCTATCCATGTGGTGACTGGTGGTGCCCCATCTGTGAGTGGTGCATCCACAACGAAGGAGTCACTGTCCCAGCCTTTGAGATCCCCGGCTTCAGCTTCCCTGCAGTGGGCCCCCTGATGACACACAAGGAAGATAAGCATCAGATTTCGATTCTGCGTGAGTCACACAGTACCGAATTGTCTGGAACATCTGTACGGCTTCCGATCTTGACATTGGTTCCTTGCAGCGATCTAGCCACGGCCACGGTAGTATCTGTACGAGACGACCAAGACGAGCCGATTGAACATGAGGGCATTGAGTTCTTGACTAGCGGAGATGGCGTCGAAATCGAAGTGACGGCGAGATCTGGTGGAGAGCTGGACTCCGTCATCGCCGAGCTGAATGGCGTTCCCCTCGATGTTAATGAGAACGGCAAGGCACGGGTCTCTGTCAGCGAATTGACGGATGGCCCACTCCAGGTCGAGGTCTGGGTTGCCTCTACGGGCGCCCCAGGGAAATTCGAGCCGCTCCCTGTGATTGGCCCAACCTTGTTTGTGGACAAGACGGAGCCCAATCCACCTTCCGGCTTAGCTCCGACGGGGATTGTCAACGACAACCCGCTGAGCCTCTCGTGGATGCGAGCCCTCGACGCCGACGGAGGTTCAGGAGTCGTTGGATACGAGATCGAGACCCGCATTCAGGAGTGGAATGAGGAGCACGAAGGTCCACCCGTCCGCGGCTCCGAAACGAAGACCACCTCGAATCCTGAGATCGAACTGGAGGATAACTTCGCTAACGGGATGTACGATGTATTCTGGAGTGTACGCGCCTCTGACCTTCTCGGCCAGTGGAGTGATTGGAGCGAGGAGTCGCTCCTGACCGTCGACACTGTACTGCCCAGAAGGCCAGACGATTTGAACCCAGAACTGGCATTCGCACCGGCTGGCGGGGTTTCCTTGTCCTGGAAGCGGTCATCCGATTCGAGTGGTATCGCAGTGTATCAAGTAGAGATCAACTGCCCAGAATCCGGAGAGACGGAGATCCTGGAGACAGCGGAACTTAATCTTGCTCCTGGCGGTCTGCTTCAGAACTGCTGGAACGCCTTCACGTGGCGCGTTCGGGCGGTCGACATGGCAGGGAACGTCGGTGAATTCAGCGACAACGCGACCATCTTCCGCATTGATCAGTCCCCTGCCCTTCAGGCGAGGCAACCTACGCTCAAGTCTCCCGAAAACGGAGAGCATTTCAACGCAAACACCGTGCCAACAGAACTCCACTGGACAGGAGGTCAAGTCACCTCGTGGGGTGGCTATGTTGTGAACTGCGAGGATTACGAGGTAGAAATCTTCGGAACCCACTATGTGAGTGTAACAGTTAGGAACGCGACAAGTCTCCTGATCCCGAACGACGTTATCCCGACCGATGGGCAGGTCGAGTGGCGCGTACGAGGCCGGAAGGATGGATATCTCGGGGCCTACAGCGACATGCAGTCCTTCCACATCGATACGATTGAACCCCAAGTCGCTCGGCTGAGTAGCGGATTGGGGGACGGCAGTTCAAAGGACTATTTCCTGGTCGCTGTGCACTTCAGCGAGGCGATGATCGCGGACGGATCCGCAGATCCAATCGTCACGTTGGGAGCCACCGGTACGTGGTCACCCACATCAGGTGAGTGGCACGGAGAGGACACGTACGTCGCGGCTTTCGACCTGGCCGGTCGCGAGATTCCCGGGATTGGCACTGCTGTTCAGATCGAGGGGGCAATGGACGAGGCCGCAAACCTCTTGAGCCCCTCTCTGACTCTGATGGAGCTCCCCGAGCAAGACTTCTCCCCCCCCGCTGCACCAGAAAGACTCTCCCCTTCAAGCGGAACGATCACACGTATTCGGCCGACACCCCTGGCCTGGACCCCTGCAGACGACGGAACGGGGGCGGGTATAGACCTCTACGAAGTAGAGATCGTTGACTACGACGCGTGGGCAAACGCGACGGGCTTTGGCCACAGCTACGCCGAGTCCTGGAATCGGTTGGACTCGCACCGCGTACAGGTCATCGAACAGACGTATGACTATGCCGATCCCGCAACAGAAACGGAGGAAGAAGCAGAGTATGGAATTTGCTGGAGAGTGCGCGCACGTGATCGCTTCGGACAATGGGGGGCCTGGTCCGAGGCGTCTTTGCTCATCGTGGATACGGTACCACCAAGCAAACCGGCAGGGATGAGCCCCATGACGGCCTACGCGCCGCCGGGAGAGCTCTGCCTGATGTGGGAGCCAGCCCACGATTCAAATGGCATTGAGAAATACCGTGTTGAGATTGACGGCCAGGACACTGTACTGTGCACGGAAGGGCTGGAGATCTTCGAGACGGACGAGCCTGGATTCATGACTGAAGGCTGTTGGTATGTCTTCACATGGCGCGTACGCGCGGTGGACAAAGCAGGGAATGTGGGTGACTACAGCGATCACGCCCTGATCTACCGAATGAACCAAGAGAATCTCACGGATGCGCCTGAGGGATCGCGGGTTCCGACGCTCCTTGCACCTCCAGATGGCGCAGTGTTTGATGAGGGATCTCCTACCATCATACTTGAGTGGGAAGGCGGCAAGGTCACGGGCCCCCGTTCTGTTAGCCCCAGCCAAATGGAGGTACTAGACAGCCAGCAGTACGTGGTCGAGGTGTTTGGCGCGGGAGCTAGGTTCTTCGTCGTAGATGAAACAAGCTTCGAGTTGCCACACTCCGCCATCCCCGCAACTGGCAAGGTCGAGTGGCGCGTCCGTACACACAAACCTGACGAGAACGGCGACGTCTGGTACTACAGCGCCTACAGCGAGAAGCGGTCACTCACTGTCGAGACGGATGACACGGTCCCGGGGGAGATCGAGACGGTCACGGCAAGCGACTCTCTAGTGAATCGTATCGACGTCTCTTGGAGCAGCGCGGTCAATGCGGCATCCTATGATGTGTGGGCAGCCGACAATCCGTTCTTCGCGGAAGAATATTTTATTGGAACTGTCGAGGAGTCAGCTTTCTCCGATGAGGAAGTTGGCGCCGGTCGGTCGCGGTGGTATCGAGTCCAAGCATGCAATGACACCGCCTGTGCACAGTTCTCAGATATCGTCGAAGGCCGCCGCCTCGTTCCAGCGCCGACGGGAATCACTGCCCACTGCAGTTTGACTGGTGTCGAAATACAATGGGAACCAGTGCCAAATACGGATTTCTACGTGCTGTACCGAGCAAGCACGGAGGACGGCGTATACGCAGAACTCACGACTGTCATCGGGAATGCGCGCCAATACCTCGACGAAACTGCGCGCATTGGAGACGTAAGTTGGTACGGGGTGCGAGCCTTGACCAACGGATCGCTGAGTGAGTTGTCTAACGTAGCAGCTGGCCAGCGCGTTGCAGAGGCAATTGCCTTTGCTGATGAGAATCTGGAAGCAGCCGTCCGCGATGCAATCGGACAACCAGAGGGAGAGATCAGCATTTGCGACGTTGCACAGCTGGAGTCTCTTGACGCCAGCAACCGAGGGATCACGGATCTTGGGGGTATCGAGAACCTATCGCTTCTCGGGTCGCTCAATCTGACCTCTAACTCAATCACCGACATCAGTCCGCTGTCCGGGCTGACGTATTTGTACAACCTGCGCTTGACCGGCAACCCAGACCTCAGTGATATCAGTGCGCTCTCGGCGCTGACAGCACTCCGGAATCTCTACATGCACTACTGCCACTCAATCAGCGACATCAGTCCGCTGTCGGGCTTGCCGGATCTGCGCACCATCTTCGTGACTTCCTGTCCAATCAGCGACATCAGTGTGCTGTTGGGCCTACCGAAGCTCAAGCGCGCCTTCCTGAAGGGCATCCCACTGGGTGCAGCCGCCTGCGCGGACATTGCGGCACTAAAGGCTAGGGGCGTGAACGTGACGCATTCGCTGGATTGCGAAGTAGCTCCGCATCTGATCGCGGTTGCGCTCTCGACGTCCAACCCAACCGGCGAGTACGTCAAACCGGGGGATAGGGTGACAGTAACCTTCGAAGTCGACACTCCACTATCCTGCTGTCCTCGCGTGAGCCTCAGCCGTTGCGCCAGAGTCTCCGCGAGTTATTTGGGTTCCAATGTGTGGGAGGCTGTGTTTGCCTCACTTCCCGATGACTGCGGTGAAGGCGTCCTCGAGTTCGAGATCGAGATGGATTCGAAGTCAGGAAGTGAGGCCACCGTCGAAACGTCAGGTCCGCCAGAGCTGATCCTAGACGTATCGCCACCGGTCATCTCGGGGTGCCCGGACGACATCACGGAGCTAAGCAACCAGCTGCCGCAATGCGAGGTCTACTGGGACGAGCCAGCGGCTGACGATTACTACTCCGGTCTCAAGTCGTTCACGTCGACCCACTCACCCGGCGATAAGTTCCCTGCACAATCCGCGACCACCGTTACCTACACAGCTGTCGACCACGCCGGAAACGAGTCGACGTGCTCGTTCACCGTCACGGTGAACTAGACTAGCAGAACGGCAACGGAGTGCCGAATCGCTGGAATCGTCACTCCGCTGCGCAGAATCGCTGGTTCGTGTGATTACTCGCTTTCCGTCGGGCTGTTGCTTCCGATCACTTCGTCGATCGTGCCGACCATATAGAACGCCTGTTCGGGGATCTCGTCAAGCTGGCCGTCGACGATCTTCGCGAACCCCTTGACGGTGTCTTCGCGCTTGACGTACGAGCCGGCTCGGTTGGTGAAGTGCTCGGCGACATGGAACGCCTGTGACATGAACCGCTCGACCTTGCGGGCGCGGCGGACGACAAGCTGATCCTCTTCGGACAACTCGTCCATTCCCATGATCGCGATAATGTCTTTGAGGTCCTCGTAGCGTTGCAACACGCTCAGTGTCTTGCGTGCGACGCGATAGTGTTCGCGGGAGATGACGTTCGGATCGAGCATCGTCGAGTTCGATTGAAGCGGGTCGACCGCGGGATAGATCCCCTTCTCCACGATCTCTCGTGAGAGTGTCACCACGGCATCCAGATGGCTGAACACCGTTGCCGGCGCCGGGTCGGTCAGGTCGTCTGCAGGGACATAGACCGCTTGCACAGACGTAATTGAGCCCTTCTTCGTTGACGTAATCCGCTCCTGCAACTCTCCCATTTCAGTCGCCAGCGTCGGTTGGTAGCCGACTTCGGACGGCATCCGGCCAAGTAGCGCCGACACTTCGCTTCCTGCCTGCGCGAACCGAAAGATGTTGTCGACAAACAGCAGAACATCCTTTCCCTCTTCGTCGCGGAAGTACTCGGCCACTGTCACGCCGGTCAGACCAACGCGGAACCGTGCTCCCGGAGGCTCGTTCATCTGCCCGTAGACAAGCGCCGTGTTCTTAAGAACGCCGGTTTCCTTCATCTCGAGGTAGAGGTCGTTCCCTTCGCGGGTTCGCTCGCCGACGCCTGCGAAGACCGAGTAGCCGGAATGCTCGTATGCGATCGAACGAATCAATTCCATGATCAAGACCGTCTTGCCGACGCCCGCGCCGCCGAACAGACCGATCTTCCCGCCCTTTGGGAACGGGCAGACGAGGTCGATGACCTTGATTCCGGTCTCGAAGACCTCCGTCTCGACCTCTTGGTCCAACAGCTTCGGCGCCTTGCGATGAATCGAGTAGCGTTTCTTCGTCTTCGGCGCAGGCATTTCGTCGATCGGCTCACCGACGATATTGATCAACCGCCCGAGCGTCTCCGGCCCAACCGGAACAGTAATCGGTCCCCCCGTGTTGAGAACCTCTGCACCACGGGCGATGCCATCCGTTGAGTCCATCGCAATCGCGCGAACGGTATTGTCCCCAAGATGCTGTGCGACCTCGAGAATGAGATCCTTCTCTTCCCCCCGTTCGATCCGCAACGCATCATTCACACGGGGCAACGTCCCCTTCTCGAACCGTGCGTCGATGACCGGCCCCTTGATCTCCGTGACCCTTCCGATTGTTAGCTGCTCTGCCATCGCCGTCCTCCCGTTGCCTCGGTTCACGTCGTGCGCAGCGCCTCGGCGCCGCCGATGATGTCTGCGATTTCTCTTGTGATCGCCTGCTGCCTCGCCTTGTTGTATTCCCGCGTGAGACTCCTGAGCAGCTCTTCCGTATTGTCTGTCGCGCTCTTCATCGCCTGTCGACGGATTGCATCTTCACTCGTCTTCGTATCCAACAGCGCCGCATACATCCGCCCCCGCAGATACGATTGTAGGCTGATGTCGAGCATCTCCTCGACGCTCGGTTCGACCAGCATGTCGTTCGTTTTCGGCTCCGCTGACACAGGCAGGAACTCCTCGACAACCAACCGTTGTCTGAGGTCGGACACGAATTGCATATACACTAAGACAACCCGCCCGACATCGCCCCGAAGGTACAGATCGATCGCCGCATCGGCCATTTCAGTTGCCGCTTCGCGGCTCGGTGGATCGTACGTCTGCGTGAAGCTTAGCACCGGTTCGATGTGTCGCCGCGCGAAGTGAACCCGTGCCTTTTCCCCGCCGATCAGTAGGCGACTGTTGGACCCATGCTGCCGAATCAGGTCCTCGCCACGGCGGTTGATATCGCCTTTGTAGCGTCCGCAGAGCCCTCGATCGGCGTTGAGCACGAAGATCCCTATCTCATCGTTCGTGTTCGGTTCGAGCAACGGATGCATGTCGGATTCCGGAGAACGGCGACCGAGAAGCTCGCCGATGAACATCTCCAGATCGGCAAGATACGGGCGAACTACCTCGAGGCGCCGCTTCATCCGCGTGACCTTAGTCATCGCGATCGCGTTCATCGCCTTGGTGATCTGGCCGATGTTCTCGATGTTCCCTATGCGCCCTTTGATGGCCCTTACATGCTGACTCACTCAGACTCCCCTTGCCATTCCCAGCAGCTTTGCCCCTTCCCACCGGAGAACGCCGCGTCAGCGGGGTTCTCCGTCGCGGCCGTCAGGTCGCGAAGCGCTCCGACGAGGGCGCGAAGATCAAGCAAACCTCTCCTTGAACGATGCAATCGCCGCCTCCAGCTTCTCCCGCAGCGCATCGGTCAGCTTCTTCTCTGTGCGTAGCTCCTCAAGGATCTCAGGATGTGTCGCGCGCACGAAGTCTAGCCACGCCTCCTCGAAACGCTGCACCTCGCCAACCTCAATCTCTGCAAGATGGTTCTCCACGGTAGCGTAGATGGCGACAATCTGCTCTTCGACCGGCATCGGCTGATACTGATTCTGCTTCAGCGTTTCCATCAACCGATCGCCGCGCGCAAGCTGCGCCTTGGATTCTTCGTCGAGATCCGCTGAGAACTCGGCGAACGCCTCGAGTTCACGATACTGTGAAAGCTCCAAGCGCAATGGCCCGGCGATCTGTGACATCGCCTTGATCTGAGCCGCTCCCCCTACACGGGATACGGAGAATCCGACGTTGATCGCCGGACGAAACCCCTGATTGAACAGATCGGTCTCGAGGTAGATCTGGCCATCTGTAATCGAGATCACATTCGTCGGGATGTAAGCGGTGATATCCCCCGCCTTTGTCTCGATCAACGGGAACGCGGTCAGCGATCCTCCGCCCTGCTCGTCAGAGAGGCGCACCGCGCGTTCGAGAAGCCGCGAATGTGTGTAGAAGATATCTCCCGGATACGCTTCTCGCCCAGGAGGACGTCGCAGAAGAAGCGATAGCTCCCGGTAGGCGACGGCATGCTTCGACAGATCGTCGTACACCACAAACGTATCCTTCCCGGCGTACGTGAAGTGTTCCGCCATGGAGCAACCTGCGTAGGGCGCCAGATACTGCATCGGCGTCGCTGCGTTCGCGTCGGCCGCAACGATGATCGTGTGCTCCATTGCCTCGTGTCGTTCGAGCGTGTCAATGATCCTCGCCACGGTTGATGCCTTCTGCCCGATCGCGACATAGACACAGACGACACCGTTGCCCTTCTGATTGATGATCGTATCGAGCGCGATGGCGGTCTTCCCGGTGCGTCGATCTCCGATGATCAACTCGCGCTGCCCGCGGCCGATCGGCGTCAATGCGTCGACCGACTTGATCCCTGTCTGCAGTGGCGTGTTGACCGGCTGGCGCTGAATTACCCCGGGCGCCTTGAACTCCGCCATACGCGTCTGCGTGGTCTCCAGCGGCCCCTTGCCATCGAGCGGCATCCCCAACGGATCGACAACCCGACCGAGGAGCGCATCGCCGACCGGCGTCTCCAATACGCGGCCGGTGCGCTTGACTTCATCGCCTTCCTGTATCTTCTCGCAATCCCCGAACAGTGCGACTCCGACGCTCTCCTCTTCGAGGTTGAGCACGAGCCCGTAGATATCGTGGGGGAACTGGACGATCTCCGAGGCCATCGCCTCTTCCAATCCGTACACGCGGGCGATCCCGTCTCCTACCTCGACAACAATCCCGACCTCCTGCATCTCGAGGTCGTACTGGAGTCCCTTGATCTGCTCTTTGAGGATGGCGGTGATCTCGTCTTTCCGAGTTGTTGCCACGCTCTCCCCCTATTTTCCCAGCAGCGCTCGAAGCTGTCCCAATCGAGCCCACAGCGTTCCGTCGATCACGCGCCCGTTGATCTCGATCCGCGCCCCGCCGAGCAACGCCTCGTCCACGTTCTCTTCCAGTTGGACACGTTTCCCAAGCGCCGCTTCCAGCCTCTCTCGCAGCCGCTTCCTCTCATCGTCATCCAACGGTTGCGCCGACGTGACGTCGATCTTCGCCAGCCCTTCAGCTTCAACGCGCACTTCGATGAACTGGTCGTAGATCAGATCTAGGTAGCTCTCCCGACGGTTTCGAATTAGCAATCGGAGCATGTTCGCCAGATGCACGGACAGCTCCGGAAACACGTTCTCGACCAGCGCCGTCTTGCGCTCGCGTGAGATCAGCGGATGGGCAAGGAACCGGCCGAAATCCGGCGTCTCTTTCACACAGGCGATGACTGCGTGAAGTTCCTGCTCCGTCGCCTCGATCGTTTGCTGCTCTGCGGCGACTTGATACAAGGCATCCGCGTATCTGTAAGCGATTCCCACGGCCCTCACGGTGCAATCCTCAGCGCATCCTCATCGATCTCGGCCATCAGCTGCTCGAGCAACCTCTGGTGATCTTCGATTCGCACCTCGCGCTCGAGCACCCGCCCGGCACCGAGCACCGCAATATCCGCGTACGCCTCGCGAAGATCCCCGATCATCCGATCGCGTTCCTGCACCAGCTGCCGTTTGCCCTCTTCGAGAATCCTGGCTGCTTCCGCCTTGGCAGATCCCTTGGCATCGGCCACAACAGCCTCAGAACGGCGGCGCGCTTCCTCGACGATCTCCGTCGCTTGCTCCCTCGCACGCTGCAACGCTTCCTCGCGTTCTGTTGCCAGCCGTGCCGCCTTCTCCTCGTCGGCACGCGCCGACTGGATCCTCTCGTGGATCGCTTCCCGGCGTCGATCAAGATATTGCAGCGCCGGCTTGAACAAGAGCCGCTGCAGCAGCCAAAGAAGGATCGCGAAGTTGACCAGGTTGAAGACGAGCGTCCAGTTGATCGACTTGACGATCGTTCCCCACTCAAACGACACAATGCCTCCCTAAACGACGAACAGCAGCACGATTGCGATCAGCAACGAGTAGATACCGGTGGTTTCCGAAATCGCTTGACCGATGACCATCGTTCGCAGCAAGGCTCCCTGCATCTCCGGCTGACGGGCCATCCCGTCGAGCGCGTGCGCTGCAGCCATCCCCTCACCGATCGCCGGCCCAATCGCGCCGATGCCCATGCACAACCCCGCTGCGATGTATTTCGCTGCGGTCGCGATATCTGCGCCGCTGATTCCACTGAGTACGCTTTGTGCTTCCTGCATGCTTCCTCCTCTACTCTTCTACCGCCACGTTAATGTATGCCACCGCGAGGATGGCGAAAACGAATGCTTGAATTGCTCCGAAGAACAGCCCGAAGATGATGTTCAACACCGGAGGCAGCAACACCGGCACAAACTTCACCATGATCACCGTCACCAAGAACGTTCCTGCCAACACGTTCCCGAACAGACGGAAGGCGTGCGACAGCGGCTTGGCGATCTCCCCCACCAAGTTGATCGGCAACATGAATGCGTACGGCTCCGCAAACCCCTTCAGGTAGCGCCGCACGCCTTTGAATCGAATCGAGAGCACATGCGAGATTATGAACACCAGAAGCGCCAATCCGAACGTCACATTCAGGTCCTGCGTCGGAGAGCTAAGATACGGGACGATGCTGATCCAGTTCGAGAGAAGCACGTAGAGAAACAACGTCGACACAAACGGGAACATCATGACTGCAAGCCGCTCCGACGCGAAATTGTCGGCAAGCTGGCCCTTCAGCAGGTCGATCAATGCATCGAGCGCTGCCTGGATACGGTTCGGCTTGTCCTCAACCGGTTGCCGGAGTCCCCGCCGCAGCCACAGCGCAAGGAGCACAAGAAGGACGATCACGATCCATGACATGATCATCGCCGTGACATCGAATCGAATCTGAGTCCCGAACAGCTGCAGGACGGCGATCCTCTTCTCGCCCAGATGCTCCAGCAGCCCGCCAAGCTGCCCGTAGATCTCCCCCATCGTCAGACCGCCTCCGTATATGTACGCCCCGGAAGACTCAGGGCCATCTGCGTGACCAACAGCCCGCCGCACGCACCGAGCAACGCCTCCCGCCCGAGAGTCATCCCGATAACGGCAAGCAAAACACCGAGCAACAACAATCTGCCCACACTTGCCCCAATCGCCATCGCTCGCCCTTTGCGGCGATCTCGCCCGGCCAGAAGTGAACGCGCGGTCTCATGGAGCAGCAGCAGGTTCCCGAGGAACAACAAGACTCCAAGCCACACGCCAAGCGCTCCCCATGGATAGCCAAGCAATCCGAGGACAAGCGCCAGGACCGCCGCCGTCACGCCTGATCTTCCCAGACGAAAGCGTCGGATTGTACTCTTCAGCGAACGTTGCGTCATCAGAGCCGTCCAGCCTAGATCGTCTGGATCTGCCGGCCTTTCTCCTCGATCAGCTCGTCCACCTTGTCAGAGTACTCCCGGATCGCATCGTCGTTCTTTTCTCGTTGTCGGCGATGGTCATCCTCGGAGATCTCCGAGCTCTTCTTCATCTGATCGAGCTTGTCGTTCGCCTCGCGCCGGACGTTTCGTAGGGCAACCTTTGTTTCTTCTCCCCGCGTCTTGATGACCTTGGCAAGCTCCTTGCGCCGCTCCTCGGAGAGCTTCGGGATCCGAACCCGGATCACATGTCCGTCACTCTCGGGGTTCAAGCCGAGATCCGCTGCAAGGATTGCCTTGACGAACTCGTTCATCTGGGTCTTGTCAAACGGCTGAACCACCAGTAGGTTCGGATCCGGCGCGGCGATCGTCGCCACTTGCTTTAGGGGCATCGAGGCGCCGTAATAGCTCACGGTAACATCTTCGATCATCGCCGGATTGGCCCGTCCCGTTTGAACCTTGACCAAATTCGACTTCAGGACGTCCAGACTCCGCTCCATATGCTCGATCATTTCACGGCGAATCTGTTCTGGCATGCTAACACCTCAAGCGGGGATTGTAGAGCCTACCCATGCTTTCGACAAACCGTTCGTCCACATTGAAGGACCACCACGTTGGACCCTTGACATCGATTTGCCAAATGACGTACATTGTATTAACCGTCGCGAACGCGGCGGCTTTTTCGTTTCATCTCCCCTTTCGTCCGTTGAGGTGTCACCCTCAAGATTGCAGGGATCACTACAAGCGCAGCTGCTGCGCTGATCAACATTGTCATCGTGATCAGAAGTCCGAAGTGTCTCATCCCTTGGAATGCAGACAACAGCAGGATGCTGAGCCCCCCTGCCAAGGCAAGCGCGTTGAAGACGATCCCTCTACCCGCCGTCTGTGCCGCGCGGATCAGGCTTGCCGTTCGTTCACCTGTGCGCCTCATCTCCTCGCGTGCTCGCTCGATGTAGTGAATGCCGTAGTCGATGCCGATGCCGATGCTGATCGAGGAGATCATCAATGTCGCGATATCCAACGACATTCCGGAGTACGCCATCACGCCGAAACTCACTACGATTGTGAATAGAAGCGGAACCAGACTGACCACTCCGGCAAGGAACGAGCCCATCAGCAGGACGACAAGAACCCCCGCAGCGCCGATCGATGTGAACATGCTCGTCAGTTGGCTTCGCACGATCGATGCGAACATGCTCGATTGGATCCGCGTCGAGCCAACAAGCTGCGCATCCTCGAAGTGCTCTTCAAGGTAGGCTGTCACATCACGCACAAGATCCACGCGCTCCGCGCCGGTCTTCAGCGCGTGGAACCCTATGACCTGACCGGCAGAGTAGTCTCCCAACGCCAGTGAGCTCAGCGTTCCCCCTTGGAAGGTAAACAGCAGCAACAACTGAGCAACCATCCGCGGGTCATCGGGGATCGCATAGAACGCTGGGTCGTCGGCATGAAACCGCTGGTTCATCTCGCGCACGATGTGGGTCATCGATAGGGTCTTCTTAACCCCGCGCTCCGCCAAGAACGCCTCCAAGGCGACCATCTCCTTGAGCAATGCCGGATCCTTCAGCCCGCTATCGGTTCCCGTATCGATATCGACAACGATCTGATCTCCTCCGGAGAAAAGCTCATCCATCCGATCGAGCGACAGCACAGCGGGATGTCGTTCTCCAAGGAATGCACGTTGCGCCGTCTCGATATGAATCGTTGAGATCCCCGCGGCAAGCGCTGCTGCCACCGCAACGGTGCCTACCAAAACGATCTTCCGATGATGAAGAACTCCCCCGACCATCGCCCCAAGTCCAACGGAGATCGGGCTTCTCCTCTTGCGCGTACTGCCCTCGGCTTTCGGGGGTTTCGTCAAGCAGAGGATCGCGGGAATCAGCACCAACGATAGAACCATCGCGAAGAGGATCCCTGCCGAGGTGAACACGCCGAACATCCGTTGCGGCGACATGTAGGCATTGAGCAAGGACATGAAGCCCGCTGCCGTGGTCAACGAGGTCATCACCACCGGACGTTGCATCGTCCTCATCGTGCAGAGGATCGCCTCGTGCCTCTCCTCGGTGTCGCGCAGTTCTTCGCGATAGCGACTCAGAACATGAATCCCGTCCGCGATTCCGATCGCCATCAGTACCACCGGAAGGATGAACGACAACACGGTGATCGGGACCGAGAAGATCGCCATCAATCCAAGCGTCCACAACACCGACAGGCCAACCACAGCAAACGGAATCAGCACCCCCCAACGCCAGCGAAATGCGGCATAGAGAACGGCAACGATCGCCAGCACAACCAGCGGGAGGAACAGCCGCAGATCTCTCTGCATCGACCGTCCAAGCGTCAGGTTCATGTACGGAACCCCTGCGATCGAGACGCCGAATTCTTCCGTTTCGTACGTCAATGTGACATCCTCGATCGCCCTAGCCAGCGGGACCATATCCACGCCGGAAATCGGCCGGACGTAGATTGCTACGGCTGTTTCAGTCGACGAAACAACATAGTCGCGTAGCGTAGCATCGCCCAACACGGCATCGCGGTACGCCGAGATTTCTTCGGGGGTTCCAGGCGCTGCGCCGTTCGGCCCGATTGCCCGAATCGATAGTGCCGTCTCGCTCCCACGGATAACCTTGGAGTTGAACGGCCCGGTAACCTCGGCAACGATCGGCAGCTTCTCCAGTTCGTCTTCGAGCGCATCGATCTTGCGCAGCACGTCAGGCCGGAAGATTCCACCCGGAGCCTCGACAATGACCATCGATCGGAGCTGAACCCCGTATCGATCCTGCGCTTCTTCCGCGGCGATCACGGCAGGATCGTTTCGGTTGAGGTAGTTCGAGAAATCCACATCGATCTCCAAACGGGAGATAAACGCTGTCATGCCCACAGTGATCGCGGCAAGAATAAGCAAGACCGAAACCGGATGGGCAAGCACCCCGCGGTAGATGGGCACGAGGATTCGATCGAGTAGGGGCCGATGGTCAGTCTTTGTCGGTGTCTTCATCGGTTCGGCGTAGTCCGTTCCACATCAGATCAGCCAGTTCCTTTGGGGCTGCCTCGAAGATTTCCTCCGCCTGGCTAGGGTCGGAGAGGACCCAACACGCGGTCATCGTCTGGACCAAGTCGAACAGCGCCCGTGCGACCACCTGCGGATGACATGAACGGATCCAGCCCTCTGAGATTCCGGCGCGAAGAATCTCGGCGATCTGCTCGACGATGCCGCTCTGCAGGGGGATGATCCGTTCCCGAAGTTTGCCTCCCTGATGAAACCGCTCGTAGAGGAGCAATTCCGCGAGCGCCTTCTGCCGGTGCGCCCTCGCAAAGTGGTCCTCAAGCAGCCGTTCCACCTGATCACGAATCGGAAGCTTCGCCCGCTTCATCTCCTCCACGAAGTCCAACCGCTTGCCGAACTCTTCCTCGAAGATCGAGATCAACAGGTCGTCCTTGTCACGGAAGTGGTTGTAGATCGAGCCCACGGCCACGCCGGCTTCTTGGGCGACGGACTTGACGCTGGCTCGATCGAACCCCTCGCGAGAGAAGACGCGGATGGCCGCCTCGCGGATCCGGTGTTTCGTCTCGCTGGCCTCTTGAACGGAAACAGCTTTGTTGGTCTTCATGATGAATGAACGTTCATTCATTCTCGGCTTCCTGGTTCCGCTTGTCAAGTGCCACTCTACCGTGGTATGGAGAGTCAACGGATTCCCGTCTTCTGGCACGCAGTCCGCAGGGAGGCTTGGAAACTTCCGATCCCCCACGCGTTTCAGAAAGACACAAAGGCACGAGGGGCTCCGCCTACCCCCCCGACCGTCTTGAGATCCCGCCGCCGGATACGGTGCCCACACTGCATGCAGACATCGTAGACCGGTGTAAGGTGAAGCTTCATCCCTGCGAGCCTGCGCCCCGGTCGACAGGCGCGGGTGTACGATGCTTCGATCGCCATCTCTCGCTTCATCGCTGACCCGCATCGCGGACAGCGACATCGCCAGCCGAATACGAAGCAGACCGAGGCCCAAAGCTTGACGAACAACCCCGCTTCGTGAGGAAATCTGTCGCCCAAGTTCCCCTCTCTTGGAAAGCCCAACGCTACGCCACCGATCCTCTTCTCTTCATTGCTCCCGTAACCTGCCAAGCAGCCTGCAGCATCGCATCGTCATGCCTTGCCGAGCGCACCGTCCTGACCAACGCTGCTGCGAGCGACAACTGTCTCCCAGAAACCCTACTCCTCGACGATGATCACCCCGGTCACGTCGTTGATCGGAATCTCGAATATCCGTTCCCCTTCGGCCGTGAATCCCGCGATGTGCTGAAGATTCCTTCTCCCCCATGCGGAACCCGACGCATAGACGTTCCCTTCGTAGTCCGACGTCACGCGGTTTGCGCGGTACAGATCGCAGAAGACGCCGACGAAGTTGCCTTCTGAATCGAACTCGAGGATTCGTCCATTGATGAAATCGGTCGCCAGCACCGCGCCGGTGGCCTCTACCTGGTGGTAGTCGGACAACATCGTGGGAATTGGATCCTCATCCGAGCTCATGTACGTGGACTCCTCCTCCTGAATGAACGTCACAATCCGCGTGTAGTCCGGCCCGATCGCTCGCGCGATCGGAACATCGTCCTTTCCTCCCACGAGAAGATCCCCCCGGTAGCGTCCTACCTTCAGCACACAGAGATGCGTCGGACCCAACCGGCAATTCGCATCCAGCGCACCGCATTCACGGATCTCCGCACCATCGATGATCTTCTCCGCCGTCGCATTCGGACCTGGATTGCTGACTCTCCAGATCCCTTCCGATTTGCCACGGTTGTCTCCATCGCGATCGTACGTACTAAACAGGAGATTTCCCTCGAGATCGAACTCTAAATCGTATGGATACAGCTTCGCATCCTCGAACACCGTCGTTGGCTTCCGAGTACGGGGGTCGAACCGGAGGATCTCTCCGTTGGGCGTGTCCGTGCAGTAGAACAGCCCGTCCGGCCCAGCGATGACGCAACCACTCCAGTCTCCCGGCAGCGGCCGAGGCATCGGGCTTGGGAATGCCTGCGGGTCACCCGAGATGATGAACAGCTGATCGCCTGAGTATCCGTAAATCTCCCAGCTGGTGGGCGCCGGGCCACGCACGTACGTTCCGATTGGAGAAACGGCCGTTCCTGTATCGCTTCCCGGGATGAACCGCTTGGCCGTGTTTGCCGAAACGGCCAGCTTATGTGTTTCGGCCCCTTCTTCGACCCCTGTCCACGTGTGGACCGCGACGCCGACAATCTCGCCGGTCGCGTTGATCACAGGGCCGCCGCTGTGGCCGTGGTCGAACGGAGAAACATCAATCTGGATAAGGCGCACATCGTCGACATCCAACGCGATCCGCGATCCCAGGAACGTTCCTCTTCCGATGATCAACCCGACGCCGGCCGCTTGCTGTGGATACCCGAGCAGCCGGATCTCCTCGTCGAGCTGCAGTGTGTCCGAATCACCCAACGACAGCGAAGGGAGTCCCGTCGCATCGATCTTGAGGATCGCGATGTCTGCGTCGGCTGACGCTTCGATGATCTCCGCCTCGTATTTCGAGAACTTCCCGCTATCCGAACCGGATGCTGGAACGTACACATGAACGCTCAGGGTTTCGTCGATCACATGCTGTGCTGTCAGGATGTAGCCATCTGAGCTGATCACCGCGCCACTGCCGAATGAGGACATCTCCTCATCCACCGGCGCCTCGATCAACACCACCGCCGGTGCTACCTGTTCGAGAAGCGAGGGCCAATCCGTCGTGGCCAACGAAACAGAGAACGCCGTCGCAACGACAAGCAAGACCATGAGGACGCCGCACAATACCTGACTTCGACTATAGCCTTTTCGTATCTTTGGCCTACGTGCCAGCATAGCTGTTTCACCTCTTTTGCAGCCATTATTGACAGTCCTCCTTCCCGTGTCAAACATGTATTCCCACATCGCAACAGTTCGCCAACGGCACACGATATTCGTTGTTGCACTGCTCGCAGATTGATGTGGAGCGCTGCGCTCTCTCGAGGCGCTGTTCTGACGTCTCGTCGGTGTTGGATTCGAGTATCCCATCGGGCAGGGCGCCCGCTCAGATTCCGCGGCTTTCCTGTATAGTGTCCAGCAGGAAGCAGATCCGATGCAGGCTTCTTCAGGAACTCCATGGAGAGGAGGGTGGACCATGGATCGTATACCGATCTCCGTCACGCCAGATATTCCCTATGGATCTCGCCACGGTGTTCAGCTGTCGTTTGACGTCTATGCACCGCCGGACGCAAATGGTGCTGCCGTACTGTTTATCAACAGCGGCGGCTTCATCTCCGGGCAGCTTGTCCAGTATGCGAAGACAGGGCCCTCAGAGTATCGGTTTCTTGAGCCAACTGAGCTAGCAACTCAGGGAGCTTCTCCTCCGATTCCATTGCTTGCCCAGTTCAGCTTCCGGGGTCTTTTGAACGCGGGGTTTCGGGTCTTCGACGTTCGCCATGGCAATCACCCTCCGACGATGCTGGATGAGATGGTTGAGGACGTTCATGCAGCGGTCCGCTTCATTCGTGATCATGCAGCGGACTACCCGGTCAACCCCACTCGTTTGGGGGTCTGGGGAGCGAGTGCAGGCGGATACCTGGCACTTCATCTTGGCCTGGGTTCCCATGACGTTCCGTTCCGTGCTGTCGCAACGTACTACCCCGCAGGCTTCGACTTCGTACAAGATGTCGAGCGGTTCCCAGACCTGACCCAAGCCCTGCCGATGCTTCGTCTAGAGACATCGAGACTCGACGCGCTGGGCCTCAAGCATCAGGTTCGATGCGATGCACCGCCAGTGCTCATGGTCTACGGCACCGATGATATGCCCTTCATCACAGAGCCATGTCAGGCGCTCCGCGCCGCGCTCGAAGGGAGCCAAGGCGGTGTCCGCTGTGTGGCGATTCCGGGAACTGGGCACGAGTTTCGTGGCGAGAACGGCTATCACGAGGAATACGGAGAACGGGCACAGGCCGAGATGATCAACTGGTTCGTCAAGCATCTGGGCCACGGGGATTCGGATCGCTAACATCACCGTTCGTCACAGCGCATCTGGCCAAGCCGGAGGTTGTTGCGTTGCACGTGAGATTGCTGACGGCCGTTCGTTCCAGGACTGCAGGTTGCCCAGTAATCGCTTTCTCGAGACGTTGCCTTTCCGGGGAGGGCAGGATCACTGCACCAGGCCGAAGGCAAGAACACCCATGGCTGGGGAAAACAGTGACGATGGAAGCAAGCATGATACGCTACCGCTTCCTGGTGGAGCCTGGGTGAACGATTGGAGAACCTTCGTTCTCACCTGTTCCATGGCCTGAAACGTCCTTCCATAGGCCACTAGCTACGTGCAACAACCAACACGCCATCAGTAGATTCCGAGACCCGAGGTGAACGTTTGGAGAACTTGTCAGTGCGTGCTTGCAAAGGCATGGTCGAGAGACCGTCAGCTGTCCCAGGCCACTGAGTACGCCGGGGAACCAGGAGCTTCGTGGTGCCAAAGATCGATCAGGCTCAGATCGATCTCCGCTTCCTGGCCGCGGCCAACGTGAGCCGCTTCGACATCCCGTACACCTCGAGCGAGATCATCGAAGTGACCGTAAACCAGCAGATAAGCAGCAGCGTATCCAGCAAGGCGCCGGTAGGCCGTCAGCGTCTTCAAGTCTTTTTCAATGCGATCGGGTCTTGCGTTGGCTGGCTTGACCTCCATCACCACCGCGTTCTCAAGACGCCCCGGTACATGCACGAGGAAATCCGGCTTTGTGTCATCGAGGTTGTTGCCCCGAATCAGAGGGTGGTTCATCTTGTCGACCTCTCCGCACAGGGAGTAGCGAGAGTCGGGAGGCCAGAGCGTCCGGAGCTGGTGGTATAGCTCATAGCAATAGACCCGTTCTCTGTAGATGGGGTCTTCTTGCCCTGCCACAGGGAGCTGGAAGTACGTCTCGCCAACACGTTGCGTCGCCTCTTGAAGGAGAGTCGCAAACGCGTCCATCGGATCTACTTGCTACCCGCCAAGAGCATTCGGGTGAACACGACAGCCTCTGGAGATCCATAGAAGCTTAGGACTGCCTTCTGCGCATCTCCAACTTCCAGTGTAGTGCGTATTTCAGCAACGACGAGCAGCTGCCCCGTAGGCAGATGTGTGCCCCCTGAGCGTGATCCAAGCCAGCTACCCACAAATGCGCCTACTGATCCAGCGATCAGAGCTCCAGCAATTGCCCCGCCAACCGTCAATTGAGCAGCTGTCGAGTCTTGCTGGGAAGCGTTGGGGAGAGTAACGTCAACGGACAACACGTCGCTTATCCTGGCTAGTATCCTCGCGCCTGGCTGTGGGTTCCCTGACGAGAGCCCTGTCACGTTCCTCACTTGGACGACGCCAGCGTTGCTGCAATCCTCAGCGAGGTGCACTGGGGTTGGCCCCGAGATCCCGGGAATGCCCTTCTCACAAAGCAGGAATACTCCTTCTATGCTCACGGCTCACCGTAGCGAGTTCGACTCGACGGGGCAAGTCCCAGTTCAGGGTGCAGCGGCCTTCTCGAGGCGGGGACGCGGTGATTGGACATCTTCTCTCGGAAAGCTGGTTCTCGGTTCATGCCCCCCGGGTCCAACTGGGGAATCCACGTAAGACGAAGACAGGAATAGCGCTTTGGCTCATTCCGGTAGAGCCGTAGTGGACGGTTGGAGAACTCGCTACTGAGGCATGTCTACGGTCAGACACCTTGGCTTGCGTCGCCTTCTCGCTCCTTGAGAATCTCCCGAGCCTCCCGGATGTCGATGTAGGCTTTGTGTCCCTGCTTCTCGAGTAGGTGCAACAGGTTACCACCATCAATGAGGTTGATTGGCCACTCTGCAGCCAGATGTATCGCATCTGGCCCAAACTGCGATGTCGTGACGAGGATGCCAAGTTTCGCACCTTCGTTCTGGACCGTACCTAGTAGCTCCCTGACTGCAGCAACGGATACTGTGTTCGTGTATCGCTTCGCTTGTATGATGATCTTGCCCCCCGTAACGGGGTCTGGATCGAATACCACTGCGTCTACACCCTTGTCACGGCTGGCCTGGGTCACTCTCACATCCCCACCGATATCAGCGAAGTACCCTTCGAAGACACCCCGAATCAGGTGTTCGAAGTCCTCCCAGTCCATGGCGGCTAGATTGCTTCCCTCGCTGACACGGCCCAGGATGTCACGGCCTTCCACAAATCGAGAGTCTTTCTTGTCGAATGACAGAATCGGCGCGATTGGTGCCAGGGCATGCAGCTTAGAGCTCCCAACACCTCGCAGCTTCCTTACGCACTCCTTGGGATCCACTGATGCCAGATCGATCGGTGAGAACTCACTACGCTGGGCTTGAATTGACAGGATGCACGGGCGAATCCGTTTTCCAGTAGCTGCATCTTTCGTCCTCACATAGCCGTTGAACACCACTGACTCGAGAACACCGTTGGGGGTAGCCTTGAAGCACTCGTGCAATGTCCTGAGGGCTACTTGGTAGATAGCGGAGTCGTACAGCCTCTCACGATCACGCACGGGAATGGCCTTCTCTGTGAATTCGTCCCTTGCCTGTACGTAGGTGACTCCCTTCGCAGTCGGCAGATCCACTGGGGCCGGTAGCCGGGAGTCTACGATTGCCACCTTCGTTTCGGGGTCGTAGTAGATGTCGTACTCCCTAGGGAACCAGTCAGGGTATATGCTCTCATCGAGGACAGCTTCGACATAGGTCCTTACCGCTTCACGCTCCCCATTGCGGTACCGTTCGAAGAAGCTTCGGACTTCGGCCTCATGCGATTCTCGCTCCTCAGCCCAGCTTCTGCACTTCTCTTCCCACTTCGTCACCTTGGTCTTGTAGGTCTCTTGCTTCTCGGCGTTCTTCTTCCGTACTTCGGCTACTCGCTTCTCCCACTCCAAGAGCGCGGCTTGATTCTTCTGGCTCGCTTTCCGGCAGTGCAAATCCCACTCTGAGAGAGCAGCTTGGTCCACAAGATCCAGTTCCTGGCAGCGGGTATTCCACCTCTCAAGTGCTTCCTTCTGGGCAGTTTCCCATGCTGCCAAGTCAGCTCTGAAGTGCTGTAGAGCAGTAGCTTCTCGCTTTGCGCGAGAGCCGCCGAGTAGCCAGGCGAGGAGCCCTGGTTTTGCTTGGTACCTGGCGGCCGTTTCACTAGGCTTCGTTCCAACGTCTGGCTCAGGCTTAGGCGGCCGACGTTTCCTCCTTGGCTTCCTGGGTTCCTCCCTTGGCTTGGGTTTCGTCGGCTCCTTTTGCAGTTCGGGTTTCGTCGGCTCCTGCGGTTCCTTCTCCTGGAATCTGAACCGCTTCGATCGAGCTGTTAGCTTGATCCCCTTTGCGAGGCCCGCCTGCAAGATTCCTTCTGCCTCAGCAAGTTGCGCTTCGGCGAGTGCCGTCCTTTGGGCAGCCTCCCCCTTCTGCTTGCGGATGCGCTCCTTCTTCTCCCATTGCTGATGCCATTCCTTCAGTTGGGCGAGTGCCTTTGAGCCGGCGATTCGGGCATCGGGATCCTTAATCACCCGGTACTTGCCGAGCTCAAGATGCTGGATCTCGACGACATGGCGTACAAGCCCGGTCTTCGTGTAGGTCCTGCTGCACTTGACGGATGTGTGCGGATACTCCTTGGCCTTAGGCACTTCGGGTCACTCTCGCTTTTCTTGTTGGGTCGGGCACTAGTCTATGGGATTCGCATCATCCATGGCCAGCAGCAAACGGGACTAGCTCGTCGTGCGTGAGTCAGGACTCACAGGGACCGAGACAAGGAAACTTCCACCAAGCTGCCACTCCAAACCTAGTTGCCATGGCGCTGGCTCGTGGTTCTCCATTCATGAACCTAAGTCGGTTGTGAAGATCGGGTTGAAAAGCAGGTAGGAACTGCGTTCTAGCTTGTTCTGGTGGAGCTGGTGTGAACGATTGGAGAACTTTCGTTCTGAGCTGTTCATGGGCCTGAAGATCCCTTGAAGACTGTCGTTCATCGCTTGACTTGCCCAAGGTGCGCTCTTTGACACGGAGTCCTA
>Ga0272441_10004558_pt1 | contig 24942 bp, 19 predicted proteins | sample SSMProp6N_FD_193582 | JGI IMG/M metagenome (GOLD analysis project Ga0272441, IMG submission 193582) | Marine sediment archaeal communities from Little Sippewissett salt marsh, Falmouth, MA, United States - SSM-Prop-6N | ecosystem: Environmental > Aquatic > Marine > Wetlands > Sediment ...
TGGCCACAGGACCTCGGATTACATTCTCATCATCGACTGCACTTACTGCCATCGCTGATGTAAATAGCATGATTAAAGCTGTAAGCGTAATCGCAGTCATTCGTGTCATTATTTTATTAACCTCCTACTTTTCCCCTGTAAGGGTTAGGTTCTGCAACATACAGTCTGACTCTTTTTAAAACTATTGCTCGCACTTATTTGCCCGATGCACGCTTTGGCGCCACTAAAATAACGCCGCGTGTCTCTGTTTAGCGTAGGTACGATGCCGTATATTGCGATGTCACCCTCCTAGTCCCCATTGGGATTTGGGATAATGGTTGATGATTTCTCCATATATCTTTTGTGGTCACTTTTTCCGAGTTATATTCCGCGATATTCGAGGATATAAAGCCCTATAAGCCCTTTGTCAGCTTGCCGACAATCCCTAAAAGTGGTTGAAAAGCAATTGCCCTAGTGAAAAGATCTAATTTTAGATTTTGAATAATATACTTAATAATTGTAAGTTTTCCCGAGATGTAACCTCATTGTATTACGGGATAGATCCTCCAATGACCCACCGATATGAACTCAAATACATATTTCACGCTTAAATTTGTATCTTGCATGGGGAAATAGCACTGCGGAAAGACCGCACCAGCGGGAAGGCCTCGTCAACTCTTGGAGTTGCTGAACGAAAGCGATTGTCGTAGATCCAAGGTGTTTAATGATACCTTCCGGTCAAATCTCAAACACTCGAGAGTTTGAGATTTGACCTATTCGTATCGTTAAGCAAGCACTATTCTGTCGAGAACCAATTAGTATCATCTAATTGGTTCTCGACTATAAGTGAGACTGCAAGCAACGACCTTCAAATCGTGGTAGTTGACTACCGAGGAAAATTGTTTTTAACATTCAACCCCCAATAACATAACAATGGCGCGAACTGGCGTAATATACCACCCCCTCTATTTGCAGCATGAAACAAATAGCCACCCTGAAAGGAAAGAAAGACTAGCAGCTATAATGGAGAAAATAGAGTTATCTGACCTTAACCTGGAATTCGTAACCCCTGAGCCTGCCACCGTAGATCAAGTAACTACAGTTCATTCATCTGATTACATCGAACAAGTGAAATCCATGTCTGAAAGAGGCGGAGGCTACCTTGACCTTGACACCGTCGTCTCCAAAAAATCCTATCAAGCAGCACTTATGGCCGCAGGTGGTGTAATCAAAGGCGTGGATGCAGTAATTGACGAATTGGACAACGCCTTCGCCTTAGTCAGGCCACCCGGCCATCATGCTCTGCAAAATAGAGGCATGGGTTTTTGCGTCTTCAATAACGTGGCCATCGGGGCCAAACATGCTCAAAAAAATGGCTTAAAGAAAGTTCTTATCGTGGATTGGGACGTGCACCACGGTAACGCCACCAACGAGATGTTCTACTCAGATAAATCGGTATTATATTTCTCTACACACCAGTCACCACACTATCCTGGAACTGGATACGTGAATGACATTGGTTCTGGCGATGCCAAGGGCTTCTCTGTGAACGTACCCCTTTCCAGAGGGACCGGAAATTCTGGATATATCATGGCCTTTAAGGAAATACTCATACCGATCGCTTTGGAGTTTGATCCAGACATAGTCTTGATTTCTGCAGGTCAAGATGCGCATAAAGAAGATCCACTAAGCGACATGAATCTCAGCACAGAGGCCTTTGGAGAATTGGCCGACATGGTCGTTTACATCGCAGATCGATGTTGTGAAGGTCGGCTGGTGGCAACTCTCGAAGGAGGCTACAATTTGAACTCGCTCTCTGAATCAGTGGTGTCCGTTCTAAAAGCATTCCAGGGCCAAGTCCCAAAAATGAAAACAGGCGAAGACGTAAAAGTAGCAGAAATAATAGAAGACGTGAAATTTGCACACCGCCCTTACTGGGACTGCTTCAAATAGTGACGGAGAGAAGGTGGATCAGTATTAACATATGTTCAATCTTCTCGAAAAATATCGCGCCATAAACCTTCTGAACTCCAACCCGTCAATCTCCAGAAGCTCCCGTCCTACGTATAATTTGTACCCCTTTTCAAACTGCAATTTGAGGTGCTTTCCTAAAGATAGATTGCAAATCTGAGAACGAAGCAACTGGGTTGCAGTGTTGTAGTTTCTATTTACCTCAACCACGACCTTTCCCTCATCTATGTAGGGTCCGGAAAGGGTCTGACGATGGTGAGACAAGAACCTATCTACGTGATATTCCTGCCAAATCGGAGGACCAATATGTCTTTTGACCGATGGCAAGTAACCAACTTCGAGTTCAAATAACATCCAGATCCTCAGCTTATCTTGATGCCAATGCACGTCTGATCGCAACACAGAGAAGTCGTTTCGATCCAAAAGTGAGCAAATCGATTGTTCCGCCTTTCTCAACTGAGGATAGATCACGTCCTCTACCATGTCCGGCGCGACAAGTTCTATCAAAATTAAGGTGCTTTTACGATCTTCGATTCGGCTTAGTAACTCCTGATCGGAAAGTGGGTCAACCTCTCGCGGAAAGAAAAAGTTCTGATCCGGTGATTTAATGAAACAACGAGATGCAGCTGAAAACTGGAACATTTTGTCCAAAGAAAGGGCTGCAGCAACGTTTCTCTTGGGATCTACGGGATCGACCAGTACCAAAGGGTCCTCATGAAGTTGAACTGCATGTTTTTCCAGGTCAATCGTCACTCCGGGACTCCAAGATGCTGCGGCCCTCAAGACCTCCACAAAGGAACAGTATCTGATGATTAGTAACTCTGCCAGATAACCTGAAAATCCACACACACGCAGCTCAGATCCATATACACCAGTTCCTTTCATGAACTGTTTTAAAAGTAAAACTTCGTCTTCTAAGTCCTTTATCTTGGCAGATACGTATCGCGAATGAAATGGAGTCCTGTCCACGGCGGATTTGATTCGCGAAGCATCTTCCACCAAATAGAAAGGAACCAAATCCACCTCGAAACCTTCAAAGATGGCATGGACGTATGCATGCTCCGCATACCGCTCCTGGTATATAGGAACGGCTGCCCTGGCCAACTCCAAAGCGCGGTGCAGATCTGAATCTACCGCTACGCCTATGAAGATATCCAAATCATGGTCTCCTGCCAACCAGGTACCTCTGGCCGCAGACCCCACCAACAGGGTTTCACATTCGAGCCCCTTATTTCGAGCCAGCCCTTCTACTCGGGCGATGATCTCGCCAACTACGCTATTCAAGCGTTCTCGTTCTTGAGAAGTGGGCTTAATCTTTTGAAGAACCTCTTCAAGCAAATCGTAAATTGAAAGTGGCAATGTCATCGTAAATGGGTCCCTGTGGAGTTAAAGTGCTCTTTTTAAGCAGAAAACGATCCACCAAAAAGTCACCTAAATCAACTTTTTTCATGGGCAACAATCTGGAAGCCAAAATTTGGTTAATCTCTGAATTGGGTCGTTTAACCCGCGCTATGGTGGCATGAGCGCTGAACTTTCGATTGTCCCTCTCAAAGCCCAAGGGACTAAGTGCATCATCAACTTGCTGATGAAGTTCGGCGAACTGGCCCAGAGCACCGATCCAGATTACCCTAATGGATCTACCAGGAAAGACCCCAATGCCTTTCACCTGCGCAGAAAATGCAGGGACCTCTATCTTCTGGAGGGCTTCCTCGACTACATCAACCTTATTCAGAGGAACGTCACCCAGAAATTTTAAAGTGAGATGGATGAGGTTGGGATCTACCAGCTTCACCCCAATTACGTCAATCTCATTCTGCATAGCTGCAATCTGATCGCGCATGGCTGTTGGAAGATCCACAGCCACGAAACATCGAATGCTCTTTTGGGCCATCGTCTACCTACCTTAAAACTCCACCTTTGCTGGCAGAGGTTACAGACTTGCTGTACCTGGCCAACATGCCGGTTTTGACTTTTGGCTTTGGAGGTTTCCAGGCAGCTAGACGTGCTCCTAATTCATCGGAATCTACCAACAAATCTATCTTTCTAGCATCGATATCTATGCTGATAATGTCTCCATCCTCTACCAACGCGATGGGGCCACCAACTGCGGCTTCTGGACAGACATGGCCAATGCAAGGACCTCGGGTCCCTCCGCTAAACCTACCGTCTGTTATCAAAGCAACTGAATTGCCCAGACCCGCGCCCACAATGGCTGAAGTTGGTGAAAGGGTTTCTCTCATGCCAGGACCTCCCTTGGGACCCTCGTATCGGATGATCACCACGTTTCCTGCCTTTACTTCGCCGCCCACAATTCCTTTCAGGGATTCTTCTTCTGAATTGTATACTTTAGCCGGACCTTTGTGTTTGCGCATCTTATCGGCCACTGCAATCTGTTTGATTACACTTCCTTCAGGGGCCAAACTTCCGCGCAATACGGCAATTCCACCCTCGGGATGAACCGGAGCATCAAGTGTAGCAACCACTTTTTCGTAGGTCTCGGGGTTGGCAGACTTGAAGTCGGCAATTTCTTCACCCAGAGTGCGACCTGTAACCGTTAACACGTCTAAGTCCAATTTAGATTCCAGCCGCTTCATGACCGCAGGTATGCCTCCTGCCCGTTCCAGATCGATTATATGGTAAGGGCCACCGGGCCTAAGATTGACCAAATGGGGCGTATCGCGACTAAGCTCATCGAACTTGTCAAGATCGAGATCGATGCCGAACTCTGCCGCCACGGCGGGTATATGAAGGGCGGTATTGGTACTGCCGCCGATGGCCATGTCCACCCTGATAGCGTTATCTATTGACTTGGAAGTGACAATCTTCCTGGCAGAAATCCCTTTTTCGATTAGCTCCATGACCTTCATACCAGATCTCTTGGCAATCCTCAACTTCTTGGCATCCACTGCATGAGCTGTGGCACAACCAGGCAGGCTAAGACCCAGAGTCTCGGTGACACAGGCCATGGTGTTGGCGGTAAATAGACCTGCACAAGACCCAGCACCGGGGCACGCCAGGTTCTCTAATATCTCGATTTCCTCACCACCCTTCTGCCACCTCTCGAAGACGTCAATGAGGTCTAACTCTTTGTCACAAGCAAATCCTGGGAGCATGGGGCCGCCAGTTACCACGATGGTTGGAATGTCCAGCCTGCCCGCGGCCATTAAGTGACCAGGAACTATCTTATCACAAGTTGAGACTAGCACTAAACCATCCAGCTGATGAGCTTCCACCATCACCTCGATGGTATCTTCGATAATCTCCCTGCTGGGAAGAGAATATTTCATCCCTTTGTGACCCATAGAAATGCCATCGCAGACGCCAATCGTGTGAAACTCGAAGGGTACGCCGCCAGCCATCCGGATCCCGGCCTTTACCGCTTTAGAAATCTTGTCCAGATTTATGTGCCCTGGTACGAACTCGTTCCAGGAGTTGGCCACCCCTACAAAGGGGCGGTCCATCTCCTCATCGATGAGGCCCATGGACTTAAGGAGAGCCCTGTGGGGGGTCCTCTCCGGACCTACCTTGGTAATATCGCTTCTCATGAGAACAACCTCAAAGCTTTCGTGGCGCCGTTTATTTAAGTTACCCACGGTCCAAGCTCGCACATTAAGTCCTTTAATAAAAATTAAGAATCTCAACTTTAAATATACGCGAACCCTTGTGGCAAAAGGTGAGTAAATGATTCCATATCATCTCTTCCTCTTATTGTTGGGACTGTACATTGCAGTGCTAATAGGAATTGGTCTCAGGTCCTCTCGTGATCAGAAGTCGGTTACCGACTTCTGGCTGGCGGGCAGAGAGATCAAGACTGCAAACATTGGATTCTCTACCGCAGCCTCCTGGTTGACCGCCAGCGCTTTGCTGCTAGCCACTGGATTATTTCTCTTCATAGGGGTAGGATCCATCTGGGTTTGGGTGTTCCCAAATGTGGCCGCGTTATTGGTCTTAGCGTTGATAACTGGCAAGATCAGGAACGTTCCTGCCATGACCCAACCGGAATTGCTGGAAATACGGTATGATTCCATGGTCAGAGCCCCTGTTGCCTTGGCCATAGCCGTCACCATGGTACTATTCGCGGTGACAGATTTCATAGGCTTCAAGCTGGTGATGGGCACCTTTTTTGGGGTATCTCCCTTCTATGCGATACTCATCATGGCAACGGCGGTTTCCATCTACGTGAGCTTGGGCGGCTTCAGAGCCGTGATATGGACTGATGCGGTGCAGTTCATCTTCCTGGGTGGTGTGGCGCTAATTGTAGCGGGTTTAGCGTTCAAAATTCCTGCAGAATCAGGAATTACCCTAACCTCTGCAGCATCGTCTCTGGGATCTGATTGGTGGAATCTCTTCATCATGGGAGGAATTACAGGAGTTATCATACTCCAACTTGCCCTGTTGCCCGGCTGGATTGCAGAACAAGATCCCTGGCAGAAGGTATGGGCAGCACGCAACCAGAAATCTGCTAGAAACGGGCTGATCATGGGTGCGGCCCTCTTGGTCTTGATTTATCTGGCATGCTTCGTCACAGCGATTGGGCTTCGCGCACTATATCCACTTCCGGGCGGAGAAGTAGAAGCAGAGATGCTCTATCTCCAATTTATCGAAGACAGTTTACCAGAGACTATGATCGCCTTTTTGGCCATAGGTTTCGCTGCAGCGTCCATGTCCTGCGCGGACACCTTTGCCACGTCAGGGGCCTCATGTATCTCCAGGGACATAATCCAGAGACACATCAGACCCCAAGCCACAATGCGAGAGATGCTGATCATAAACCGAATTTTGGTAATCGTCATGATCGCCATATCCGCCATCATAGCCCTAAGGGTGGAAAGCATCATGGACGCGGTGATAATCGCCACGGTAATTGGAACCACCTCCTATTTCTTCCCCATAATGGGGGGGCTATTTTGGAAGCGAGCCACCAAATGGGGTGCGTTGGCGGCGGTGATCGTTGGTGGTGGAACGCAGATCGTGCTCATATCTTACGAGACTTTCTGGCTTAAAGCGCCACTGGAAACCGTACCCCTCAAACTGGCCCAGTACGGAGTCTTGGCGGAACACGGTGTGCTGATCGGTCTGGTACTAAGCGCTTTGTTTTTCGTAGGCATATCTCTGGCCACGCCCCCACCAGATCCTCTCAGACTGGCACCGTTCTTCCCACAAGTAGGAAAGGAGCTATTCAAAGAAGAAAAGTTCCGGACCAATAGGGACGACCCACTTTATCGCCAGGTGGCCCGTCAAATTGAGGAGAAAATAACCGGTGATCGAGCCCATCTTCATCTCTGTTTGGATCTGACTTGGTTGATCGCAGGCGTGGTGCAAGATGGAAAAGAGATGCCTTGGAACCAATTCGTGAAATTGCTCAAAGAGGCACATCCCTTCTGGTTCACTCCCACCGGCCAAGATACGGTTTACAGGTTGTCTCAAGCAGACATGCAGGCCTCGCTGAAGATGGTCAGAGGCGACAAGCTCCAGATATGGATCTCTGCAGAGCCAAAAAAAGAACAGATCGAGAGGCAAAGAGACGAGATTTACGTGTCCTACCAGGAGATCGTGGATACGCTAAAGGGATTGGGGCTGACCGCCAACCTCGCACGTTGAGGAGATATGGATAAAAAGAAGATCAAAGCAGAGATCGCAGTGGTTGGGGCGGGCCCGGCTGGTTCCACCGCTGCAGAAGTCGCTGCCCGCCAAGGCGCCCAAGTAATTCTAATCGATCGAAAAAGAGAGATTGGCGCACCAATTCAATGTGGCGGCTTTTTACCTCAGATGCATGAGCTAAAAAGGCTCTTGCCCAGGGCTGAACTCCCTCCCACACTGGAAGATATCCCCGAACGCTACGTTCTCCACAAAACAAAAGTTCAGAGGATTTATGCCCCATCGGGAGGATACAAGGAATTTTCCGTGGATGGTAGAGTAATAGACCGAAGGGGTTTCGATCACCATTTAGCGCATCGTGCAGCAAGGGCAGGGGCCCAAATATTGATTGCCACCCGAGCCCATTTGGAGGATGCGGGATTACGACTAGAAGGTCACTTTTCAGGATCACTAAAGGCAAAGGTGGTCGTGGGTGCTGATGGCCCCTCGTCGGAAGTTGCCAGAAGGGCGAACATGTGGTCACGACCTGAGGTTGGGGTCTGTTTAGAATACGAGATGGTGGATGTAGACATAGATCCCCTGGCTACAGAGATGTACTTCGGAACCAAGTGGGCCCCTGGTGGCTATGCCTGGATAATACCCCTAGGAAAGGATGTAGCCAATGTGGGAGTGGGAATGATACCATCTTACCTCGATAAAGGCACTAGCCTAACGCAAATCCTGAGAAGTTTCATTCGATATCACCCCGTAGCCGGCGACATGCTTCGGAACGGGAAGACGGTCGCCGTAATGCGGGGACTAGTTCCCGCAGGGGGATTGAACCAAACAATTCAGAAAAACAACATAATGTTGGTGGGCGATGCCGCTGGACAGGTCATGGCCACCAGTGGTGGAGGAATCCCCCTCGCAATGGTGGGTGGCAGGATCGCGGGCGAAGTCGCAACGGGATTTCTCAAAGGCGAGTGCAAACTTGACGAGTACACATCGCGAATTAAAGAAGAGATGGGACGCGAGCTGAACAATTCCGTTCGTATCAGAGGGTTAGTGGAAAAAGTCATGCGCAACGATAAGCTTATGAATGCTCTTTTGACTATGCTTCCACCGGACCAGATGAAGGCCACTCAACGGGGACAAGTACCTGACGTACTGAACAAAATCGAAGACGTGATCGCGAACAGATAATTATAGTCGAAAACCAATTAGATGATACTAATTTGTTCTCGCCAGAATAGTGCTTAACGATACTAGTAGATCACATCTCAAACTCTTGCGAGTTCGAGATTTGTCCGAAAGATATCGTTAAGCACTATAAAATCAAAAATTTAAATCCCTGCCACAACCATGGTAACCAGTATCAACGAAGCCGTGCCCAATACATCCATTATACTGGTGATCATTGGTATGGTCACATTGTCGGGGTCGACTCCAATTTTGACGAAGAAGTGGGTGAAGTAATAAGTTGTGAAGATGGCTAAAATGGTGGTAAACAAGCCTGCCACCAAGCAGATGAACAAAATTTGATTAAATCCCAAAGACGTCGTCCAAAAGGCACTGGACACTACATAGGCTAAAACGCCCAGTGTGGGAAATATAAGAATCGATAAGATCAAGATGCAAACGAAGTTTGTCTTAGTACGACGGTCGGGTATTCGGTCAATTTTGATCAAACCCAAATGATAAGCTGAAGTCAACTGAGACGACAGGATGCCTCCTAGATTTCCACCTTCTGCATTGAAGACTGGAATCAAGAGCAATACTGCAGAGAACGTCACCAACATGTCTACGGACATGTTCATGAACACCCCGGCAATGGTGCTGATAGTCGTTGACAAAAGCAATACCGGAAAAGACTGTCTCACGATCTTGGACAATAACGGATAACTGGACCCCAAAGAGTAAACCACAGCTGCGGTAGAGAACATTATCATTAGAAGAGCCGTTGCTCTGACCAAGGGGTCGTTTAATCCCGAGACAAATATGGCACAAGCAAATAGAATGGGAATGGTAATTACATCACCTGTTGCAGTGATCAATGGGACGGATATGTTATCGGGATCCCAACCTTTCTTGAAGCTCAGGTTGATCATGGACATGGTGAACACAAGAAGTATGCCTCCAGAAATGACCCCACTCAAAACGGATATCAGGATCAAATCGTAAATGGAAAGCGTTTCTAAACCAGTGATTAAACCCGCCGCCTTTACCACCAGGGCGAGGAAAAGGGACATTACCAATGTCTGAACAGCTGTTCCGCCAATCTGCTGGCGGAGCACACTGGAAAACTTCCAAGAAGACGAAATCTCACCTGTATGGAAACGCGTTCCCAACCGTGCTCCAAAAGATCCGAATATATTGCCCCGCATATTTATGACGCTAGGAATTAGAATTATCAAACCAGGATATAGCGTCAACAAGTAAGACATCTTGGCGATAGAAAAACCCGCAAATATGTCTGCGGCCGCACAAATGAAGAGTGCAAAGAAACTTTGTTTTAAGATTTTAGATACATTCCCAAAAGTAGAGGATATATTAATATTATCATTTACCTCGGTTGGCATAGCCACTAGAAGAGACTGATCCGCCCCTATGTTGGACGACAGCAGCGACACGTTCTCCACTACGTCTACCTCTGCCATGGGCTATACCTCGCGAACTATCGGGAGGGGGCTCCGATTGATGGGTCCCATCTGCTATACTACTTTCACCTAACATTTTGTATTGCCAATTTTAATCTAACAATCAAAGTGGCTGTTTTCTTCCAGCCCACGATCGCTCCTGTGTGCTTGGTAGCGAAGTTTAACAGGAGAACAGAAACCGCCCACATAGCGGTATACTCATCTCGCCAGCAACTCAACAAAGACACGAAAACCACTAGTCAAGGCAACTATGGTTACGATACGTTGCCTGGCAAGGGAAATGCTGATCTGTAAAGGTGCGTTTGGCCGAGTAAATCGCCGTTATGATGTTTCTTGTGACCCCTCCTCGGAAGAGGTTGTGCCTAGCAGTTCATCTACCGGTTTCACGCCACGTTCTACGATCTTGACATTGATTTGGCCTATGTCTGATGCTATATCACAACCACGGACACACTTCCTACGACGGCAACCCGTTTCTTCGGAACGGTATCCTACGCCGCCTGCAATCAAGATCTTTCTGCGCTTTGTACCAGGTACGTCACGACGCATGGGAAAACCTTCCCTATCGCTACCACCGGTTATCTGCAGGGTGTAACCGGGCATGCCGACTACTTCACCGTCGATAGAATCGCTGATCTTGTATCCTAGAAACTTGTTGGCCGCAGCGTCCTTCGCCTCGACCTGATAAGCACTTCCGCTCTGCGGATCTGAAATTATCACTCTAAAGTCCATTTTTATATCCTCGCAACTGAACAGAGGCTCACTACGCCCCTTCAACTTATAAAACCTTATCCAAGGCTAAATGCCTTTTCCAACGCGTTAAACGAGGCCACGGCGACTAAATAGCAATCTTCTTCCTACCAACTATAGGCCCCACCTCTGATATGACACGATAAGTGGGAAACATCGCCAAGTGCATTCCTTCAGGCAGCGACTTATCAGTTACAACTGCATAAATCCTGTAAAGGGTGCCTTCCTCAACGTCACATCGCGTAGACCAACGACCATCACGATTGGGCGCCACTTTACGAACCACTTGGAGCTGGTCGTCGTCGTACCTCAACAGCAAGTAGATTGTTCTACTAGTGCCATAAACCCGGTTAGAACTGCCTTCGATCAAACCGCCCCACCGATCTTCGCCGTCGCGGGGGAAGGTGATGATGATCGAAATTTTCCGGTACGATCGAGCCCAAGTGGTAATGCTGCCCGAACCGATCAAAAAGGTCAAAAAAGCTACCATTAGTAGGATTTTATGGTAGTTTTTGTTCCAGAAATCATCGTTGAAGACCAGAGGCGCCTCAGTCACATTTGCCGCGATAGCAGACCCATTTACATCCGTCCCGTCCAAAGACGAATCCTTATCAGATTCGTTCCCTTGTATGGGTGTGAGAATGACTGGTATAGTCCTAGTTCCGTCTGAAAAAGACACGATATTGAACCAGTCCCAATGGCCATCCAGCAGCACCTCGACCAGATGCGGATCAGGTTCAACGGCGACCATTAGAGGCGTGCAACCACGGAACATGCCATCGATATATACTTCAGCACCAGGCGGACTGGATACTATGGGAACCTGCACGTAAGAAGGCGCGGCACTTAGAGTTTCGACATGTTCTTCTTCGGCCAGAACATCATCTGGTTGAATATCAGAATCATTTTTCGCCACGGTCACTGACAGAGGACTCTGAGAAAACTCTGGTCGCGGTGAAACGGCCACTCCTGCAGGCGGCACACAATCATCGGATTCCAAGTTTAAATCAGGGTCTTGACGACAATTTTTGTGCGCTAGTTCGATTAACTCGTCTACATCGACTGAACCGCTGCTGTCATATCCAATCTGATAAACGGGGCGCTTACCCCCACCAAGATCGATTATATCCGAATTAGGCAAATTGGCGTTCGCAAAAGGTACGAATACCGCAAATAAAACGAGCAACCAAACTAGTAGGCTAGCTCTGCTAATGTAAATCCCCACAATCGGAGAGTTTCATCACTGATTATTATAGGCTCTGGTCAGATCTCTGACATCTTGCTGTAATCCGCCAACATGGATAAGGAACGAGTTCTAGCCGGTACACCCATCTCACCAGCAGCTACCATGCCATTAGTTCCCGAACAAATCGCAATTCCCACCATACCGGAATTTACAGGACAACCCATATTCGGTTCTCCAGGAACGCTCATGTTCGTCAACCCGTCTATCCCCACAGCTTTGGCAGATTCCAGAAGCTTGCGAGCATGATCGATCGCTGCAACTGGAATTTCTCTCAAGTTGGCCAAAACCAAGCCGTTGCCGGTATTTACAGCCTCGTTGACCTGAGTGGTCCTGCGAGCTATGAAAACTCCTGTTGGATCAAGGGACGAACCATCATAGGCTATAAGCTCCGTAAAATTGGACAATGCCCCATTATCAATGGCCACTACACCTGCAAAAGTGGTGTTAACTGGAATACCCCCCTTCAACAGCATTCCATCAACAGTTATGCTACATACCGTACAGATGGCCAAAAAACCTTCAGGAACATTCTCAGACCCAATAAAATCACCTTCATCCAATATGGAGATCTTCCTGCTTACAGTATAACCCGCATCGAAGACCCTTTGGAGAATATCCATAGTTATTTCGTAGTCCCTCTTGTCGATTATGCTGGTGTTGACAACGACGTCACCAAGCCCCGAACGAGGGTCGAAGGTCGTCTTGTACATAAATTCTTCAATTCGATTGTTGATGAATCCTATCCGGTCGTCCACCAACGCATCTCTCAGCTCGTTCAGCCCTAAGTGAGTAAGGACTCGACCACTGTAACCTTCCTTTCTAGTAAGCCCCAGCTCGTCCAATATCTTGAGATTATATCTAACGGCCCGCTCGCCGGTTTCGTAACCCCTAGTGCTCAGTTTGTCAGAGATGGCCCTAGCACCTATGGGTTTTTCAGATTCGTCGATTACTCTGAGGATTTCTATTAATCTACGCTGGCTTGTGTGCGCCTTGGCAAGCAGCTTCATCCAACGGCTATCTCACGGGGAAGCGCATATATATCTTGTGTAGATAACCCCTGTGGGGCCACGAATAACACCAGAGAAGTCCCGTAGGGTAGTGGTCAATCCTGCAGGCCTTTGGAGCCTGGGACGGCGGTTCGAATCCGCCCGGGACTATTTACATCTCTTTTTTGTATCCATACATCTTAGAGCAACGGATTTTTGGCAGATAAAACAACACCACCAACTGAACCAAACGACCAGGAAGGCCAGGAGGAAATGCAGAAACATACATATAGTGGTGTGAAAGGAAAGGGTGCTGGTTGAGTGCTCCGATGGTGTAGTCCGGTCAATCATTCCGGCCTTTCGAGCCGAAGACCCGGGTTCAAATCCCGGTCGGAGCATTGATTGGTATTTTTTGGGTTTTTTAAAAAAGGGTTGATTTATTTCGACTATAAGTCAAATTTTAGCGATATTTCAACCCCATTTACGATCCCATATATGTTTGGAAGTCCTACACAACTCGATTATTTTAAGTCAATTCCATGTGACCTGAGATAATCTTTGACCTGCCCAACTGAAAATTCGCCGCGATGAAATATTCCTGCAGCAAGCGCGGCATCCGCACCCGCTTTTTCGAATGCTTCAAGCATGTGCTCAGGATTTGCGGCACCACCGCTGGCGATGACTGGAATATTCACCGCATCACAAACTGCGCGAGTCATGGGGATATCATAACCATCATTTGTTCCGTCGCGATCCATGCTGGTAAGAAGAATTTCGCCTGCGCCCATGCGTTCCATCTGGCGAGCCCAGTCTACAGCATCGATGTCCAAAGGCTCACGACCACCGTAGATGACCAGCTCAAACCAAGCCTTGCTACCATCTTCTAGTTCGAAGACATTAACACCTTCTTTGAGTGTGAAATTTCGCCTGGCGTCAATGGCCACGGTGATTCTAGAGGGCCCGAAAGTCTCTGCGGCCTCTTTGACCAAATTAGGATCCTTAACAGCCGCAGTATTGATACCCACCTTGTCGGCCCCCGCGTCTAATATTCGGCGAATTGAGTCAATGCTACTGATCCCACCGCCCACTGCAAAGGGGACTGACACTGACTCAGACGTGCGTTTGACCACATCAATCATGGTAGATCTTCCTTCATGAGAAGCGGTAATATCCAAAAAGATCAGTTCATCAGCCCCTTGTTCATCGTACCGCGAGGCAAGCTCCACAGGGTCGCCCTGCCGTTTGAGGTCCACGAATTTTACACCTTTGACAACTGATGGCAAACCATCAACTACCTTAACGTCTAGACAAGGGATTATTCGCTTAGAATTGCTCATGGCCGATAAGAGCTATTTATCAGGTAAAAAGGTTGTTCATAACTCTGAAAACCAAAAAAAACACCAACAATTGTGGCAGGTTCGTCCCCTAATTATTCTAAATTACTTTTCATAATTTTTGTAAGAATAAATAAGTGTTACGCCCGATATATGCTCGATAGATTTATATGCCATCAACCTGAAGAGATGAGTTGTGCCTGACCAAAAAGATCAACTAGAGATTATTGGAACGGCCAATATGCTCCAAAATAAGGGAGGGGAATTACACGGCTTTTGCAAAAGTTTCCCAGCTTGATCAAATTAGTAAGGTCTTCGTTGTTTTGCCATTTCAGGCGAGCAAGGGGTATCTTCGGCCAAGCGGTCCCGATCGGAGCACTATGCCATATTACATGATGACGTGTGATATTGGCATGTAAATGCGGGAATTAAAACGGAGGTGGGAACCGAATGAAGAAAATAGCAGTTTTACTGATTATCGGCATGGCCCTTGTGGGCATGGCTGGCGCTGCCAACTACATGTACGAAACGGCTACTGTAAAGGGCGTCGGCTACAAAAACGTCGAGATCATCATTCAAACCCAAACGGGACTGGCCGGCAACAAGCTGACCGAGAAAGAATCTGGATCCGGTAACGTGATCCTGGAGAAAACCGAGATTGAAGCCAACAGGGACTACCTAGGTAGAGACTCTGACGATGCTACGTGTGATTGTAGCGACTACATCAACTTCTCCAAGGAAGCTGACTTCGAGTACATGCCTGTGAGCTACCAGACCGGTAACTACGACCAGAAGTGGATCGAAAAGCTGTGTGTACAGAACTACTACATCGGCGCTACCGTTGTTGAGATGTACACTCACGCTGAAAGCTTGCAGAAAGTGACCGAAGTTAAGACCAGAAGACAGTGCAACGACTCCAAAAACCCAGAATGTGGGACCTGCAGAGGTACTCTGGAAGCAAGTTTCAATTCTGAAGTAATCGGTGTCGCACACATCGGCTGGCTGTCCAAAGATCCAGTAGCAAACGACAAGGGACGTCACGATGAGTACGGTCGCAGCGTCGAAGACCTGACTGGTGTCTTCAACATCCAGAAGACAATCCAGCTCTGGGGCAACGAATCCTGCGAAGGTCCTGTACAAATCGACTGGCTGCCTTGTATCTAAATTAAGTCAATATCCAGATCATCTGATCTGGACTTTTTTTAATCTTTTTTCTGTCAAATTAGTGAAAGAGTTCAGCTGACCAAAACATTGAAATATTAATCCATAACTAGAGGAGTAACAGTTGGCTCTGAGGGAGCACTTTGGTTGTTCCATCAAAGAGCAACTCAGTTATCATTTAGTGGTTGTCAACTGAAAAGGGAGGTGGAAAACCAAATGAAGAGAGAACTAGCAGTTTTACTGATTATCGGCATGGCCCTTGTGGGCATGGCTGGCGCTGCCAACTACATGTACGAAACGGCTACTGTAAAGGGCGTCGGCTACAAAAACGTCGAGGTAATAATTCAGACCCAAACGGGACTTGCGGGCAACAAGCTTGTCGAGAAGGAGTCTGGATCCGGTAACGTGATCCTGGAGAAAACCGAGATTGAAGCCAACAGGGACTACCTAGGTAGAGACTCTGACGCCGCTGATTGTAATTGCAGCGACTACATCAACTTCACCAAGGAAGCTGATTTCGAGTACATGCCTGTGAGCTACCAGACCGGTAACTACGACCAGAAGTGGATCGAAAAGCTGTGTGTACAGAACTACTACATCGGCGCTGTTGCCGTGGAGATGTACACTCACGCTGAGAGCCTACAGAAGTCTACCGATGTTAAGACAAGAAGGCAGTGCAACGATTCCGACAACTCTAACGAGTGTGGAACCTGCAGAGGTACTCTGGAGGCCCAGTTCAACTCTGAAGTAATCGGTGTCGCACACATCGGCTGGCTGTCCAAAGATCCAGTAGCAAACGACAAGGGACGTCACGATGAGTACGGTCGCAGCGTCGAAGACCTGACTGGTGTCTTCAACATCCAGAAGACAATCCAGCTTTGGGGCAACGAATCCTGCGAAGGTCCTGTACAGATCGACTGGCTGCCTTGTATCTAAATTAAGTCAATATCCAGATCATAGAGTCTGGAATTGATGCCCTTTTTTTATTTTGGATGTACTTTGACCAAAAAATTGAAATATCATGCTTCAAAATAAGTATATACATTGCCCTCTACGCAGATGAAGTGGGCATAGTTTACTTCAACCTTAAATTAGGAAGGGAGTGAGAGGAAATGAAAAATGTAGCAGCAATTATAGTGGTGAGTTTCCTCATTCTAGGCATTGCGATGGCAACTCCGCCAACAAAAGACCAGAAGCAGTACGAGCAATACTGTGAATCTGCTAAAGTGTCTGGGACTGGCGATGTCTGGGTGGATACCTCAATAGTCGACAAGTGGATCGCTTTGGAGTACACCAACTATCTGAACGGTTCTGGCCAATTTGCCATGGACTCAACTCACGTATACTCTAACGACGCCGCTCACTTAGAACGACCAACGTTCAGCAGCGAGGAACGGGAAGAAACGTTGAACTTCTATGAAGATACCAAATTGGAATTCAACGTTCAAGACTCAGATGGGAAGTACATACCCGGTTATGATACCCTATACGGTGAGAAATACATCAATTCAAAGGGATTCTACGGTGGCATGAATGCAAATGTGAAAGAAGCGTTCGAAGTCAACCGGATTGAGAAGACACAAAATGCCTTCTTTGGATCCAGCGAGAATTCCAGCGTTGCTCACACCATTGGGCTAGATACTGCAAACGACTTTAACGGGTCATGGGGAACCTTCTCTAGGATGAAGAAGATCTTCTACAAGGACATAAAGGATGACGAAGTGTTCACAGGAGAATTCCAGGTCCAGAAAGAGATTAAGTTCCACGAGAACGCAACTGAAGAAGAGTTCCATAACCCATGTGCTGGAGTTGACTGCTAAGATTGTCGCTTAGCGACAATCCTTTTTTTAAGATATTTAAAGGGGGTTAGATAATGAGTGCGATCTTGCGAATATGTTCAATAATTTTACTTTTGATATCTGCATCAACTGCTACTGTTGAAGATAACGGATTAGTCACAGAGTCCACTTGGCCTGTGAATCCGACCGCCACAAGCGTTGTGAGTCCCGGAAGTGTATGGCCCGTACCACCAATTGGAACGCTGAGCATTTCAGTGCTGATTTCCGGCCCCCAATCCAAAGTAGATGGGAATTACATAGCTCCTGGAAATACTTTAGAATACATAGTGACCGTGAAAAATGAAGGCGGCTCGGAAGTTGATGCTGAAATTATGGTTGATCCGAAAAGTTGCTCTCCAAGCCTGTTCGACTGGATATCAAAGACCGTAACAATACCATCTACGGGCGTGAAATCAGAAGTTCTCACCGTCAAGACTGATAAGTATACAAGTCCTGGCGAATACAACTTTGGAGTCATTACAAGTGCTCCGAACTACATTTCAGATTCCGAAATGGAAATATTCATAGTTCAGAAGTACGATTACATTTCTGAAACCTGGGTTGGAGGTACCGGCGACTTCCAAATGGATAAGAACGTTCGAAGCATAAGTACAGGTATCAAATCCAACAAGAATATCGATTTCAGCGGTAGCGTAGACGGCTTAATGAAAAACGAGTACATTATAGATCAAGCAAGGGGAAGCAATCCGAACTACAAGGAGTGCGATGCTGTAGAAAATTACGAGGCTATTAACCCTGGCGATGCCTTGGTCGGATCCGAAACCGTTAAGAGTTCAATGGTATTCGGAGGAGTGGGCGCTACAGTTCACGAGAGCTATGATGTTCATGAAATGGAATATCAGCAAGAGCAGATTGACCTTCACCACACAAATGCTTTGAGCAAGAGGGCCGATTTCCAGACTGCTGATGCCTTTAATGGGTCATTCCTCATAGACGCTCGACAAATCATACCCGGGCAAAGGAATATCAGAGAACGTGAAGAATACAATGGATCCTTCGAAATAGTAAGGAATATGGTCTTCGAAGCCGCAAATAAACCGAGTACTTGCTTTGATTTCGAGTTTCCCTTTTGTGTTGGAAGTAACTGCTGAAAAATATCGCCCGGCTGCTGCCTGGCGATAATTCTTATTTTAAACTGCCAAATTAACGGATATTTATAGTCGAAAACCAATTAGATGATACTAATTGGTTTTCCCCAGAATAGTGCTTAACGATACGAATAGGTCAAATCTCTAACTCTTGCGAGTTCGAGATTTGTCCGAAAAGTATCGTTAAACACTATACTTAAAGCGCCGAGGGAGGGATTCGAACCCTCGAGTCCCGAAGGGACACGGGTTTAGCAAACCCGCGCCATACCAGGCTTGGCTACCTCGACCCAGCCATTCCTAGGTTTCTCAATATTTAAAACCTACGTTAAGGTACGTACTATATTGAACTAAAAATACTGATTGGACTGAGAAAGTGCCACCGTCCAAATTCGGAAAATTAGAAATTGCGCAGGAGTCACCCGATTAAGAGTCACCCACACAATTGAGCAGGTCTTTGCTAGTTATTATTCCAACCAACGCACCGCGTTCTACCACTGGCAACCTACGAATGTCGTACTTTCTCATTAAAAGTGCTGCCTCTCTGGTGGACGCATTGGGGCTTATGGTTATCAAGGGAGCTGAAGTCATTATCTCTGAAACTTTGAGATTTTTAGGGTCGATGCCTTTTGAGATCACATGTCTAAAGATTCCCGTCGTGGTCACAATTCCCTTTACCTCTTTCAGAAATCCATCCCCTGACACGAGAGCACTACCCTTGTTTCCCAAGGCCATGGACGTTATAGCCTCGAAGACACTGGTATCGGGACGCACAGTAAGTATAGGATATGTCATCAAATCCTTAACGTTCATAGCAGCATCCAACCTATTTACAAATTAAAGTAGGTTGTATTACTACTTATACCAATCGTATATTTTATAAATCCTGCCCATACATCAATAAACATTAACGATAAAAAATATACTCGGGGACAAAGCTCGAAAAATCTATCATTTCCACAGCTCATCCCACCTAAGTTCCATCCCCACTGCAGGTTGCTCAAGCCCGAACTTCAGCAATACCAGAGGGTGAATCTCACCGAAAGATCCGACATTCCTTCCCTCAAATATCAAATCGGCTCGTCTACCTTCCAAAAAAGCACCGTCATCAGAAACCTGGATGATGGGCTCAATTGATAGTTCCTTGAAGAGTGAATCCACTACAGATCTGATTTCAGCGAAATTAGCACCCCCATGAACGGAAGCCAATGCTAGACTCTGTCTAGTCTTCCTATTCACCAACACATCGCCTAGCGCGAAGATTCGTTGAGGCAAAGCATGATGCTGATTGATGGAGAATATCTCCAAAAGGCTAGGCAATATAGACGTCCGAACCATGGTGTGAAGCTCACTTATGGGATGCATAACCTTAGTTACTTGCCCATTTTGTGCAGATCTTCTCATGAACTCGAAGTTCATCTTCTCGTTGGTGAGGGTAAAAGGCATAGTTTCTAGATAACCTAAGCCTATCAACATTTCTCTGAACTGAGACTTCATAACCTCTATGGGATGGGGTTTGGCAACAGTGACCGTTTTGGGCATATCTGGTTCTAGATTATCGTAACCATAGCCTATGGCTATGTCTTCAAATATATCCCAGGAATGCATTACGTCCGCCCTGTAGGCAGGAACCTGAACATCGACCTGAGATCCCTTTGCCTGGGCTCCAAAGCGCATTCTTTCTAGACAATCGACTATTTCCTCTGCACAGAGTTTTGTCCCAATAAGCCCATTTGCATCCTCTACTTCGATGGTCCATGGCATGGGCGTGAAGTTTGGTAAATTCATCAAACCTTCACTGCTTTTTACTAAAACGCTCTCTATTTGTCCACCCCGCTCTGCCAACGCAGTGGCCAATATGTTGAGAGACTTCTGTACCATGTTGAAATCGGTACCTGTTACATCGAGAAATAGGTCCCGAGTATCATCACGCACTCGAGTCAACTCTCCGTTGATTATGGGCGGGAAAGATAGCACCTGATCATTGGCGTCCACAATGAGAGGATAACGATCGAAGCCTTCCATGATGTTAGCATAATCAATGCCTTTAGGATGTTTTCTGAGGATTTCCCTCATGGAAAGACTATCTTCGAAGTCCAAGGGCACAAATTCACGATCAGGGTACTCGGCTAAATATCTAAATGGGGGTGTAACTCGAGATATATCATGGACCCCAATGGCCACTTTACGTCGATTTCGGCCCAAGCCCCAATGCAGGTCCTCCTGTAGATCCATCAAGGACTCTATAGCTGGATCTGTGAACTCCAAATCACGAACTACGGCACAGGCCAAATAAGGCCTCACGTCCTTAACAGAGTCATCGATTTCAAGCTCAATTTTACCGGGTGCGATATCGTACTGTGGAAGGCCTTTTTCCAAATTTAAGAAACCCCGCATGGCCCTAGCCACGCCTTCTGGACTGTAGAGATCAGGTCTGTCCGGGAAGAACTCCACATCGGCATACTCATCCTCTAAGCGTTCGATGTCGGAGCCGATCATGGGAACTCTATTCAAGATTAAATTTCGGTCGGCACCCACCAATTCTTCCAAGTCTTCATAGTAGAGTCTTATTACAGGCATCTCAAACTCCCCATTAAAGCGTTCTCACCGATAGTGGAGTATCTCTCAGCCATCCTATATCGGATTGATAAAGATCTCTCAAATCCTTAAGCCCCAGGGTGAGCATGGCCACCCTGCTGACTCCTTGCCCCCAAGCCAAAACGGGATGATCTATGCCAAATGGGGCTGTTACCTCTCGTCTGAACACGCCAGCACCACCCAACTCTACCCATCCCAAACTTTCTATGTATACGTCCGCTTCTACGCTGGGCTCGGTATAGGGGAAATAAGCAGGCCTAAACCTCACCTCCTCAAATCCCATCTTAGCATAGAACTCTTCTAAAATGCCCAATAAACTGCTAAATGTAACCCCTTCATCCATCACTATGCCCTCTAATTGCTCGAACTCAGGAGTATGGGTGGGATCGATGGCCTCTCTACGGTAAGCGCGATCTATGGAAAAAACCTTGGCAGGTGGATCTGGATGATCTGCCAAGTATTTTATGGTGAGTGCAGTTGTGTGTGTCCTTAAAACTTCTTTTTTGGCCACTTCGGGATTCCACGTTCCTCCCCAACCGATAGAATCTACATCGCCACCATGCTCATGCATCTCTTTTATCTTGATATATTCAGGGATATCCGCCTCGGAATCCAAATAAAAGGTGTCCTGCATCTCCCTTGCAGGATGGTCTTGTGGCTGAAAAAGAGCGTCGAAGTTCCAGTAGCTTGACTGGATCATTTCTCCTTTGATCTCTATGAAGCCCATCTCCAACATTATCGACCTAATTTTCTGTATTATGCTTTGGTAAGGGTGTACCTTTCCGGGATAGATTTTCTCAGAAGGCAACGATACATCATAACGCCTGACTCGAAGATGTTCCCCTTTGTAGAATACTTGAGATCCATTCCACACCCCACTTTTTATCATGTCTGGGGTGATCTGACCAACCTCTTTCACCAAATCCTCACTGAGGAATATCTCCAGATCTTTGGCTTTTGGAGAAATCTTGTATTTCCATGATTTGGAGGTCGTAGAAGTTACAAGATTCCGCTTTTTTAAATCAGACAGAACCCTTGAATCGAATTCAAGCCCGTTCTTTGGACCCGACCTCAATATATCTAGAATTTTTTCATCTTCGCCCTGAGACACTTCACCTAAGGGTCTTATTATGCCCTTATCAACGGAAGCCCAACCCTTTTTGCGAAGCCAGCCAATTCCAATATTCAGAGAGGGATCCTTTATTTCCGACAGGGGTAAGCCTTCTGCAACCAAATTTAAAAGGCGCCTTTCAGGAAGACCTTCGTCTGCGTATTGTGAGCCCTCTTCGGTAAGAGAATAAACCTCGTCTACGTACTTCTCGATTTGTATTAGGTCTTCGTTTAAAAGTCCCTCTGCAGAGGATATTACTGTTTCGGTTTTTATTCCCGCCGCTTCAGCGATCGCTTGAGGATCTAAAAGACCTTCAGATATCGCTTTTAACACCTGTTTATCCCTTGGAGACAATGTGGAGAGATTATCCGATTCAGAAGCCATAATGATCAGTCATCCCATGTAATTATAATTTCAGGACTAGCCAAATACGAAACCCTATATTAAATCTGCCCGTCAAAAACGTCTTTTTGAAAAATAATTTAGATAGTAGAGAACCAATTATGTGATACGAATTGGTTCTCGATATAATAGTGTTTAACGATACGAATAGGCCAAATCTCAAACTCACGAGAATTGACCTATTCGTATCGTTAAACACTATATGTCGATGGCAAAGTGACCTAAAGCCCCCTCTGCCATTATGTGGATATTTAAACCCATCCACGAAGCTTCATTGCTTCGACTACACGCACAACTGCCACACAGTAAGCTGCTTGGCGCATGTTTATGTCGTAGATCTTGGATGTGTTCAAGACATCGCGGTAGGCCTTTGTCATTCTCATATCCAACCGTTGGTGGATGTCTTCTAAATCCCAACAGTATCTGGATATGTTTTGTACCATTTCGAAATAGGATACGGTTACTCCACCGGCATTGCATAGAAAGTCTGGTATTACGTGAACACCGTTCTTATGCAATATCTCGTCTGCTTCTGGGGTGGTTGGTCCGTTGGCCAGCTCGGCAACGATCTTGGCCTTGATGTTTGGAGCGTTCTTTTCTGTAATTACGTTCTCCAAGGCGGCGGCGATTAGTATGTCCACGTCCAGCTCTAACAATTCTTCATTGGAGATGGGCTTAGCACCATTATAGTTGGTCACCGTAGACGTTTCTGACTTGCAGGTGCAAGCGGTTTCTATGTCCAGGCTGTTTTCATCGTATACGCCACCTTTGGAGTCGCTGATGGCTACGATCTTGCAGCTGAATAGATCTCTGCATAAAATTGCTGCATTACAACCCGCGTTTCCGTAACCCTGAATGGCTACTGTGGCGTTTTTGAGGTTTATTCCCAGTTCCTTTGCAGCTTCTCGGATGGTGTACATTCCACCGCGTGCAGTGGCATCGTCCCTGCCAAAAGATCCTCCGACACAGAGCGGTTTGCCGGTAATGCAGCCAAACTCATTTCTCCCGGTCAACTTAGAATATTCGTCCATCATCCAGGCCATCGTTTGTGCTGTGGTGTATACATCAGGTGCAGGAACGTCTTTGTCGGGGCCGATGAACTGCCATACTCTATCCACATAGGAACGGCTCAGGCGTTCCAATTCGCCTGTTGAGAGTTCTTTGGGGTTGCAGATGACTCCGCCTTTTCCACCTCCAAGAGGTAAGTCAAGTAGGGCACATTTCCAGGTCATCCAGGCGGCAAGCGCTTTAACGGTATCGATCGTTTCCTCTGGGTGGAACCTAATTCCTCCCTTGGTTGGGCCTAATGCATCGTTATACTGAACTCTAAATCCTTGAAATACCTTTATTGAGCCGTCATCCATTCGAATGGGTACAGACACGTGGAGTTCACGCATTGGATTTTTGAGGACATCAGTCACGTTTGGGTCTAAATTTAGGATTTTTGCACAGTTGTCCAATTGCTTTTGTGCAACTTCAAAGGGATTAATATCTGCCAATTCTTTTCCTCCATCCTCCGATTGTAGCCCAAAAGTGTTCGTTTGTAGTGAATCGGAGGAAAAAGCGTGCCAGTTATGAGTATTTAAATCCTCTCGGCAATATTTATATATATTGAAATAGGACCTGAGAGTTGTATTTTGCTATTTAAAACTTTTCCATACTGGGTCATCATCCCCACAATCTAAGTTTATAATAAAATTGGTTTTCCATTCCTAATTACTCATTAAATTCTAAATGGTTTGTATTTCTTTTTTATTAGGTTATTTTCGTTAGTTTCCAGTTTCGTTTTATATTCAAAAAAAATTTAAATTAACTAAGTATGGTCACAGCGTAATTCGTATTTTCGCACACATGCATCTCACTTAAGATTTTGAATTTTAACCATAGTGTTTAACGATACTTTTCGGACAAATCTCGAACTCGCAAGAGTTAGAGATTTGACCTATTCGTATCGTTAAACACTATTCTGGCAAAAACCAATTAGTATCATCTAATTGGTTTTCGACTACAATTGTATATCTACAGGGCAGGATGAACCGTTTTTGGACCTGCATCATCCAATATGCTCTCTGCCACGTCTCTGTAGGCATCCATGACGTAGGGGATTCCTGATATTCGGGAAGCCTCTTTGGTCAGTGCCATGAGGTCGTTTCGAGATACGGAATTCACGTTGAAATTTCTGCTGCCGGCCATAATTTGTTGTAATCCTGTTTTGAATTTTTGGCA
>Ga0272441_10004559_pt1 | contig 24940 bp, 14 predicted proteins | sample SSMProp6N_FD_193582 | JGI IMG/M metagenome (GOLD analysis project Ga0272441, IMG submission 193582) | Marine sediment archaeal communities from Little Sippewissett salt marsh, Falmouth, MA, United States - SSM-Prop-6N | ecosystem: Environmental > Aquatic > Marine > Wetlands > Sediment ...
AGACATGGATTCTTCCCCTACCCCCATTAGTATCCTATTAAATATACCACACTTTTCATCAAAAGACAAACAGTTTTGCCAAAAAATCACTCACTTTTTTTAAGAAATTCCAAGCAAATTAACTCCCTAAAAAATTTTTCCCCAAAAAACCCTCGACCAGAAATAAAGACTTACGAACCTTTCTCAAATCGAAATATAAAGACTTACAAACCTCTTCCTAATTACCTATAAATCAGCTCCCCTGCCGCCCATATTTGAACTTGCCTTTTTTCATTATTAGGATAAAATTTATACGTGCGAGCTCTTAACCGTAACTTCTTTTGTGGAAATATGTTGTAAAACCCATCCTTACACGGAGGAACGTTCTCATGTCAAATCACCACGGCCATTCTCACTTAAGTCCTTGTAATTGTTGTATGTCCCGTGCCAGTTGTGGCCTTAACCGCCGCGAATTCATGGGCACCACCAGCGCCTCCCTGGCTGGCCTCGGCCTGGCCGCCGGCGTCCTCGCCTCCACCACCGACCTTTTAGCCTCCCAAGCCATCGGCGACACTGAACTTAAGCCCACTCCCCCCAAGCCTTTACGCGTGCAGCCCGTATTGACTATACAACTATACAAACCCCAAAAACAGACCAGTTGGCGACACTGGGGAGGCTTCCATACCCAAAAAGACATTGATCAGGAACAACAGCGAATCAAAAGGGAGCTCAACAAACTCGCTGCCGACTCGGAATTCCCTTTGGAAATCCTTCCTTTGGTCACCCTAAACGACGCAACTACTGCTGCCAAAGTAAGTAAGGGCGATCATGATGTCATGCTTATCTATGCCGCCAATATAGGGACAGGGTTGGGCGTGTTGGAAAATCTTACGGTACCGGAAAAATGGACAATTATGTTTGTCCGCCACAAATCCGGGCCCGTCTATCTCTGGTACGAAATCGCCCATAACATTTACTTGCGCAAAATGGTTGATGATTACGGCCAGCAAGGCATTGACCACCAAGATGTTATAGTTGACAGTATGGATCAAATGCAATGGCGATTGCGAGCCCTGTATGGATTGAAAAATACCATGGGCAAAAAAGTTGTCTGCGTAGGCGGTCCGGCCGGTTGGGGTGCTGGCGGACGTACAGCACCGGAAAAGGCGAAAAATATATTTAATATGGATTTGCAAACTGTTACCTACGAACAACTTGGGGAAATGATCAAAAAAGCCAAGCAGAACAAGACCCTGGTAAAACGCTGCAATCACGAAGCGGGAGAATATCTCAAGCAACACGGAATATCCCTCGATACCGAAAAACAATTTGTGGAAAAGGCTTTTTTACTGAATGAAGTTTTCAAAACCCTTATCAGCCAGGCCCAAACCGATGCCTTTACGATCTGCGGCTGCATGCAAACGGTGATGCCGATCTCGGAGACGACCGCGTGTCTGCCGCTGAGTCTGATGAACGACAGCGGCTATAACGTCTATTGCGAATCCGACTTTGTGGTGATCCCCTCCGGAGTAATGTTACATTATATAAGCGGCAAACCGGTATTTTTGAATGATCCTACCTATCCGCATGATAACGTGGTTACGCTGGCCCATTGCACGGCCCCGCGGAAGATGGACGGCAAGAATTACGAACCGGCCAAAATCCTGACCCATTACGAATCAGACTACGGGGCGGCGCCGAAGGTGGAAATGAAACTGGGCCAAGAGGTTACGGTGATTGATCCAGACTTCAGCTTCAAACGCTGGCTGGGATTTGAAGGGGAGATCATTGATAACCCCTTCCTGGATATCTGCAGGTCGCAGTCTGATGTTCAGATCAAAGGTGACTGCGATAAGCTGGTAGCCGAGACGAAAGGTTTCCATTGGATGCTCTGCTACGGTAATTATCTGAAAGAAATCGGTTACGCCCTGAAAAAAGTCAATATCGAATGGATGAATCTGAGCTAAGAGATTTTCAGCAACACTAAGAATAAATAAAAAATAGCTCCCTGTTGATACAGGGGGTTATTTTTTTGTCTTTTCGTGGATATACAAAGTAAACTATTAAAGAAGATAGTTAGATCAGGATATTTAATGAAAGTGGATACAGATATGATATCGCAAAAAAGACTTTTATTGCTCATTATATGGCTTTTATCCGGGGCACTCGGTTATGATCCGGTCTGGGGGCAGAAACCGGACCCGGAAGCTCACTTACCCAAACAGGTTATTGCCCAGGCACAAGACATGAAGTTGGTGTTAGAGATAACACAGCAGGGTATTAAGCCAAACCACTTAGTGGATGAGAGGACCAATCAGCAACTACTTACTTCTGATCCGCTGCCATTATTTTCCCTGGAAGCGCAAAATCCTCAAACCAAGCAAAAAGGTTTGCTCCAGGCGGACATTGGGTGGCGCAGGGTAGATGTTGAACGTATAAAAGAAACAAAGGGATATGTCCTGAAATTTCGTCAACCAATGGATGAACGATTCAAAGGTATCGAGGTGAATGTTACGCTTAGCGTCCACCCAACGGACCCCGCCTTTGAATGGGACATGCAGATTATTAATAATACCACCTGGAGTTTAAGGAGGTTAATTTTTCCGCAATTGTCTATCCTGCGGCCGGGCAATGATGCCAAGTTGTTTATACCTTTTGCAGCAGGTGTCGAAACCACTGAGCCATGGAACAAAAAAATGCGTCAAGGTGGGACCTATCCCAGCTGCCGGATTTGTATGCAATATCTGGCCGCCTATGATGCCAAGCAACGAACCGGACTCTATGTGGCCATGCATGATCCGTTTGGGTCAACTAAAGATATTTTTATCCAAAGCAATCCTGAAAAGAAATCGGTGGATTTTATATTTTACAATTCAGTTCCTGATATGGGCAAGGGAGGCAATGATTTCGATTTGCCGGGTAAGGCAGTTTGGCAACTGCTGCGTGGTGATTGGTATGATGCTGCGATGATCTACCGCCGCTGGGTCAGCAAAGAGGCAAAATGGTGGCCCAAACTAGGACCGGATGGGCGCAGCGATACTCCTTTATGGTTTCGGGAACCCTTAGCTTGGACGCGGATACGCGGCTCAGCGGCTGAATGCGTGGATCAGGTTCTGGGTATGGCTGAACAGCTCCAACTGCCCACCGGATTCCATTGGTATAACTGGCATCAGATACCATATGACAACGACTATCCCCATTATTTTCCTCCAAAGGATGATTTTGCTCAGGGGGTGGCTCAGCTCCAAAAAGCAGGTGTACGTGTTATGCCTTATATTAATGGCAGACTGTGGGATATTCGGGACAAGGGGCTGGAGGATTGGCAGTTTACCAAGGTGGCCCTGCCCTCTGCCAGCAAGAAAGAAGATGGCCAACCCTATACTGAAGCCTATATAGGCAAGGAATCCGACGGCAGCAGGGCCACATTGGCGGCGATGTGTCCGGCTACTTCATTCTGGCAGAATAAAGTGTGCGAAATTGTACTCGAGCTTTTTGAAAAATATGGAGTAAACGGCGTATATATCGATCAAGTTGCCGCTGCCAAGCCACTATTGTGTTTTGACGAATCTCATGGTCATCCCCTGGGAGGCGGACATTGGTGGATGCAGGGCTACGGGGAAATGCTAGAGGCCATTCGCGCTGCCAAGCCGGCCGATTGCATATTGACGACCGAATGTAATGGTGAGCCATATATCAAATGGTTCGATGGGTATCTTACCTGGCACTGGCAGGATCAGGACATGGTGCCGTCATTCCCAGCTGTCTATGGCGGAACCATCCAGATGTTCGGACGTGCCTATCGCGGAGGACCAACGCAGGATCTTGCTAATCGTATGAAAGCCGCTCAGCAATTAGCTTTTGGTGAACAGATCGGCTGGTGGAATCCTGAGGCTCTGAAACGAGCGGAATCAGGCCCATTTTTGCAAGATTGTGTGCGGATACGGTGGCTGCTGAGGCGATATTTTTATGCCGGACTTATGAGCCGACCACCGCTGCTGCTGGATGAAATACCCACCGTCACCGCCGACTGGCAATGGTTTAACCAGGAATGGCCCATAACCACACAAGCAGTTATGACCGGTGCGTGGCATCTACCGCAGGAGAAGAAATTAGTTCTGATATTCGCAAATGTTTCCGACCAAACACTTACCACTCGGGTAAAATGTTCCGGCGATGAATATGATTTCACCAAGGACGCACAAACCGTAACTACCATAACTGCCGATGGTCCAGGCGATAAGTTCACTTTTTCACCAAAAAAGCAACCTCAAATTACCCTTGCCCCTTGCAGCATAATCGCCTGGGAAATCACAGAAAACTAATCTTAAGCAATATCCAGGGGAAGAATGCTCGCCAAGGCTCTGTTATGGCGCTGAACAAGAAATTATAAGCGATTAAGTCGACTTCGGAAACGCATATCCATATAATATATAAAAATGGAAAGTATGATTTCGCACTTTTTTCTGTTAGATATTATGACATAATTGCCAGAAATTTGCTTGGGAAAGCAAGAGTTGATTTTTAATAATTTTCGGATGTTTGCCCGAAATCAGCAAAAAATATCAATGACCGTAAAAAGGCCTTTTAACACCTATAAACATAATATAAAATTGCAAAAGTTAAGTGGAAAATATAATAAAATTTATTAAGTGAGGGTATATAACAAGAGTCAAACGCTGAATATCTAAACAGAAACATGTGTGAAGGGGTTTGAGTATGGCTAATTTATCAGCTCGAGAAAATAATGACATTTCCATTGTCTTGTGCGGTCAGGCGGGACAGGGGATACAGACAGTGGAAAAATTATGCACTGACATACTGAAATCCAAAGGCAGTAATGTATTTGCCACCAAAGAGTATATGTCCCGTGTGCGCGGGGGTATGAATTCGACCATCATAAGAATAGCAGATGAGCAGGTGAAAGCGGTCGTTGACCGAATTGATATTCTGGTTGGGCTTAATAAAGGAGCGGTAAGGCATTTAGAAAAAAGAATCAGTCCCGAGACCATGGTAGTAGGCGAAAAGGAAATTTTGAGCGAGGAGGTGAAAGGAGAAAGCCCGCTGTTTGATATACCATTTACCAAAATAGCAACAGAGATCGGTAACAAGGTGTATGCAAATACTGTGGCCGTCGGGGCTCTAATGAGTATTTTATCTATAAATCCGGAGGAGGCCAAAGACTGCCTGCAGGAATATTTCAAAGGCAAGCCGCAGGAAGTGCTGGATAAAAATACTACCGCTTTAGAAAAAGGGTATGAACTGGCACAAAAGCAAATCAATACAAACGGTAAAAAGTTAAAAATAGCAGACAGATCGGCAGAACAAAAAGAAATTCTGGTTAACGGGGCGGAAGCGATAGGACTGGGGGCTATCGCAGGGGGGTGTAACTTTGTTTGTTCTTATCCGATGTCGCCGGCAACGGGGGTGTTAACCTTCCTGGCTCAACATGGGATTGAGTTCGGGATTCTAGCTGAGCAGGCGGAAGATGAGATAGCAGCGATCAATATGGGGATCGGCGCGTGGTATGCCGGAGCCAGGGCACTGGTAACGACCTCCGGCGGTGGCTTTGCATTGATGACCGAAGGGGTAAGCCTGGCCGGCATGCTGGAAAGTCCGCTGGTTATACACCTGGCACAAAGGCCGGGGCCTGCTACGGGGCTGCCGACCAGAACTGAACAAGGTGATTTAGAGTTGGCCTTATATGCGGGACACGGCGAGTTTCCGAGAATAATATTGGCCCCGGGCAGCCTGGAAGACGGCTTCTATCTGACGCAGAAGGCATTTAACTGGGCGGACAAATTTCAGGTGCCGGTATTTATTTTATCGGATCAGTACTTTGTTGACTCGTACTATAACAGCGCGCCATTTAACTTAAAAGAGATCAAAACAGAAAAGCATTTTGTAGAAACTTCAGCAGACTACCAACGTTATAAAATAACAGCAGATGGATTTTCGCCCCGGGGCATACCGGGTTATGGCAAGGGGCTGGTGGGTGTGGACAGCGACGAACATGACGAGGAGGGTCATATTACCGAAGACCTCGAGCTGCGCATTAAGATGGTCGATAAAAGGCTGAAGAAATTGGATTTGATAAGGCAAGAAGCTATACCTCCAACATTACAGGGGCCAGAGAACTACGAGAATCTGGTAATCTGCTGGGGTTCAACTTTTAATATCGTATGCGAAGCGATAAAATACCTGGGCAGAGATGACACCTCAGTGCTGCACTTCAAGCAAGTTTACCCCCTACATGAAAGTATGGTAGAATTGATCAATAAAGCCCATAAAACCATCGTAGTGGACAATAATGCTACGGCCCAATTTGCAAGACTGCTGAAAATCAGTATGGGTATTCAGGTTGATCATAAAATCCTGAAATACGATGGACTCAGTTTTGCCTCAGACAGTCTGGCTGAAAGAATAAATAACATATTATAGGAATTTCCATGAAGAACGAAAAGTATGATATGGGGGAGATTGACATTGCCTGGTGTCCGGGGTGTGGTAATTTCGGCATATTGAATGTGCTTAAACAAGCCCTGGAGGAATTGGATATTGAGCAAAGGAATCTGGTGTTGGTATCGGGAATCGGGCAGGCGGCAAAAATACCCCATTATTTCAAGGCCAACTTTTTTAACGGTCTGCACGGCCGGGCGCTGCCGCCGGCCACGGGGATAAAAGCAAGTAATCCGGCCCTAACGGTTATCGCTGAAAGCGGTGATGGTGATATGTACGGGGAAGGAGGCAATCACTTTATTCATACGATACGAAGAAATCCCAACATAACAAATATTGTGCACAACAATATGGTTTACGGGCTGACCAAGGGGCAGGCGTCACCGACCAGTCAGGTTGGTTTTAGAACACCGGTGCAGGTGGCGGGGGTAATTCTGGAACCTTTTAATCCGCTGGCAGTAGCCATTGCTTTGGATGCAGGATTTGTAGCCAGGACATATATCGGCGATAAGGACCAGACCAGGGAAATATTGAAAAAAGCTATTAATTATTCAGGTTATGCCCTAGTGGATGTATTGCAACCCTGTGTTACTTTCAACAAAACAAATACTTACCAGTGGTTTAAGGATAATACATATTCTCTGGAAGATTCCTTTGACTGTCACGACAGAAACCTGGCTTTTCAAAAGGCAACAGATAAAAACAAACTGGCATTAGGAGTATTTTACGTAAATCCCGACAAGAAGCCTTTTGAAGAAAATACAGGTATTTATGAAAAAGACAAAACACCGCTTTTTATGAGAGAGACGGATTACAGTAAACTTCAAGCACTAATCAGCAGTTTTACCTGATAATGACTTCAGCTTTCCCTTATAACGGATTTTACATCTTCGAGGATGGTGTAGAGGCAGGGAATAAGGACAAGGGTGATGAGGGTGGCGAACAAGACGCCGAAGGCGAGGCTGACGGCCATGGGGATGAGGAAGCGAGCCTGGAGGCTCTTTTCGAATATCATGGGGCACAGTCCGAAAAAGGTGGTCAGGGTGGTCATGATGATAGGACGGAAGCGGCGGGTAGCGGAACTGCAGACTACTTGTTCGATAGGTTCATCCGAGGATCTGCGGCGATTGATCAGATCGATCAGGATCAGGGAGTCGTTAACTACCACGCCGGTAAGGGCGACGATACCAAACATGGAAAGTAGGGAAAGATTAAAGCCCATAATGATATGACCGATGACAGCACCGACAATTCCAAAAGGAATAGCCGTCATGATGATAACAGGCTGGATGTAACTGCGAAACTGAACCGCTAACAAGCCGAAGATACCGAGCAGGGCGACTATAAAATTCTTTTTCAGGCTGCCGAGAGATTCGGCCCTTTCTTCTTCTTCACCGCGGGCGCCGAAAAACAGCCCGGGAAATTCCTGACTTAATTGAGGCAGAACATTACTGAAGAGTTCGTTGTTAATCTCCTTGGCATTGGCGACTTTGTCATCGACGTCGGCGGTAACCTGCACAACCCGGCGGCGATCGGTGCGGTTGATGGTGGCGTAACCACGACCATATTTAACGGAGGCAACGGTGTTAAAGGGCACTTCCACACCACCGACGGTACGAATCCGCATATTTTCAATGTCGGCGATGCTCTTACGCTGTTGTTCGGGATAGCGGACCATAATGCGGATGTCGTCGCGACCGCGCTGGACACGCTGGACCTCATCACCATAAAATCCCTGGCGTACCTGGCGGGCCAAGTCGGCAAGGGTGAGCCCCAAGGTACGTCCATTCTCTTTCAAGGATAGTTTTAGTTCCATTTTACCGGGAAGAAAACTGTCGGAGATCTCCTTTACCCCTTCATATTCGGCTAACTTTTCCTTGAGCCTGTCGGCCGCCTTTAAGAGAGTATCAAAATTACGATGAGAGAGCTCGACGTCGATGGCATCTCCGGCACTGAACATGGAAGATATAAACTTAAGCGAAGACACACCGGCGATTTCGCCGACACTGTCACGCCAGCGGTTCATCATCGAGGTAGCGGATAAATCCAGACCAAATTCATGTGCTGGAATATCCCGTTCTTCGCTGGGAAGCAGCTCAATATTAACTACAGCCAGATGAGAGCCGCTGGCCGCTACAGCAGAGCCTCGGGGACCACCTCTACCGGTATATGATGAGCCTATGGTAGTAGAGATATGCTTATATATCGAGGGATAGCCATCGGCGATGCGGTCGTCAATATCGCGACGAATTTCCTGGGCTTTATCTTCCAGATAACGGACTATTTCTTCGGTTTTCTCCCGTGGTGTTCCCTGGGGCATAGTGAGCATAGCCACAATATTGTCGGCCTCGACGTCGGGGAGAAAGAGGAACTTAATATGTCCGCCGACAACATAACCAACGGTAGCCAATAACACAACCATTCCCCCCGCCACCGTAACGTAGCGCCATTTAACACAGAGTTTCACCACGTGGGCAAAGGGGATGTTAATAAACCATTCCAGTCGTTGGCGGATTTTCTCTTGCAGGCGGGCGATAGGTCCCGGTTTTTTGTGTAAACGCCCATGAGACAAATGGGCGGGAAGGATGAGCAGGGCTTCCACCAAAGAAATCATCAGGACACTGATAACCACCATGGGGATGACTCGCATGATTTTACCCATGTTGCCCTTAACATAGAGCAGGGGCAGGAAGGCAGCTACGGTGGTTAGGATAGCTATGGTGACGGGGGACCACAACTCCTTGACACCGACAATAGCGGCCCGGAGAGGGGGCATACCCTGTTGGCGGTAATCGAAGATGTTTTCACCTACGACGATGGCATCATCAACCACGATCCCTAATACCACAATAAAAGCGAACAGGGAAATCATGTTAATAGTGACACCCAGTTGAGGTAAAATGACAAAGGCCCCCAAAAAGGAGATGGGGATACCCATCATGGTCCAAAAAGCCAAACGCAAATCCAAAAAGAGGGTTAGACAAAGAAAGACAAGAGTCAAACCGTAATAGGCATTATGGGTTAAAAGTGAGATACGTGAGCGCAAAATGCGGGAGAAATCAGACCAAACAGCTATGGAGACGCCGGCGGGCAACTCATTTTTCTTTTCCTTTACATAATCCTTGACGGTATCGGCAACCTCGAGGGCGTCCTGTTCACCGATACGAAAAACATTTATCAGGACGGCAGGTTTGCCATCAAAACGGGCGAGCTGATCGGAATCTTCAAAACCATCGATGATATCAGCGATTTCATCCAGATATACTTCGGTGCCATCGGGGCGGGTCAAAACAACAATTTTTTCAAACTCCTTGCCTCGATATTTTTGTCCCTTGGTGCGGACCAGTATTTCACCGCCGGAAGTTTTAACCGAGCCGCCCGGCAGGTCCAGTGAAGAAGAACTGACGGCACGGGAAACCTGATCAAAACTGATACCGTAGCGGCGGAGGGTTCCCTCGGAGACTTCAATTGAAATCTCAAAATTGCGTACGCCTGAGATTTCCACCTGAGAGATGTATTTAACAGCGGTGAGCTCATCACGCACCTCTTCAGCCAGATATTTGAGGGTATGCTCCGAAACGTCACCGTAGAGCACAACGGTGAGCATATGCCGGCGGTTGGTCATTTCGGTTATGATGGGTTTTTCCGTCTCTTCCGGGAAGGTAATAATCTGATCCACTTCCGACTTGATGTCATCGAGCACCTCCCGGCCGTCGGCATATTCCTCCAACTCGGCAACAACCGTTCCCATACCTTCGGAGGCCACAGAACGTAATTCCTTGATATCTTCGACAGCGGCAATAGCCTCTTCGACCCGCATACAAACGCCCTCTTCAGATTCCTCGGGTGATGCTCCCAGGTAGGGCACGCGGATACTAATCTGGTCGATGGAAAATTCCGGAAACAATTCCATCTGAATTGAAATCAGGGTGAGCCCCCCCCCTACCAACAGAAAAATCATGAGCAGATTGGCAGCTACCCGGTTGCGGGCAAACCAGGCTAAAGGACCATGCTGCTGGTCTTCGGACCAATTATCTTTTAATAAATTATCGTTATCAGCCATTATCCCCTTCCCTTGGAATTACTATCGAGAGTCTCGGCATCATCATGGCGTTGTTCGGTTTGGCCAAGTTCGCTCTCAGGGCGAACCTTCATACCGTCGGTAACGGTATCCAAAGGACTGGTTACAATTACATCCTGGTCCTCCAGACCCTTATCCACATAGGCATATTTTTTATCCCTGCGGAGTATGTTTACTTCTTTAATGTATAATTTATTTTCTTTGATGAGCCAGACCTCGTTGCGGTTATGAACTGCGTAGCGAGGGACAAGAATAATCTTCTTCAGATGGTGGCCCCGGATGGCGGCATCCACAAACATTCCCGGGAGCAAACTAAAACTAGACTTCTTGTCCACTAAAGGTTTTTCGACTTCTATTACCACGTTAATCATCCGCGAAGCAGGATTAACCACACCTTCAGTCCGTACCAAACGGCCCAGCCAGTGATGGCGAGAGCCGGCGAAGTCGGCGTAAATATCCACCAAGGTTTGTTTTTGCGGGGCAGAGGATTTTTCCTTACCAGAATCAGGACTAATAGGTACATCAAACCAGGCCAACTCCCTGTCCTCCAGGGGAACAGGGATTTCCATGACGTCCGTACCATAAACCGTGGCAACCGGCTGGCCGACAACGAGAAACTGACCTGCGTCCACGCTTTCAGCCACTACCCGACCATTAAAAGGAAGGGATATTTTCGTGCGCTTGAGGGCCAATTGTGCAGCGGCCAACTCGGCCTGAGCGGCATCGAGTTCCGCCTGGGCCTGCTTGATTTGTGGTATCCGAAAAACCAAGGGGGAAGAAGGTTCTTTGTCAGGATGGATTGCCCGCCATTCCTGGCGAGATACATCGCCTTCGGCCTTTTGCAGGTCAAGCTGGACCTGAGCCCGGGCGACGCCGGCCTGGGCCCGCTGCAGAGCCAGTTCATAATCATCGGGCTCAATTTGTATTAATGTTTGATCAGCGGCAAAGAAGCCCCCGTTGACGAAATCAGGTGAGACGGTCAAAGCCTTGCCCGGAACTTGAGGTACAACCTGTACCATAGTCTTGGCACGTACGGTACCATTACCGAGAACCACCATTTGAATATCCTGCAAACGCAGGGTCTGTGTCTTTACCAGAGGGGCAGGCACTTCTCGTTCAAAGCGAGGCGGGGCCTTACGCTTAGATATTAAATATTTGGCTATCCCAACACCCACCGCCAGAAGAATAATAAATAATATAATTTGTATCCATGTGCGCTTTCGCATCGCTGACTACTCCTGTTCATTTACTTGTGCGGCAAAGGCTGTCTCTTCATCTTTTTTCTCCTCGAGCCAATCACCACCCAGGGCCAGGAACAAACTGACCCGGTTATTCCATAATTCGGCTTTGTTTGATATCAGATCATTCTCAGCCAGTCGCCGGCGGCGCTGGGTTTCCAAAACGGTAAGCAACCGGTCCAGTCCCTGCTGATAACGTTCCCAAGCCAATTCTTCCGCTGCGAGGGCCTCTCGGAGACGCAACTGTAAGACCTGAAGCCGCTGTTTTTGTATCTGTTCACTAATAAGGGTATCTTCTACTTCCCGCAGGGCACGCAAAACAGCACCGGCATAACCAGCTGCAGCTTGCTCAACCTGGGCCTTAGAGACCTTGACCTGAGCACGAAGTTGTCCGCCCTTGAATACTGGCTGCAAAACTTGTATGAGAGCAGAATAAATCTCGAAATCCTTATTAAGAAGATCTTTGAACTCATCGGAACGAAATCCATAACCGGCAGATATGGCGAGATTGGGGAACATCTGGGCAATATTCATACCCACCCGGGCGGTAGCTGAGGCCAGACGCATCTCGGCGCGAATTAAATCAGGACGGCGGTCCAGCAGATAGGCGGGTAAACCTACAGGGATCGGCTCGAGGTCCGGCAAATCCGCTAAAGTCTCAGGTAAGCTCTCCGTCCGGCCGGGCCGATTACCCAAAAGAACATCCAGAGCATTTTGGGCAATCTGCAGGGATTGGTTAATTTGGGCCTGATTGGCCTGTGAAGCGGCTAAGTTCTCCCGCGAAAGTCTGACATCAAGCGACTCTACCAATCCCTTTCGATAGCGCCTTTCTACCAGGTTCAAGACTTCTCTGTAGTTGTCGGTGTTGTCAGATACAATCTGCAGTTGCCTTTGGAGCATAGCAATGTTGATGCGATAGCGGACCACCTGGGCTATTATAGTTTGTATCAGGGCCCTTTGATCCGCCTGAGAGGCCAAGAGCTCACGCCAGGAAGCCTCTTCAGCCCGGCGAAATTGACCCCAAAAATCAACTATATAACTAATAGAAATGTCCTGGGCAAAGGTGGTGCTCAAATTGGCGGTCCGACCTGTAAAAGGTGAATTAAAGGAATACCTGGAGCGATCTCGTGAAAAACTATAATCGATTTGCGGCCATAGTGGGCTGCGAGCCTGGTTTAAAAGTGCCTGGGATTCCAGGACTCGGGCGGCAGCGGCTTTGAGGTCGGTGTTTTGCTCCAAAGCCTGCTGAACAAGGTCGCTGGTAACCGGATCTGCAAAACGTTCCCACCAGTGACCAAGATCGGCAATCAGATTGGGATCATCTCTATCAGTAAGATCATAAACATACCGCTGAGCATCGTCGGTGACTGAAGTGGGACGCTTATAATTGGGCCCCAGTTTACAGCCCGAAGCTGATATAATAAGAAGGGGCAAGATGATAAAGCTATACGGCCTTGAGATTTTTACAAAAGCGCCTTTCATTTGCTATTTTTCTTCTCCATGGAGCGTATTCCTGCCGCAGTGAAACGGACGATATGCTCGAACAGAACTTTCCGGTCGGCAAAGGGCAGATCAGCTCCTTTAAAGGCGTTGGTCATTTTTTGCATATGGATGGTATGAATGAGCTGGCCAATAAGTGAAAAAATACATAATCCCAAAGTCTTTTCGTCCAGTTCCGGACATACTTGCCGGAGGGCTTGTCCCAGGGCCTTTCTTACCGGCCCAATCATCTCCGTAATAAAAAGCTCAGGAGACAGATGCGGATCGAGCATTTCGCGCATCATCAGCTTCATAAACATACCTCCCGCCTGCTCGTCCACCAAGGGTTCATAAAATAAGCGGGCAAAGGCATCGAGGATAGTTTCAAGGGAGACCTGCTCGGGGCGAGACATTATTTGTTGTATGCCTTTTATTCGTATCTCGCTTAACAACTGCAGATGACGACGGAAAACCTCCAGATATATATTTTCTTTACTGCCAAAGTGATAATTTACGGCCGCTACGTTACAGTCTGCTAATTTGGTAATATCCCGGATCGAGGTGGCATTAAATCCTTTATCGGCGAATAGTTTCTCTGCGGCTCGCATCAGTCTGTCACAGGAATGTATGTCCTTTTTACATAAATGATTATGACTATTTTTGGCGGCCATTATAATCTCTGATAAATGTTTTATACAATTGTATGAAACAGACGTTTGAATAACAAGAAAAAAATTACCATATTTCTGTTATTCGCAACGGTTATCGGTTTTCCTAGTTTGGCCAAGTATTAAGATAGGCAGGCGGGAATGTTGTCTGGGGTATTTTGTTTGGGAAATAAGATTAAATATGGAAATATAAAAGCAGCAAACTAACTATATTTGGGTATATGTGAGAGAAATTATTTTAAGAGGTAACATGCCAAACAGGAATAAGTAATTTATCCATGAATCCTTTGCCAATTATCCTTTCGACGCCGTCTGCTATCTTGATTGTAATAGCTTTTAGATTGGGATCGGTAAGCTGGGCGTAATCGGACGAGGTTACTACGGCGCGAATCTCGTCTTTAATTTCACGATTATGCCGGGCAACAAGGCGGTTTAGCTCCTTAGCCTTTTCATCTTCCGCTTTGGCATAGGCACTGACGATTACCACAGAACTGCGCCAAAAGGTAAGCCATTTCTCACAAACCATGTACTCACACAAAGGGACTTCCCCGGCAGAGGCGGAATGGGTATATCCGCTTCCCATATTCCAGGTAAAATCCTCGGATTTCTCCCAGCGCGTGGTTCGGAGTAAATAAATGGCGACTCCGCAGAGGGCCAGAAGGAATATAATTCTGGATATTTTATTCTTATTCTTACTTTGGGCCATGACTATTCGGGTATATCGGACGGGGAAAGGTATTTTCTTGAGCTAAGAAGGTCCGAAAAAATGTTTTTCAAGTTAGGTAGCAGGTATTGTTATGGGCGGGACATAATTTAAGGCAGGAATATAGGCCCAAGGCCGGAAAACAAGTAATATTCTGGGCACTATGGGATAATTACGACCCCAAATATCCCCGATATGTATAAGGCTAATAACTTTTTCATTTCCAAACTTCGGGCAAGTAAGCTTTCTGGCTTACCTGCCCCTTTTTTTATGGTTAACAGGGTGACAGGGAATCGGTATATACCTATAATTTGGCATATATAGACAGAACACACCCTTAACTTTGCCAAAAGGAGGTTTTGCTTTGCGTATGCTTACTATTTGGGGAAAGGTTTTAGTTTGGATTATATTATTATCTATAAATATCTTAGGGGTTGAGGTGGGAGAATATAATTTGGAAGAGATACGACTGCGGGATCCCTTTATCGTACCGGTAGCAAAAGAAGGCAGATATTATATTTTCGGTACAGACTGGAGATTGCCGGGGGGGCCGGGCTTTCTGAGTTATCATAGCAAAGATCTGATCACCTGGAAAGGTCCTTACATAGTATTCCAACGTCCACAAGGATTCTGGGCGGATCGTGATTACTGGGCACCGGAGGTTCATCATTACCGAGGGAAATATTATATGTTTGCCTCATTCAAGGCGCCGGGTGTTTGTCGAGGGACACAGATTCTTGCCTCGGAAAATCCGGCTGGGCCATATCAATGTATAACTGAAAAACCGGTGACACCAGAAAACTGGGAATGTCTGGACGGAACATTATACCTGGATAAAAACAATAATCCCTGGATGGTTTTTTGTCATGAGTGGGTACAGGTCAATGACGGTGAAATATGTGCGATGCCTTTGAGCAACGATTTGAAAAAGGCAACCGATAAGCCGATTCTCTTGTTTCGGGCTTCTGAGGCACCCTGGATTAAGAGATGGACTCCGGAGCCCGGCAAAATATCAAAAGGGCTGGTTACCGATGGTCCATTTCTATACAGGATTAGCGGGGGAGAGCTTTATATGTTATGGTCAAGCTTTGGTAAGGGTGGTTATAAATTAGCCCTGTGCCGATCGGAATCGGGAGAGCTTAGAGGACCCTGGAAGCAAAAGAAAACACCCCTGTATGAGAATGACGGTGGTCACGGGATGATGTTTAGTAATTTTAACCATGAAATTATGCTGGTACTGCATCAACCCAATCGCAGGCTTCTCGAACGACCCCGTCTTTTCATAGTAGCAGAGAAAAATGGAACTCTGAAAATAGATTCCTGGCAGGCAGATAAAGAAACGTGCAAGGGGATAAGCTCAGAGCTCAAGTAAGAACAGCAATAAATTCCTGCCTCAATATTTTAACCGATAAAAATCGGCAGGGCTTAATCTCAGCGAATTATGAGGATTCTGCCTTACTGGGCAAATTTGCCTTCTGGATTGACTCTTGAAGTTCCTCAGCGTCCTGTATTTTTATAGTAGATTTAGCCTGGGACTCTCTGCCGGCTATGCCATACTTCTGGGAAATTTTCTTGAGAATAGCATTACGGTAGGGATACCACAGGCAGGCGGGTATGTTCTTGATTTTGCCGTCTTCAACATCTTCGTAAGCAAATACGGCCTTGCAGTTTTTCAGGCGGAGGGCGTCGATTGAGTGCTCTTCCTCGAAAGGCAGCATGGCCACGCGGAGTATGCGCCGGGGTCGGCGGCTCTTAGAGACACCCTGGGGACCTTTTGTCCCAGATTTGCCGAGGCGGCTGAGGGTGGTGATGGGGTTGCCAATCAAGCGGGCGAATCTAATCCGCTTCAAAGCCCACCATGCAAATGTTCTAATGATCAGCAGCCGGCCGCGCAGCTTCTGGAAAAACTTTTTTGTATCCAGCTTATTCAGCTTGGGCTCAATTTTACGGGCCTTTTCGGCAAATTCCACAGCAACCTGCTGAAAAGAACGGCGGAGATAGTGATTGATGCTGCGGTATTTCTTACCATCGGAGACCAACAGGGTTATTGATTCGCAATTAGGATGAACGCCGGCCAGCAAGAGTACCTCCGAACGCGGGTTATCCCGGAAGAACGACCGGACTTGGCGCAAACAGTAGGACCAGCCAGCGGGAATAAAATCATTGCCGCTATCGGGAACGGCCTGCTGGACCATCTTCTCAACGTCTTCCATGGTGGTGTGGACATCGGACTCAAAAGTTCCCGGTTCCCAGTTTTCCGTGAGCGGAATTAGGCCCAAATCGGAAATCAGATCCCGATTGTCATGAACAAACTGAATAAGGTCACCGATGTGTTGGTCGTTAAATCCCCGGCCAACCGTGCCGATTATCGTGTGTTTGCGGCGGGAATACTTCGAGAGATTCTCCAGGGCCTTCATCTTTTTATAATAAGCACCGCGGTTCTTGCGGAGTCTTTCGTAGATTTCCGGATCGCGGCCGTCAAAGGCGAAGCGGGTAGGTACCCGGGCATCACAAAGCATTTTGCAGTATTCTTCATCGGCCAGGCGGATACCGTTGGTGACCACGTGAGGTTTGAGGCCGTACTTTTGGGCAACACGGATGATATCTAACAGGTCGTTGCGGACGGTAGGTTCTCCTCCAAACAAAAGGATTACCGGGGGCCGAGGCCGACGGGCAACCTCAGAGAAGATCTTCTCAAAATACTCCAGTGGTGGATTGAAATCAAAACCCATACCCCTGATCGTAGCGATGCAGATAGGGCAATTCATATTACAACGATTGGTGACATCCAGGAAAACCATGTTGGGATCATGGTCGATCTGACAGGTGTCACATTTCAGGCTACAACCACCCAGATCACTGGGGACGTAATCCCAAAGATCACGCTTGGCCTTCCAGGCCGGATAGTCCCGACTTACGCGCGACTCGTTGACGCCGTGTTCGGGGCATTCCTTGCGAATCCACGTTTCCCCGTCGCGTTCAAAGAAACTACAAGGTACCCGCGAGCGACACTCGTTACATAAGCCCAAATTCGAAAACTGATCAATTGTTTTATCTTGATTAGAAGTCTGCATCGCTTTTTACTCCTTTTCAGTACCTGTTTTATTGCCTGGTATTACGGCAATCCTGTCCGTTGGCATCGGCAATTTCATTTAACTTTCGACGGTAACTGTTTATATCGTACTCCAGGGTCCAGCGTTTTTGCTCCTGTCCATTGGTGAATAGAATTATAGTAGGGAAGAAATTTACATGATATAATTCCATTATCTCCGGGGAGGTAACTGTAAAAACCGGGGTGACCAGTTCAAACCGGGCGAACTCTATCCGGCAATCATATTCTCGGGCCAGCGTTTCCAACAGGGGATTCAGGATAACACAGGTCGGACATCCTCCCTTATAGAACTCCACCAGAACCGGTTTTTCGGACATGACAACATGTTGCATAAAATCATCTGTGTCTTTGATATTCCTGAGCCTCTGCGGAGTACAGCAGCCGGTGAGTAAGGTTAGAAATACCACTAACGTCAAACAACCTACAAGGGCACGCCCAGTCAAAGACCATACCTGGCGTGTAACAACCGAGAGAGGAACCGACAGTACCTGCTGCGAGGACCGGACGGTCTTAATCATAGCGTCAGTCAGGCTCCTTCCGGAGGTATCAGGGTCCAATTCATCTAATGTTTCAAAGCACTCTATCATTGTTTCAGGGTTTAAAAACAGGCCTCATTTACATACATAGTTAAAGTATAACTATATCACTACTAACATGATATAGCAAATTATATCTTTAAAAAAGTTGTAGTTATGACCCGGAAAAAACCGGCAAAAAATAGGCCCCTTTCTGGCGAGATAGGGGTTGATGAGGGCACCTTGACCTTTCCTGATTTATTTTTTATGATACGGATCCGGAATGAAAACAGAGTCGCTTCATACAAGGAAAATACGGCATGACAATCACGTGTCCAAAGTTAAAACCTGTCATATGTTTAAAATCGCTAATATTTTCGGTCGTCATATTCCCGCTTTGCTCGTTGGCTATAGGAGAGAGTTTACCTTCAATCCCGGACATTGATTACAAATTAATTGATAATTTTTCTGCCGGGGACAATTCCAAACTCTGGGTGCCAATGCCCGGCAGCCAGCCAGTCGAAGTGATAAACCACAGCGGACATAGAGTATTGCGTCTGCCGTGTAATTTTAAAGATAATCTTATTAAACGCGCCAGTTGGGACAAAAACTACAAATTGGATCTGTCCATGTGTAAAGGTGTGCAATTTCTTTTTTATTGTCCGCATTCGGCTCCAGCCGCCACCTTTAATATATATTTCCACAGTGGTAAAGGTTGGTATAGTGCCAGCTTTTCTCCGCAAACCCACAAAGGCTGGAGCCACATTACCATCCTTAAAAAAAACACCCGGATAGAAGATAAACCCGCCGGCTGGTCCAGAATCGATAGAATCCGCATCTCCGCCTGGCGGAGCCTTGATGAGGATACGGAATTTTATCTGGCCGGATTAGGTTTCTATGGCAGAGGCAGTCCGGTTACAGTTGTCCGCGCCGAAGCCTACGCCCAGCGCAACTTTAGAACCGGCGTTACTGTCAGCCGTTTTGTGGGAGTAATGGATGATTTTCTCAACCGGGCCGGAATAGATCACCTTATTTTGAGCGATCAGGATATCAAGGCCGCCAAGCTAAAAGAAACCTCCCTGCTCATACTCCCTTATAATTCCAATATGCCGGAAGCTGCGGTTAATGAAGTTGCAGCTTATCTTCAGGGCGGGGGCAAACTGCTTGCCTGCTATACCCTGCCCATCAAACTTCAAAGGCTGGCAGGCATTCATATCGATGAACTTATTAAACAAAAATACGACGGTTTTTTTGCTTCCATACGCCCAGCAAAGGATCCCCTTGTGGGTATGCCTGTAGTTACCGAGCAGGCATCCTGGATTATTAATAGCACCAAGCCGATTCAGGGACGTAGTCGCGTAGCGGCCTGGTGGTATGATAACAAAGGCGCTTCCACAGACTTCCCAGCTATTTTAGTCAGTAACAATTGCGTTTTTTTTTCGCACGTATTACTAGCCGATGATTCCTCCAACAAGCAGCGGTTACTACTAGCCATGATGGGAAACCTCGTGCCCGGCCTTTGGCAACAGGCCGGGCGGGGCCGACTCGATCAAATCGGACATTTCGGTCCATACCGCGACTATGCGGCTGCAGTTGCAGGTATCAGGGGACTAGCCTACCGTAACCGTTCGGTCCTGACTAAGCTGGAAAGTGCAGCAAGTTTTCATACCGAAGCTGAGAGCCACTTTCAGAAGCAAGATTATACCCAAACCATCCTATGCGCCGAAAATGCTCAAAAAAACCTGCTTGAGGCCTTTTGTATGGTGCAAAAATCAACTCCCGGCGAGCAGCGGGTCTTTTGGTGCCACAACGCGTTCGGGGTAGAGGGGATGACCTGGGATGAGGCAGTGAAAGTACTGGCTGAGAATGGATTCAGCGCAATTTTACCCAATATGCTCTGGGGTGGAGCCGCCTTTTATCCGAGTGAACTGTTACCTGCCGCTCCGAAAGCAAAAGAAAAAGGTGATCAGATGAAACTGTGCCTGACAGCCTGTCAAAAGTACCACCTTCAATGTCACGTCTGGAAAGTCAATTATAATATGGGCTGGCCCACACCGGATGAGTTTGTGAACAAGATGAAGGCTTTGGGTCGAACTCAGGTTACATATGATCAGACCGCGCGTGAGAGGTGGCTATGCCCTTCCCATCCCGACAATCAAAAGTTGGAAATCGAATCCATGCTTGAAGTTGCGCGTAAGTACCCGGTCCAGGGTCTCCATTTCGATTACATTCGCTATCCGGCCCGGGACGGGTGTTTTTGCGATGGGTGTCGTGAGCGCTTTGAGATATTCCTGGGCAGGAAGATCAACCGCTGGCCGCAGGATGTGCGCAGTGATCCAGAGATAAACAAAAAATGGCTTGATTTTCGCCGCCGGCAGATCGACTATGTAGTTAAAGAAGTCTCGCATCGGGCCAAAGAAATTCGGCCCGGTATCAAAATCTCGGCGGCGGTATTTCCTAATTGGCCTACAGATCGAGACGCAGTCGGGCAGGACTGGCAGAAGTGGTGCAAGAATGGGTGGCTCGATTTTGTCTGCCCGATGGACTATACAGCCTCCAACTGGGAATTCCGGCATATGATAGAAAAACAGCGTACCTGGGCCGGAGCCGTTCCGTGCTATCCCGGTATTGGACTGAGCTCATCTAAATGGTCGGATCCGACGGATATCATCAAGCTCATCGAACAAATCAATATAACCCGCGAAATGAATACGGGAGGATTTACCATTTTTAATTATGGTCTCATCGAGGCTGAGCATATTCTGCCCCGTTTAGGTATGGGTATCACCCGGAATCCAGACAACTATAAATGAGGAGTAAAATATGATACTGGAACTTATCCATAAAAACCGTAGTTATCGCCGCTTTGACAAAACCGAGTCTGTCTCCGCCTCCACCTTAAGAGAGTTGATTGACCTGGCACGATACTCGCCGTCCGCTGCGAATCGGCAGCCGCTGAAATATATCCTTTCCTCGGATACGAAAAAAAATGAACGCATCTTCTCACATCTTTCCTGGGCCGGTTATCTGAAGGATTGGCCCGGTCCCGATGTTCTGGAGCGACCCAGTGCCTATATTATTATTCTGGGCGATACCCGCATCACTAAAACCTTTGGTTGTGATTATGGTATCGCGGCTCAAAGTATTCTGCTTGGGGCTGTCGAGAAGGGTCTGGGAGGGTGCATGATCTGTTCAATTCAACGTGACGGCCTACGAAAGGATCTGGCAATTCCGGAACATTTTCAAATTTTGATGGTCATCGCCCTGGGCAAACCTGCGGAATGTATAATCCTGGAAGATATCGGACCTGAGGAAAGCATAGAATACTACCGGGATCCACAAGATCGTCACCACGTCCCCAAGAGAAAGCTGGAGGAGCTTATTGTGGCGGAATGACCGACGCAAACGCAGGATAACAACACCATATCCCCCAATAGGATTGAAGTATTGCTATCTTCACCCCTTATTTTCCCCCGGTACAGAATTAACTCTCATATTCCCTATAACCGGCAAGGATTAACTTCATATGTTTTGCTAAAACTGTTTTTTGAGCGGTGTCAATTGCTTCAAAGGGGTTTGTTTTACATACTTATAATAAGGCAAATTAGATAAAGCGTCGCACCCGGATGCATGGAGTGTTGCTGTACCAAAGCAGCCGCACACCTCAGACGCGCTGGACAACATTGTTTGGCAGTGAGGTGTGAATATATGCGTTTCAGGGTAAAACGCAAAAAGCAGCGTCCTTTGACGGTACGCCGCCGTGCAGTTCGTCCCTATCATGGTTGTTCCCGTGAAGTTCTGCCGTCGTCAGTACGGTCACGTTTTGTTCTGGAGAGCCTGGACCCCCGTTTGCTCCTGAGCGTTACGAATCAACTTTGTGACGCGATAAATGAAGGAATGGGCTTTGAAGACTTTTCCGATTTTATCCGGCCGGGATATGGGATTCCCGATGCTTATTACTCCGATCCGGCCACTTGGAGCATGCTCGAGCAGGATATTTTCACCAGCTATGACATGGATTTTTTGACTTCAGGAGGTGATACAGATTCGCTAAACCTGCTCGACTACAATTCCCCAGAAGCCGCTGCCGCAGCAGGAAGCTCTGTGCTCTACCTTGATTTTGACAGTGAGCGGGTGTATAGCCGGGCGGGAGATTTTTGGCTCGGTGACAGTTATATCGACATCCCCGACTATGATTTGACCATGTTCGGCTGGGCCGGTCTTGAGCAGGAATCCATTCAGTACATCAACCAATTTGTGCAGGAAGATTACGCGGCCTATAACGTGTATGTCACCACAACCAAACCTGCCAGCGGTGAATACTCAACCATTTATGTTGGAGGAAATAACGACTGGTTTAGACCGGGCAGCGGCGTGATCGGGGTGGCAACTTATGATATTGATAATCGCGATCCCAGTAACTACGGTTTCGCATTTCCGGAGGAACTGGACATCTATAAAAATTATTCCGGGGGGAGTCTGCTGCATTTCAGTGAGTATCTGGCCAATCTTATCACGCATGAAGCGGCGCATACCTTCGGGGCCAATCACGTTTCGGACACATCGGCCATTATGAACCCGTATCTTCCACTATCACCGCGCACATTATCTTTCGGCAGTGATGAGGGCCAGGATACCCAAACTATGCTGGGGGATAATCTGGGTTACAGGTACAGCCCGGATGATTATGGTGATGACAAAAACACGGCTCAAACCATCAATAGCAATACAACTATAACAGGACTGCTCGAGCGGCGGGACGATGTGGATGCCTTTACCTTCACCGCTACCGCCAATGGGACGGTGACGCTTGATCTGGATACCTCCGATTTTGGAAATCTGGACTCTACCCTGGCCGTGCTGCGAAATAGTGATCTGGCGGTAATCGCCCAGAATGATGATTATCTGGGCCAGGATGACTCGTTCCTGACATTTGCCGTAAACATCGGTCAGCAATATACTATTAAGGTGGCCGGGGCTGGGCAGTCATCATCCGGTTCATATGCTCTTACCGTCTCGTCCTCTGCGGCACCGCCGACAATCCTTGTTACCGACAGTTCAGGACAAGTCGATGATCTGGCTGTTGATTTCGGGACCGTAACAGTGGGGCATCCAACATCTGCCAACATTAGAATTTCAAACACCGGCGCCGAAAATCTGGTGATATCTGAGCTATTCGTCGGGGGTGTTTTTAATCCGGACCAGATAAGTCTGGCGGGCAATGATCAAGATGATATAGTGGTCAGCCCGGGCGGTGAATTGCAAATCGATATCACTTGTATCGCTGATTCTGTCGGCTCTCAATTAGGTCTGCTAACCATTGTCTGTAACGATCCCGAACAGGAGCAGCTTACCCTGATGTTAACTGCCGAGGCCCAGGCGCCTCAACCGGAACTGGTTATACTGGTAGAGGGAATAGAAATTAATGGCGATGAAGTCAGCTTCGGCAATGTTTTGCGCAACGAACTTGGTTCCGAGACGATTACTATTCGCAATGAAGGACTGGCACCACTGGAAATCACAGATATCAACATTAGCGCCCCCTTTGCTCTGGAAGATGATTTCGGGGAAACCATAGTCCTCTATCCCGATCAATCTGTGGACTGGACTATTCAGGTCAGTGCTGCTCAGCGGGGTAGTCTGGACGGCTGGTGCAACATAACCAGTAACGACCCCGAACAGGTTAATACCACCCTTTCACTAAACGCACAAATCGTCGGTGGTGTTCTAACCGCTTACGATTCCTACTCGGATAATGCGGACCATTTTATTGACTTTGGTTCGGTTTTTCTGGGTGAACAAGTTACCCATACTTTAACCCTGGTGAATACCGGTGATGCTGAATTGACACTTACCGGTTTAATTGCAGATGGGAGCTTTACCCTCGATTCTGTTCTCAATCCCGACCTGCCGGCAGATGATATCAGCTTAGCTGTGGGTGAATCGCTGCAAATTGTAGTCGGTTATGCACCCAATAATTGCCAGGAGGTTACGGGTTACATTACTATTGTCACAAATGATAATGAGTTACCGGTAACACTTATTGATCTTCAAGCCATGGGACAAAGCGGCGCTCTGGAGATTGTACCCCTTGGTCAGGGCGTGGAAGGTTCTATCGACCTGGGTGAGATATCTCTGGCTGATAATCAGCAGCAAACACCGGTGTGGCAGGTAACAAATCACGGAAACGAGCCATTGACAATAACACTGAGTCTGGATGAAGCAGCAGGATTCCAAACAGTCGGGCCAAACACTATTATTCTTGAGGCAGAGGAAACTTATACCATCAGTATAACTTTCAGCAGCAACCTGGCTCGCGATGTATCGGGCACCCTTACCCTCACAGCGGATGACTTTGACCAGAGTAGCGAAACTATATCCTTAAGTGCCGATCCTTATGCCCTGATCGGAAAGGGTAGAAGCTATAGTTTCAGCGATAATAGCGGCGACCGGGTAATCGTTTCGTTAAGTGGAGAAGCCTGGGCTAAAGTAAATCTGGGCGGGGCGGATCAGCCTGATATTGAATCGATTCAATTCATTACCGCTGCGGAAGCTGGTTTTGAGGACCAGTCGGGATCAATGACACATGGGATTTTGAGTATTATAGTTGCCGGGAGCGGCACAACTCAAGTAGGACAAATAACCGGCCAGGCAGATCTGGCGTTCCTGAATGCTCCCAAAGCAAATATAGTGGCAGAGGGCATTGATT
>Ga0272441_10004562_pt1 | contig 24928 bp, 24 predicted proteins | sample SSMProp6N_FD_193582 | JGI IMG/M metagenome (GOLD analysis project Ga0272441, IMG submission 193582) | Marine sediment archaeal communities from Little Sippewissett salt marsh, Falmouth, MA, United States - SSM-Prop-6N | ecosystem: Environmental > Aquatic > Marine > Wetlands > Sediment ...
CCTTCATATCCGGATTATCAAAATAGGATCCCCGCCATACGTCCTCAGGAGGCTCATCCTGAACAACAATACGAGTCCATATAGTACTGCTGCCGTCGTCACCAAACCCGAAGATTGATAGATCGTCAGCGCGAAGTTTCCAATTCCCTGTATATGTGCCCTCCTGAGCCGACATGGTCAACCTGACACCAAGATCGACAACCTCGCCAGGCTTCACCGTCGTTCCTATTGAAAGTGCTGCCGGGCTTCCCATCGAAGTACCAGATGTGAATACAAGGTCAAAATTTTCATTCCAGGTACATGTACCTGTATTCTTTATCCGCCAGGTTTTCGTCAGACTCATTCCTGGTTCCGCTGCATATCCATCCGGGATAGTCACATCCTTGATAAAAGCAGCCTGGTTCAGGCAGACCGGCACAGCCTGGGTAGGAGTTGGAAGAGGCTCGTGTGTTGGTGTAGAAGCAACTTCAGGTACAACGGGCTGCATCAAGTAATCCCAACCGAAATTGATACTGGTTATTTGCTCATTCGGTCCTACCACTACCGTCTGCATTCCAGCACCAGTATTGGAATCATTCACCGGATAGGTCCATATGCCTGGATCCTTCATGGCATTTACAGCACTGGAGCGATCAACAGATACACAATAAACACCTGGAAGCAGTTGATCGAAATGGTAAAAACCGAGTGCATCACTTTCCACAGACCGGAACCCGGCAGAAGGGCATGCACCCGCACCCAGGTCAACCAGTCCACCGGGAATTCCCTTCTCATCCGGATCCAGGATCCCATCTGCCTGATACGGCCCGGGAATGGCTCCAACACAACCTTCAGGAACAGCATCCCGCTCACTATTCAGACACTCGTCGTGCCAGAGAGTGCCCTCAATCGATCCGAACGAAATCTGTGTTGGCAGTGTTGTAGGCGCAGCATCTAAAGGCATCCGTACCGGTAAGGCACAGCCTGCTGACAGCACTCCAATAACGACAACCAGAATACCAACGGTTAGTTTTATTTGATTAGTTTTCATCCTACACTCCCCAGAACCAGGGATGTTTTTGTTCTCCTTCGAGAAAAGACTTTCTACTACAGGTAGAACATGCCCTGTACTGCATATTTAAGACGTACAAACTCCCGTTTTCGTTCCCGAAAACCATAGAGTTCTTCGCATGATCATTGTAGAAAAAACTACGCTGGATGTCGCCGGACAATAGAATAGTCCTGACCTGTACAAATGGTCAGGACTATAAATTGATAGATTCTTTTATACGAAATGTGAATAAATGCGCTGAAATCCTGCCTAACAGGCCAATTGAGCGAAAAAGTGAACGAGGGCTCGTTTGCCTTTTTCAAGCGTCGGCAAATGGATACGTTCGTTCGGCCCATGCATATTATCATCCGGCAGAGAAAATCCGGTAAGTACCGATTCAATACCAAGGATATCTTTCAACATCGGGACAACCGGAATTGTACCTCCTCCAGGCAGAAATACCGGATCCACACTCCACACGGCTTTCATTGCTTTTGCCATTGCCTGGTTCCCCACAAAACCGGGGTCGATCGATATCGGAGGAATCCCCACCTTCCACTGGAGATCCCATTCAACGCCTTCAGGTATCGCCGCAGAAAAGTATTCCATCATTTTCTCGTGGATCCTTTCCGGAGCTTGATCCGGAACAATACGCATACTGATTGATGCTCTCGCTTGCGAGGGGATTGCCGTTTTTATAGCCCCGCCATGAATATACAGAACATCGAATGATGGCCGAATGGTCGTTCTCTCAAAGGCAGTATAATCCTGATCCCCCCTCGTTCCTGCTGCGCCAACCTCATGGAGAAGAGTTCCTTCCTGAAAGTCTCTCCATTCCCGATCTTCCGGCTCAATAAACCGGACACGATCATAAAAACCTGGCAGTTTGATCAGCCCATTCTCATCCTGTAATCCGGCAATCACAGAGCATACTACTTGAATGGGATTATCAACAAGTCCCCCAAATATACCGGAATGCAGATCATGCTCCGGCCCCTGGACAAACAGGTCGAAAAGCATTGCTCCTCGCAATGCTGTAGTGACTGTTGGCATATCTCTGGCAGCCATACCTGCGTCCAGGTTCAAACCAAGATCAGCCTTCAAGCGCTCCCTGTTGTGATAAACCAGCTGCCCAATATGGGGGGAACCAAGCTCCTCCTCCCCCTCTATAAGCATCTTGATATTCACCGGGCAACCACCAACCCGATTCCATGCCTCTATCGCAGAAAGGCAGGCTGTAAGCTGCCCTTTCATATCTGCTGCTCCCCGGGCAACCAGGTATTCACCTGCACGGGTAGGTTCAAACGGCGGAGATGTCCATGCATCCTCAGGATCGGGTGGTTGGACATCATAATGTCCGTAAATCAAAACACATGGCGCATCAGATTTAGAGTCTGATAATTCTGCCAGGATGACCGGCAGTCCTTCAGTCTCCATTTTGTCAACTTTTGAAAACCCTGCTTGTTCCAGCCGCCTGCACAACCACTCAACTGTCCGCTTGATCTCCCCCATCCTGGTTGACTCTACAGCTATTGAAGGAAATCGTAAGAATGTATCCAGATCCTGAGTGAACTGTTCCTGTGAAGAAACAAGATATTCGAGTGCTCTATCCAGAGGTTGCATTCCAAACCTCCTTGCAGGAAGTGTTAGTCAATAATCCCCTGGCCAAATTAGAGGAGATCTTTGATTGAGTCCTGCGAGTCAATCGCACGCCCGACGAAGAAACCCAAAATCATGAAAAAAAGTGTTCCTCCCACGGTTGCGTAATCCAGCCAGTCATAATCAAGAAAAAGTGGAAGCACCAGAATCAGAAACCCTCCCACCATTAGCCCGATAACGACCCCCACCCATCTTGCAGGAATTTCGTCCAACATAACTTCAAAAGAAAAGGATCGGGTTCGTTTGCGGTGTTTTACAGCTATAGTCGCATCCTGCCTCCGCTGCTTTTTCAACGGATCACGCGCCTCCAACTGCCTGTCTCTGATACGTTTGAGTTTGTTCTGTTCTTCTGTACCCATGGCCACTCACATTTCTTCTTTCGGAACCTGAAAGAAACCAAAGAGTCTTTATTTATAAGGATATATAAATCTGGCTTTCAGATCAATGATTTAAACTTATATATTGAAGGAAAACGCTTCCAGCTTTTCGTCCTCTTAATCATCCTCTTCCTGGTCTTCAGGAGATAGAAGACGAAGGCCGTAATTCTCAATGAGAAGCTGGATCAGTTTACGATTTTGAGGTGAGATCTTCTTTATTTCGAATCCTACGGCATTAAATCTCGGATTGATATCGGGTTCACACCAGGCACAGCGGGCTTGAAATTGAATTTCTGTTACGCCATCGAGCACTGTAGATAGTTTTATTATAAGTTCAGCTTCCCAGCCTGCCTCGACAGGAGAAGAAGTGATTACCAGAAGGCCCTTTTGTGTAATATCAACAAGCTGGCCAAGGAGTTCCAGGTCTGCAGCATTATGAACCCCCATGTATGATCGTATATGTCGCCTGCGAAGCTTTCGCTTATTTTCAGACATAGCCATCACCTTTTCTGAACAGAGAGATTATATCCGGGAGTCATCTAAAAAGAATCGGCTTTTCACTCCGATTCAAGTGCTGAAACCTCAAGAGATTTGAATAAGAGATCGACGCCAGGCTCTTCCACCGTTCCTGCAAGAAGGCCAATCTCACCTTCTGTCAGGGATACACTCTTAACATAATGCAGAAGCTGGTTGTCAACATACATTCTCAACGTTTCATCAGAACATTCAGCCGTAAGATGATATTGCCTGGCATTTCTTTTAAGTGAATCCTGTTCGATAAAATCTTCCTCTCCAAGTATCTCCATCTCTCCCTGCATATAATGGAGCACTGCAGATCTGCCATTATTATCAAACAAAAAGCCATAGAATGAAAAATCCTCCGTATTGTAACTGCACAGGACTCCCATACGTTTGGTATCAAGCTCGTCTAACGGCTCTATGTCAACGTCAATTCTGATACTCTGGAACTTCCCTGGACTGACTACCCAGAATACCATGTCCGTTTCCTCCACCATCATCCTGTAGCCGCCTTCATAATAATCAAGGTAACCATCCATTTCCTGATAGCGTTCCCATCCACTCGACGGATCAGAGAAATCGTCCTGGTAGATTACCTGGAGAGTTGGTGTGGGTTCAGGAGTACTCGTTTCTGTTGGCCCATGGGTTGGTTCTTCCTGCTGTATCGGTACAGTTCCAGCTGTAACTTCAGTTCCGGGGTCCGGTGCCGGCACCGTTTTCTGGGCAGGCGAACAGGCGGTCAATATCAGGATGATTGATGAAACTATAAAAATACTTTGATGTTTCCATTGCATGCGATTTCTCACTGAATTAGCTTTATCCTGATGAATGTAAAGATCAGCATCAATGTGTTTGCACTTGTTTTACGTCTGTGAAAGAACAATGAGGCGTTCCATATGAAGGGAAATCAGCATTAATAGGGAAACATAACCATAGTCTGTCTGACTTATTTACAAAACTCTCATTCTGCTGTGGACATCAAAATAGTGTATTACTTGCCTGCAATCTCAGAAAGATAGGCTGCCAGAATATCACGTTCTGAGTCTGAGAGTTCTGCTCCTTTTTGAATCATCCGATCTATTGTCGATTCCCATTCATCCAGAGATTTGGATGCCCTTGTCGATCTATCTGCTGGATGACAGGTGCTGCAGCGTTCGTTCAACAGCGTTTCTCCATCTACAGCTGCCTCTGGAAGAGCTTCCGGTTCTTCAGCTTGTGGCTCTTCCGGAACTACTTCCTGCTCTTCAGCCGGTTCCTCCACTGGATCTTGTACCTCCTCCATTGGAGCTTCAACGTCATCAGCTGGAAGTTCAGCATTATTCAATTCACCTGCAGTATCCTGATTCCCACAGGAAACAACCATAAGCACCAGCAGAACCGCAATTATAAGAAGATAAACCTTTTTTATATTCATCATCCTTCTCCTTATTTACCTGCTCAAAAGTCCACGCTGCCACCATGTTCTGTATATTGAAATACAAGTGCGGTAAAGACGAACAAATCCATCGAGTGCATTCGATCTATAGAAACCTATCAAGGCGCCTACCAGCCTGCCACCAGGACATTAAAAAGCTCGTTTACTGCTTCTGGCCAGAGCCGCCCTTCCTGCCCGGCCTGCTCTACAAGAAAGCTGTTGATATATCCAAGATTTGAAAGCGTCTGACTGAGATCTTGAACCTGTGGTAAAGCAGGATCATCTTCTGCGATCAGGAAAAGGATGTTGGTAGGAAGTGTTTCTGCTGCCAGAGCCAGATTTGCCGGATCATACTGAACACGTGGATAGTTGCTATCAAGGGATGGACTTACAGCTCCGACTCCATCAAACAATTCTGGATTTGCGAAGGAGATCTCGATTGCCCACACACCGCCTCTCGACACACCAGCAATTGCCCTTTGATCACTTGTGGGATTAGCCCTGAAGTTGTTTTCAATATCAGGGATGAGCCCTTCCACAACCTCAGCCTCATACGAACCAGGACCTCCATCTGTGCCATTAAAAAGCCGTTCGGGTTGTTGAGGCATAACGATGATGAAGGGTGAAAGTTCACCACTCTGGATTTTTTCTTCTGCAGCTTCTGCAACACCTGCATCTATCCATTGGTTCTCATCAAATCCCTCCTGAGAGAGGAGGTATAAAACTGGATAACTGGTATTGTCGACATCATAGCATGGAGGCAGATAAACCTTTGCTGGCAGTGGGCTTGGAGAAAGGCGTGCCGAATAGGTAATTTCCTCCACTCTACCCGGTGACCCCGGGCAAACAAGGACCTGCTCTTCTGTTGCCGTTGGCGATACAGTAGGTGAAGGTTCCAGAGACGCTGTTGGAGAAGGTGTAAATGTCGCGGTGGGAGATTGGGTATCTTCAACATAAACTGTAGGAGGAGGTGATGTAGGAGTCGGTTCTTCGGGCTGAACAGTTTCTTCGGCTTCTGCAATGATATTTTCCGTTGGTGCAGCATCCTCTTGTCCCAAAGACTCCTGTTCAAAACTTTCCGGATTGTTATAATACGGCATCCACAGCGATTGATCGAAAACACCGCTTCCTGTCAATTGAGAAAAAACAACCAGGAGAACACAGGTAATCATCAGAATGCTTCTTAAAAGAATGAATACACCAAGTGCGATCGGATACGTTACACGAGAACTCAACAGATTCAGACCCTTCATACTCCTCCTAAGCTTCACCCTCCGCAAAAAGGGCAGGATCCAGTTCCTAATATTTTATTTCAGATCATTAGTATACACCACGTGACTTATATACCACGAGCCTTCAGTGGCAGCAATAAATTACACATTTTTTGAGTTGAGGCTTCTCTGAAATGGAACAGAATCGTTAAAGCTAATCCAGAAGATAAGGCTCTACATGCGCATAAAAATACCGGCTAAGCGGCTCAACCTCTAACTCTGCAAATCGATACGTTATCGATCCGCAGCAAAACGTCGATTCAGCGCTTCAGCTGTTGCACGGGTGAGTGTTGAGGTACTTATCGGCTTCTTCAACCAGCGGACACCTTCAGAATGCAGCAGCTCTCCAGGTCCATCTCCCAGAGGATAACCACTCATAATTAATACCTCAACATGCTCGAATTCCTTGTGCACTTGATTGACAAGAGCGATTCCGCCCATCTCCGGCATGATCACGTCGGTAAGAAGCAAATCTATATGCTTGCTTCGAATAAGATCCAGAGCATGCTGCCCATTATTGGATTCCATCACCGAATAACCCTGCTTTTCCAGGATTTCCCTGACAGCTGCTCGTGAAACGTCTTCATCTTCAACAATCAGAATAACCGGCTGGTCTCCAAAATAGCGGACTGGTTGTTCATTATCCTGTGAACCTTCCAGATTCTCCGATATTGTCAGAGCGGGAAAATTAAGCACAAAACCGGGTTTTCCATCAGAATCAACAGTCTGTTCGAGAACGCCATTCTGACGTTCTACTATTGATTCCAGTTGGGGAAAGCCCGGCCCCATCAGATTCCCTTCTTTCAGATGGTTATCAGGTGTGAAAGAAAACTCTGTTCCCTTATCAGGAAGGATCCCACAGATTTTTACAAGCACCCATTCACCTGGATCAAGGGTTTGACCTTTCTCACTTTCCATCCTTACATGGATCCGATCCAGCAGAAATTCCAGGCCACTTTCCTCGGGCAGCTTTTCCCTGACAGCAAACGCCAGATCCAGCAAAATCTGCCTGAGCCTGTTCTCATCCACAGAAATTGTATAATCCTCGGACCCATGAACAAGCTTGAATGTTGTTTTTTCAGGAAGAATTCTTTCCAGTAATCGGAATACCCTCTCCAGGAAAGGTATCAGGTCCAGGGGTTTCTGGATTTCGGTTGGTGTGCGTTCCAACTCGAGGATCTGAGTGCTGAGGCCCGCAGCTCGTTTTGACTGCTGCAGGATCATATCCACATAATTATGATCTTTTTCTGTCAGGTGTTCGGAATTTTCAAGCAGCTCGGCATATAGAATGATTGCACTCAGTATTGTACTGAAATCCTGAGCGACTCCGGATGCCAGTTTTCCTACAAACGCAAACTGTCCCTGTCGATCAGCCCAACGCCGGATTTCCTGTTCCTGACTTATATCCCTGATCAACACTGCATAAAAACGACCCGCATCCTTTTCCCATGATCCTGCAGAGAGTTCAAGCGGGATTCTCTCCCCACTGGCGCTAACGCCTTCCAGACACAGAATACCCGTTCCAAGCTCCTGCCCAAGCTGATACTTCTGCGATATGTATTCCCAGAATTGTGAATGGGACCTTTCGACAAGTATTTTTCCAATTGATTCTCCAAGTATCACATCCTGCGAATATCCAAATATCCTCTCTGCCGCCGGGTTCCAGAGTTCAATTTTTCCCGCTTCATCCAGCATAACAATGCCAAGGGGCGCAGATTGCGTAATACTTCTCAGACGTTCCTCACTGATTCGCATCTGGATCTCGGCTTTCGACCTGACTGTATTCTCCTCCTTCATCATTTGCAGAGCATCTTCAAGTTTCTTTGTTCGCTTCTCGACCTGTTTTTCCAGCCGATTAAGCAAGCCTGTTCGGGTCAAGCCAAGCGCAGTCTGGCTTACAGCCTGATCACAGAGAGTCAACTCCTCAATGGTGAATTTTCGAGGCTGGTTAAAATAGAGAACAACAACCCCATACTTTTCTTTTGCATCGAGGATTGGTAATACCAGAAGTGTTTTGTTTTTACAGGGAATCTCTTCCCGGATATCATTCTTCTTGTTTTTTTCCAGGTGTAAATCTTGAAATACCCGGACGGTCTGGAGATCGGACATTTTCTGAGGAATATCCTCAACCTGCACGATATAGACCCCCGGCTTATGATGATTACCTGTAGACGAATCGCTGATAACCTGCGCTGGCATAGAGGATGAGTAAAGGTACACCTCGCATTCGTCTGCTGACACCATCTGTTTCAATTCGATTGAAAGGATGTCGAGCAAACCAGGTAAATCCGAAGCTTCAAGAGCTGTACGTGTAAGTGTATTCAACCTGAGAAAACTGCGGGAGCGAGATTGCAAACGTTTGAGATACTGGTCTCTTATGGCTGCTGAGGTTATCAGTTCAGCTGCTGCCTTGAGATCTTGAATTACCACATCTTCAAGCCCCGGATGATCCTCCCCAAACATCAGAAGCAGGAAACCGGAATAATCCTTCCTGACCGGCAGGGTTATCAACACCATTGCAGAATAATCGCCAGCCGCCAGTATCTCTCCAGATAATCCTGATGCACTGCCAGCCTCATATGTATATTGAGTGACTACATCTGACTGGCCTGCTTCCTTCCGCAAACATTGAAGGGTTGATTCCGACAGCAATGTCCGTGTGCCCTCAGGGTCACCAACTATACAATTTGCAGGATCGGCTTCCCCCTCACCCTGGCCAATTTTTTCTACGTCCCTGCCAGCCAGGTAAAGGATAGCTCCTCCAGCATTTACTTCGAGTCTGATTTGCTTCAGCACATCCTGCAGTGCCTGATCGAAAATCGGCTGTTGAAGCAGCCTGATGGCGATTAATTCAGCCATCACAGAGGAAGATTTTTCCGGGCGATATATTGACAATTTTATACCCTATACTGGTTGAGCAGCGCTGGAATTTACCATTCTCATCATGCTGAGAAAACTGCCGCCGCTCAATCCTGATAATCCAGTTCAGAACTTCAAAATAAACGATGTATCCGGCTTAGAAAATCAAAGTTTTTCAACAATAAACCTTACCAGCAAACAGGCCTGGATTCCATAAGAATATGGTAAAACCGGAATCAACGAATCCTATCATTGCGTTTGTCAGGGCTTTCGGGTATTCTAGATCAAATATAAATACACGAACCTCAACAATTGTTTCCTTTATCCACATAAACACACAGAATTATCCTTATCTTCTTAAAGTATGGAGACTGCCATGAGCTCAATAGCAATTATCACTGATTCAGATGCCAGCCTTCCTCCGGAACTGGCGCAGAAATACAATATACATCAGGTTCCTATCCTCATTCACTTTGGAACAGAGACATTTAAGTCAGATATAGAAATCGACGATGCGGCACTCTTCGAACGGGTGGATCGTGAAAACAAGCTTCCGACTACCTCAGCTCCTTCCCCGGGAGAATTCGAAGAAGCATACCGGAAAGCGCTTGATGGCGGTGCAGATGCAGTCGTTTGTTTCTGCGTCAGCAGTGAAGTCAGTGCTGTCTATAACACAGCTGTGATGGCACGCGAAATGCTTCCGGATAAAAATATAACGGTTGTAGATTCGAAAGCATTATCAATGGCCCAGGGATATATGGCACTCGAAGCTGCTCAGGCAGCAAGGGAAGGCGCATCGCTTGATGAAGTTCTTTCCAGGGCAATGGATATCAGGAAGCGCACCCATATTTTCGGAGCTCTTTCCACACTACGCTATCTTGCCCTGAGCGGCCGAGTCGGCCATATTGCTGCAGGAATGGCAAATCTTCTCGAGGTTAAACCGATTCTTTCCCTGCGGGAAGGAAAACTCGACCTTCTTGAAAAAGTTCGCACAAAGAAAAAAGCATGGGCACGAACTATTCAGCTTATCGATGAGGCTTGTGAAGGCAAGGAGATTGAGAAACTCTGCATGCTCCATGTAGACGCACGCAGCGGTGCGGAAGAATTCCACAAGCAGTTATGTTCAACATTGCGATGCCCTGCAGAAGTACATTATGCGGATTTAGGGCCAGGTCTTTCAGTACACACAGGAGCAGGAATCGTAGGTGCAACCATTGTTGTAGCCAGATAGTACGATTTCCAACCGGCCTTTATCATCTTTTTATTTCTCTACGTACTATTCCCTTTATTACGTGCAGGAAAGAAGCTTTGAATGAACATTGTGAGATTCCATGGATACTGAGAACAACAGTATGCTGATTCCGGCAGCCAGAATATGCTGCAAAGAGACAAGGGAAAGAAAACATGGAAAATATTCGTGATCTTCTCGAGAATTTCAAGAAAGATTTCCCCGAAGTTTATAAGAAATATGAGGCATTGGGGAAAGAGATACACCTGGAAGCAGGCCCTCTTCCTGAAAAAACACGGTGGCTGCTGAAAATAGCGATTTCTGCGTCTACCCAGCATAAGCGTGCTCTTGAAACCCATATCCGAAAAGCCCGATCCGCAGGGGCCAGTGACGAAGAGATACTCCATGCGCTCCTCCTGATTCTTCCGACAACCGGCTTCCCTACTTTTATGGAAGCTTATCAAGTCTATACCAAGCATATGAAATAATTAGTCAAAAACCAGCACGCGCTTAACCATGGCTGATAACAATTCAATTCCGGATATTTATAAAGAAAAGAACGTGCCCGCTTTTACGAGCACGTTCTTCATAATTTAATTTCACATGAAAACCCTACCCGGCAAGTCTGAATGCCAGGAGGCAGGTGACTCTGGCGAAATCGAACAACTGCTGGATTTCTATATACTCATTGGCCACATGAAATGTGGATCCATCACCAGGCCCCCAACCAACGGCAGTAACACCATGTTTGACCAGTTCCTTCGCATAGGTTCCTCCGCCGATACCAAAGGGGGAAGGCTTGATTCCAAGTACTTTCTGCGCCTCTTCCTGAATAGCTTTCACAACCGGATTATCCGGATCAATCGCATGAGGCTCTTTTGCTGAAATCACTTTGATTTCGAAGTTTCCATCAGGAATCTTTTCTATACACCTCTGCAGTACTTCTAGAACGCTTTCCCGTGACATTCCAGGAACGATCCTGAAGTCCAGGTAAATAAAACAACCGCCAGGCACGATGTTTGGTGCTGCCCCGCCGTGGATTTCACCGAGGTTGACCGTGGGGGAGCCAAGCAAAGGATGTTCCTCATGTTCAAGTTCTATCTTTTCTATCATGGACACAAGCTTGTTCATCATGTAGATAGCGTTGATTCCATTTTCAGGACTCGCACCGTGAGCCTGGCGCCCGATCGCACTGATCTTTACTACCAGTCGTCCTTTCTCAGCGATATCTATCTTCTGCATATCCTCTCCGATGTCAGGTACAACCGAAACAGTCGGATTGATCAGGTTTTCCTCAACCAGGTACCCAATCCCGTAATCTATCTGATCCTCATCCATAGCCTCTTCATCTGACAGCGCTGCGATCTGCAGCTGTCCCCCCAGTTCACGGTCAAGCCCGGTTTTTTTCAATACATAGGCACTTGCCAATATCGAAGCCAGCTGGCCCTTGTTATCCGATGTCCCGCGGCCGTAGAGCCGCCCTTCCTTCTCCACAACCTGATAGGGGTCAGTATCCCATCCTTCGCCTGCGGGAACGACATCCATATGACCGGGCATAAAAAGCCGATCCCCACTCTCATCCCGTCCCAACTTTCCAATAATATTAGGCCGGCCTTCCATCCGGGCATACTCGTCGAATGGGATATCCAGTTCATTGAAGTATTGTTTTACTTTTTCGCCAACACGATATTCTTCACCGCGAATTTTCAGGTACGGATGCTCACTTAACTTTTCCGAGACAACATTAACTGTTCTCTCTTCAACAAACGATGTTGTCAGACGTACAATCAAACGCTTTATCTCATCTTCATGTGTTGTAAAATATTCGTCTATTGTCTTTCTGTAATCCATGATTCCCTCTTTTCAGGATGCCGTGTCAGAAAAAATCAAATCAGGCTAATTGGTATCCAGGTTATTGTACATCCACCCGAACACAGGTACTACCTTTACCTGCCTAAATTAACGGTCGGTTTTTTTCGTTTTCGGAAATAGCAATATTACAGGAATACCAGTCAGAGATAAAATTGCACTCCAAAAAAAAGCACTGTCCAACCCGATCATGTCGCCCAACCAGCCGATAAGAAGAGTGGCACTTGATGTAATGATGAAGTTGCCTGCCATATAGAAACCATTTGCAAAGGACCGCTTTTCAGGAAAGCTTTCCTGAACCACTGCAAGGATAATCGGAAGGCCTGCAAGGCTGCTGAACCCCAGTATGAGCAGCAGGAACAGCTGAAGATCATTCGCAGACCCAAGAAAGAGAAGCAATATTGCTGGAGAGAGAACCTGAAATATTGTTAACACCCGTCGACGCCCGAGCCAGTCGCTGAGGCTTCCCCCAAAAAGTGCTCCTGCCACACCGGCAGCTTCATATATTGTCAATGCAGCTCCCGCCAACCACAAGCTGGCTCCCTGCTCGGTCAGGAATGTCGGTAGATAGGTGCCAAGAGCAACACGAAGAAATGCTGTAGAAGCAAAAAGTAAAAAAACCGGAACCTGGACAGGAAGCATATCCCGAACTGCCTGGCGCCAGTTCAAACCATCCCCCTCTTCAGCCATTACTACCGGAACACTCTTGAGCCTGATGTAAAGTGCCATAGAAGCACCTATACCAACGAGCATCAGCCAGGGTGTCCCTTTCAAACCGAGAAACCGGATAGCCGTAACAATTATTATCGGCCCGAGTGCACGCCCAAATTCGCCGCCAACCATCCAGAATCCCATACCTCGACCCAGTTTGCTACCGGAAAATCGTCCGGCCACAACGGGTGCAACAGAATGAAACGCAGCAGAACTGACACCTGCTGCAAGGAGGAGAACAACCAGAACACCAAACACAGGCGCAATTCCCAACAGACTCATCAATACTGCTGTCATAGCTGGTGCAACAATCACAAGCCAACGCAAGTCCTTCTGATCCGCAATCCGCCCAAAAACAGGTTGGAATATGGAAGGAAATCTCAGAAGCGCCGCCAGGAAACCAGCCTCTGTCCTTGACATTGCAAGATTCTGGATAAATACAGGAACCAGTGAAGGCAGGAATCCGGTAAATGTATCATGGATGGCATGGCCCGTTGAAATTGCTGCCACATTGGCAGTTTGAAACGTATTTTCTGATGAAGATTCTTCACGTGAAAATGACATAACAATATACTCTCAAAGCGTCTACTACCTGGAGAAAGAAACAAATCCTTACATTTTGATCAATTGCCCAGACATCAACTGAACCAGTTCATGATCATAACCTACCAAACATGATAGATAAAGGTTTGCGCAGCATATACAATTATCAATTCTATGGATAGTGGGAAATGGAGATAGTTTTCTAGAGGTTCCGTTTTACCTGGAAAAAAATCGAACTACATAAAATGATTTATATTCCTTCGTTAATAATCATCATAGTTTTTAGGCCGGGCTCGATGCTTTTTTTTCACAGAATGCCGCTTTTTCTTTTGCAGCCGTCTGTTTCTACTGGCAGTACTTGGCTTCGTTGATTTTCTCTTTCTTGGTCTCTGCAGTGCTCGCCGGATAAGAACAATCAGTCGTTCAACAGCATCCTGCCGGTTCTTTTCCTGAGTGCGGTGCCTCTTTGCCTCGATAATCAACACCCCCTCTTTGGTGATCTGATTTTTCGCCAGTTTATTCAGACGCGCCTTCACTTCAGGACTTAGAGAAGGAGAACTGGAAATATCAAACCTCAGCTGAACTGCAGTAGCTACCTTATTTACATTCTGACCGCCCGGTCCAGAAGCCCGGACAAAAACCAGTTCAATTTCGCTATCTGCAATACTGACAGTCTTTGTAATTTCAATCATTATTCACCTGAACTCAACGCAAAAATTTCCACCAACAAATCTGTTGAGGCACATAAAACCAATCGACACGCCGATCTCAATGGATGACTACTTTCAACCTGGCATCAAAAATAAATACATTCCAGGATATGTCCGAGGAAAGCGCTTACCCCCATTCATAATATCCGCACCTGTACCTCGCAATAAAGATGTTAACCATCTCCTCCACAGGCTGGAACAGGTGAAGCATTGATCACAGTGCGGAATTCGAAAAGGCCCATGAACTGTTCCATGGCGCGCTGCGCATCAACTGTCGCCCTTCCAAGAATCCCATCTTCACAGGCTGCGTTCAATATCTCCTGTTCAGCAGCCAATCGAGCTTCTGATTCGAGATCAGTATTCGGCGGTGCAAAAACGCCGCGCTGCCGGTCATAAACCTGCGTTTTTTCGTTGTCAAGGTCCACACTGAATATTTCAGCAGGAGGGAGTGTAATGGTTACTGTCCGGCCGTCGGAAGCCACAACCACATCATCAGCAGTCATCTTTTCAAGGTCAACACCTGCAACAACCTGACCATATGCTATCAGCAGCAGCCGATCACCCCGCAGCCAATCCGGCCAGACCGGGTCAGACTGGCTTGCTTCGATAACACGTTCAACAGTGTAAACCGTAGTTTCCAGACGGCTTACCTGCTGGATCTGCTGCACAATAGCCGGACCTGAAATAATTTCCGGAGTTGGTGTTGCCATAGGTGTTAATAAAGATAACCAACCTGTGTCCTGTTCATTCTGACCAGCCATCAGCAGCACGCCCCCGGCAATCAGTATCAATACGAGCAGCCCAAAAATCCACCAGCTCTTGTTCATCTTTCTCCTCTTATCCAGCATGGATACAGAAAATACCCTGCTGCAATGATCGTTCTTTATATTTTTTATTCCACCCATTCAGGAGGGTGTGTTTATTCTATCAGGATGTGTATTAATTATCACAAATCTTTTATTAGAATACCATTATCGGAAAACCCTGTTTATTTTTTTATTTTCCTTGCCATAGAGCTGCCGACTCAGTCAGAAAGAAAAGGAATATCCAGCCAGCGAGGTGGATGATCTGCAGCATTAAGGAAGCTCAGCAGTTCATCCTTCTCAAGCCTCAACGTGCTGGTATTCACCATCGGATGGCATTGGAAGAAACACTCCTCTGCCAGCGCATTGTCAAACAAAAGATCCACTTTATTTTCCCCATCATTAATCAGTGCAAGAGGAGAAACAGCACCTGGATCCACTCCAAGCAATGCCTGAAGCCGTTCTGGCGAACCAAGACTGAGACGCTTCACATTCAGCTTTTCAGAAAGAGCTCGCAGGTCTATGCGCCGCCCATCCCCTACCATGATCATAAAATGGCTTCTTCCCTTCTTGTCTCTTACAAAGACATTCTTCGTTCTTACAGCCTCAAGATCGGGGACAAGACGGTTAGCCTGTTCGAAGGTATAAACAGCAGGATGGTCATATCGCTCGTACTTTATTGTGTTTTCTGCAAGAAAATGATAAATATCCTTTTTCACACAGGCCCTTTCCTTTTGAGATCTATATATCTTGAAAACAAGTGTAAGAAAAAAAGGCGGTTTGGCCAGCCATCGAATCAATTCAGTCAACTTTCCGGCTTCTCTGCGAGACAAAAAAGATTGGCACGGCTGAACAGTTTTGCATCAAAGGTAAGAATACGGTCCCAAAACACTTTAATAAATCCTGGAGAAATCAGCCGGAAGGGTAGAAAAATCCGGGTAAAATAGCCGCTTCCATCAAACCTTTGCACATGAAATCCGCATTTTTCCAGGAGTTCCCGGAGCTCTTTCCTGGAGAAATGCTGGTGCCATCCCTTTTCCCGCTCAATATCCCCGATCAAGCCGTCCGGATTGTCTATATACCGTTCATCATATTCTTCTAGTGAGTGCCTGCGCAGGTAAAGCTGCTTGTGCAGCCTTGGGAAACGGAATTTAAAATTACCTGTATCTAGAAAGCTGAACAGGTGTTTTCCCGGCACTGTCACAATCAGTTTACCTCCCGGTTTTAAAACCCTGAGCACCTCACCCAGCACGATTTTCTGGTCGGCTATATGCTCAAGTACGTCCAGCAGGCTTGCACTATCGAAGGTGTTGTTTTCAAAATGAAGCGAGCTGCCGCGATCGATAACCCGAAGCGCTGCTCCTGCCGGCATCCGATCCTTGCACTGAGACACGACTTCCCGATTGACTTCTACTCCAACAGCAGAAGAAACACAATCTGTTTCCACCAGAGTGCGAATTACACTGCCGTCATAAGCACCATAATCAAGGTGAAAGCCGCCAGAGCTTTCCTTCAGAATTTCCCACAGAAACCCATGCCGGGTGTATCCAAAAGGATTATCTTTCCGTAATAATGTTTGCAAGGCGTTTTCCGGATCTGCAGAAAAAGCGGATCGATTTCCTCTCTCTGCGATTTGTTTGCTTCATTATAAAGGCACCTGTGTGCATAAACCAGAATACCACCCTGTATGAACAGCTTTGAAAAACCGTGTTTTCCCTACCGATACTCCTCCCCATCGATTACCAACCTGGTTACGTAAAGAATTTCACACGCGCCAGCGCCGTTATCTGATCTGGTTAAGGATGTCTCCCACACCGGATGGAATCCCAGCATATCTATCGAAACATCAACCAGTTCACCCTCGAGCAGGATCACATCCCCCTCCTCCAGGGACATCAGCGCCAGATAGAGTGTTTGAGTAGCTGGAATGATGTGTACGTTTGCAGAATGTATCGCTATATCATCCAATCTCAAAGGACTGTTATCCTCTAGCTGGTAAAAATACCATCGCCCGGATTGATACCAGTTTATCCACTCATCCACTGAGGAGTCAGCCAGGACGCCCCACCCCAATGCCAAATCCAGAGGAGAGCACAATGCCCGCCAGTCCAGAAAGTAGGACCGTTTATGCAAAATTCGCGCTTGAATCTGATAATAAGCTTGAGGCTGCAGCATACAGGTGTTATTACCACCAGTATGCTGTATTTGCCCGGTTACGAGAGGGATCTGGAGAGGAGGCTGTTCAGGATCTACAGTTTGCGATGTCTCAATCCCGTCTGGCGCGAAAAATCCACACCCAGATAATAGTATGGCTGTTCCAACCAACATACCCGCAATCCAAGTCAACCTGTTTTTTCTGGAATTTGCATCATACCTTAATCCGCCTGAGGAAAAACGGAATTGGCTGTTCACCAACAATCCTTCCTTATTCAACGTATTTGTATTTACAAGATCCGATCCAATTTCTATCTGTCCAGACTATTTACTCATCAAAACGATAGTGTTTTCGCACTGAACTGTGAATCTCCCAGGTACAGGCCATGCCGGCCGGGCACACGACCAGATCACCCTTCCCAAAACATACAGGTTCACCATCCTCTGGCGTCAGGGTGACATCACCCTCCAGAACATAGAAAGTCTCCTGTTCATCATAAAACCATGGAAATTTCGATTCTTCTTTAGTCCAGATCGGCCAGGAGAAGACACCCTTCTTTTCCAATGCATCCCTATCGGGTCCGTGTGTAATCCTGACTTTCATAATACGTCTCCTCATATTTGAATTCCCTAATTAATGTATACAGGCTGATCATGGATCATCTTTGTTCAACCTGTACATCCACCTTTTCCTGATTGCACTTGTGTTAACTTACCCTAACACCCGGTCTTTCAATTCCGGGCTTTCCAGTGTAATCTCCGTGATTTCGGGCCGGCAATTGAACCGCACTCCCGGCGGCACCACTCCCAACCCCCGGTTCACATACAGAAATCCTTGATGGACAGAATACAATCCTTCAGGGTAAAGTGTACCCAAATATGGCAGGACAGGAGCGCCTATTAATGGCAGCTGCACCTGCCCTCCGTGTGTATGCCCTGACAGCTGCAGCCCGACACGACCACCCAGCAGCAGGTTTTCAGCAGGATCCGGCTCATGCGCCATCAACACAACAGCCTGCCGCGGCGGTATACCTTCCAGTGTCTTATCCAGATCGGGCTCCCCGCTCCAGTAATCATCAAGGCCTGCCAGTGCAAATTCAACTCCACCGAATTTTATGCAGTGGTTGCTGTTTACAAGCACCTGCACCCCGGCTCGCTCCAGGCCATTCCACACTACTTTGGCATCAGTCCAATAGTCATGATTCCCCAGACATGCAAAAACACCAAGCGGTGGGTTTAACACAGACAGCAGCGGTGCCATCTCCTCAACTACATCAGCGCGTTCATAAACAAAATCCCCTGTGAGAACAATCAGATCAGGCTCCAACTCTGACACACGTATTAAAGCTTTCTTAATAAAATCCAGCTCTGTACACGGCTCAAGGTGCATGTCACTAAGCTGTATCAACCGGAGTCCATGAAGCTCGGGCGGGAGATATCGAAGCGGAATTGATACCCGCTGCACATCCAGCCACTCTGGCTCCAGCAATTTGATGTAAACCCCGCCGCCAGTTCCTGCAATCGCAGTTCCCAAAACCAGGGTCAAATAGCTTTTCAAAAAGGCACGCCGGTCCAAACTTATCACTCCCTTATGGAAAGCCCTCTGTGAAAAAAATCCAGCTGGTATTCTCCTGTGAATAGTATTGTATAAAAACCCTCATACGAAGCCAAGATTGCTATTTATCCCTCTTTGGTGAGTGAGCCTTTTCCCTGAATGGCTTCAATCTCCACTGCAAACATGCAGGTTTTTTCCATGGATACATCAGGGATTTCGTATGGTGAATTAGTATAGTGGTTCAGTAAAACCCCCATTGCTTTCCTTTTTTCAGCAAGATCCGTAATAATAGATACAACCCCATAACCAATTACGGATCGATAGCCAACACTCCAGCTGCATATGTTATCAGCAGGACGAATCTCAACATCAACCTCACATTCGAAGCAAACCCGTGGATTGTTTTGCAGTATATTGATTTTACGGCCTTCGCATGCGCTGTGGAAATACAACCGCTTACCATCATACCCAAACAACAACGGTACGATATAGGGCTCACGCTCATCCATCAAAGCCAAACGAATTACCCTGGCCCTGGTCAGCACATCCTCGATCTGTGCAGGCTGTTTCAATTCCTTTTCTGCACGGCGCATCATTCACTCTCCCATACAGCATCAGCATCAGATTTCTTTTTAGGTTTCCACCCAACAACTATCATTCCCGCAAACATCAACAGTCCACCAAAAATTCCCCTGACAGGCAGTGCTTCCTGCAGGAGCAACCACCCGGCGATTGCAGCAAATACACCTTCCAGATTCATAATCACTGCCGCCTGTCCAGCCTGAGAAATCTGTTGTGCATACACCTGCAGTGAAAAAGCCAGTGCTGTAGAAAAGATTCCTACATACAAGACTGAAATAGCACTGCTGACGGTCCATTGCAATGGCTGGTTTTCCAAAAGAAGTGCTGCAGCGCCGCTCAACAGTGCACAGGTAAAGAACTGCACTACAGCCAGAACCAGTGCAGGAATCCGTCGTGCATATTGATCGATTATGTGTATCTGTGCTGCCCAGAAGAAAGCACTAACAAAGACCCAGATATCTCCCTGGTTAATCGTTTCCCGACCCTGCACACTGAGAAGATATAACCCGACGATTGAAAGGGTTGCTCCAAACCATACAATCCTGGGCACCTTTTTACCAAGAAAAATGCCCATCAGAGGAACAAGGATTACATACATGCCTGTGATGAAGCCCGCCTTACCTGCAATTGTGTAAACCATGCCGATCTGCTGCGCTGCAGCAGCCAGGAAAAGCGCTCCCCCTGAAAGTACTCCGCCGATAACCGCAGAATTCTGAGCTGCTTTTGAATGATCCCGGCTTTTCTTCCTTTTTCGTGCTGCCCACAGCAGCGGCAGCAGGATCACTCCACCCAATGTAAACCGAGCAGCGTTAAAAGTAAGAGGCCCCATTGTTTCCATCGCCACTCGCTGTGGAACAAATGCGAATCCCCATACGATTGCAGTAACCAAAAGCAGTATTTCCGCCAGAAATTTTTTTCGTACACCCGCCATCGCTGATCCTGTCAAACCACCTTCCAGGTTTTTTGTCCTTGAGAATACTTAAGACAGATCAGTCAAGTATCCTTCCAAAATAATTCGGGATTCCCGTCGATTATTGTACCCTCATGGAAAGCCCCTTTGAATGGCTCAGGCTTTCTATTAAAAACATATGGCTGCTTATACCGGCAGCCATGCTTTGGAAATGCCTCTCCTTGAGCTATGATGGAACGAGCATCAACAACTCAGGCGTTTCTCTTTTTCATCAGTTTGATATCTTCCTGCAGTGCCTGTAAATCTTCTTCATGCTCAACTTCATCTGTCATTATCTGAACAGCCAGATTATAGGTAATCGGATCTTTTAAGCCGGTCATCTCCGCGATCTTTTGATAGACACTGATCGCGCACTGTTCACCAGCTATGTTTTGTTCCAGGAGTGCCTCAACATAGGGATCTTCAGGCACTTCATAGCCGCAGTTCGTTTTATCAGCCCACTCCTTCGGGTCCAGTAGTGGTGTTCCTCCCAACTGGAGTATACGATCAACCAGCAGAAGTGCATGCCCGAGTTCTTCTGTCGCATGCTCCTCCAATTCCACAACTACCTGGCCGCGCATTGGGCCTTCAGCGATTTTTGCACCAATCCAGTACTGGTAATAAGCCAGCCATTCATCTGCCAGCGCTTTATTCAGCAAATCGATCAGTTTTTCAACATCCAGCCCAACAATTTCTCGTCCTCTTGTACCCATTCGTTCCTCCTGTAATAAGAGTGTCTGGTTATATTGTTTCCCGTTACCAATAATAGACTGGTTTACAAGATAATCCAAGCCTATCAAACATATTTCCAGCAGATGCAGCAGATAACAGGCTCAAACAGCGGTCAGCAATGCTCAAACAGCAAGATGGTGTCTCCTTTTTCTGCAGCGGTCCGGAGCCCGCCTGACAAGTACTCTAAAAGGATTCACCATCTCTGCTCACTGCTTCCAGCTGTCTCCACACTATGCCGACAATGCAAGCAGGTGATAATGGGTATTGCTCCATCTGAGCTGATTCTTGAAACTGGCCAGCTCGGTATTCCGATCAATAACAACCGCTTCTATGCCAGCCATATCAGCAAAATCCAATAAATGCTGTGTTCCGACAGCCTGACTGAATCCTGTATGATGTGCACCGCCAGCTATTATCCAGGCCGAAGCCGCCACCTTCAAATCCGGTAGTGGCTTCCATATCACACGCCCAACAGGCAGGTGGGGAAGATCTTCCGAAGGCGTGACAACTTCCACTTCATTGATAAGCATTCTGAATCTGCTTCCCATGTCGATGATTGTGGCATTCACTGCAGGCATGGCTGGCACATTAAATACCAGCCTTGGAGGATCATCCTTCCCGCCAATGCCAAGCGGGTGGACTTCCAGTGATGGTTTGCCTTCAGCGATCGATGCACAGACTTCCAGCATATGGGCACCCAGAACCATTTCATTTCCCGGTTCGAGGTGATAGGTGTAGTCCTCCATAAAAGAAGTCCCGCCGTCCATACCTGCAGCCATGACCTTCATCGCTCTAACCAGCGCAGCGGTCTTCCAATCCCCCTCCGCTCCAAAACCATATCCATCTGCCATCAACCGCTGGACAGAAAGGCCTGGCAGCTGCGCCAATCCATACAAATTTTCAAAGGTTGTTGTAAAGGCGTTAAAATTACCGTCTTCCAGGAAAGCTCGCAGGCCAATCTCAATTCTTGCAGCTTCATTCAAATCGCTGCTGCGCGCTCCTCCCGGCTGAAGCTCCTTTTGAACGTTGTAAAGATCAAAGTACTCACTTACCTGTTCTTTAACCTGACTATCCGACACCCGATCAATATATGCGACCAGGTCGCCCAGTCCATAGCCGTTTACTGCATAACCAAATTTCATCTGAGCTGAAACCTTGTTGCCCTCGGTTACTGCAACTCCGCGCATATTGTCACCAAACCGGGCAATTTTCAGGTGGCGGGAATCATCCCATGCCGCTGCTGCTCGTGCCCAAATACCAATTTCATGCTGAACCTGCTCCTCAGTCCAATGACCAACAATAATTTTCCGAGGCAGCCCAATTCGAGCACCAATAAATCCGAATTCCCGGTCTCCATGGGCAGATTGATTAAGATTCATAAAATCCATATCTATGCTGTCCCAGGGGATGTCCCGATTGAATTGAGTATGTAAATGGGCCAACGGCTTGTTCAACATACTCAATCCCGCTATCCACATCTTCGCAGGCGAGAATGTATGCATCCACGTGATCAAGCCGATGCATTCAGAACTGTGATTCGCATCGAGGCAAATCTGACTGATTTCCTCAGGTGTTGTCACAACAGCCTTAAATACGATATCGATCGGGATTTGATCTGCCTGTGTAAGTGCTGCAGCGATTTTTTCCGAGTCGGAAGCTACCTGCTTTAAAACTTCCGGCCCATACAAGTGCTGGCTTCCGGTTACAAACCACAATTCGGATCTTTTTGGTAACGCCATATCGACTCCTGTTCTTAGGTCAGTGTTGACCATATACGTTCATATACCGTTCATGTAATTTTGCTATGTCCTCTGGAGAAATTTCACACGGCTCACCAAGCTGCATAGCTAACCAGACAGTTTTAGCAACGTCCTCCACCATCACAGCTGCTTTCAGAGCACTCATCCCTGTTTTCCCTATCGTAAATACACCATGGTTTTTCAAGAGAATAGCAGGGCTGGTTCCGATTCCTTCAACAACAACTTTTCCTATCTGCTCCCCACCGATCAGGGCAAATTCTCCACAAGGAATTGGACCGCCAAATTCATCACATAATGCTGTGAGCACTGCAGGGATTGGCATGTTCGCAGCTGCAAATGCGGTTGCATAGTTGGAATGTGTATGGACAACGCCATTTACATCTTTTCTGTGACGGTAGATGTAAAGATGACTGGCGGTATCGGAAGAAGCAGCCAGATCGCCCTCGATCGTATTTCCATCCAGATCGACAACAACCATACTTTCTGCCTTGAGGTCAGAAAACATAATTCCAGAGGGTTTGATAGCCACCAGACCGGATTCAGGATCTCGAACACTCACATTCCCACCGGTCCATACGACCAGGTTGTTTTTTTCCAGCCCCTGGTTAAGATAGACCAGCTCCTCCCGAATCTCCGCTAATATCATCTTTCTTGTCCCGACCTTCCAGAAATCACTTCCGCTTTTAAGGCTTTCAGCCGTTTCAAAGCATCATTAGTGCCGCGGCCGAAATAATCGTGCAGCTGCTTGTATTCAGCGAACATACGGTTGTAAACAGTATGCTTTTCCATGTCAGGCTGATAGAACTCTTCCTTCAATGCTGCCATGGTTTGCGCTGCTTCAAAAATACTGTCATAACCTCCGGCTTCTTTACCAGCTGCAACTGCTCCAAACATTGCTGAACCAAGAGCTGGAGTTTGAGCTGATGCGCTGACCTTGAATGGCATACCCATTACATCTGAATAAATCTGCATCAGCAGCTTATTCTTTTCCGGGAGACCACCACATGCCACCAGTTCGTGAATAGGCACTCCGTTCTCCTGAAATGCCTCCACAATCACCCGTGTACCAAATGCAGTCGCCTCAATCAATGCCCGATAGATCTCCTCCGGTTTTGTAGCCAGGGTCATGCCAACCAGAACACCTGCAAGGTCTACATCCACCAGAACAGATCGATTACCGTTCCACCAGTCCAGAGCAACAAGACCAGTCTCACCTGGTTGATATCGTGACGCCTTTTCTTCAAGAAGAGCGTGAATACCTGTTCCTCGTTCTTCCGCTTCCTTTTCATAAGTTGCCGGAACACAATTCTCAATAAACCATGCAAAATGGTCCCCTACACAGGATTGACCGGCTTCATACCCAAAAAAACCCGGGATGATGCCATCCTCGACATAACCACAGATCCCTGGTACAAGGTTCTCCTCTTCGCCCAGAACCATATGACAGGTCGATGTCCCCATTATCATGACAAGACGGCCGGGTTCCGTTACAGTTACAGCAGGGACTGCGACATGTGCATCAACATTCGCAATCGCTACTGCAGTCCCTTCGTTCAAACCGGTCCACCCTGCAGCGAGTGAGCATAATCCGCCTGCTTTCTGCCCTACAGGCGTTATGTCACGACTCATTTTTTCATCTACAACCTTTTCCATCATTGGATGGAGCGCTTTGAAATAGTCTGTTGAAGGGAATCCCTCTCGTTTGGACCAGATCGCCTTATACCCGGCTGTGCAGCTGTTGCGGGTCTCCACCCCGGTCAGCTGCCAGACAACCCAGTCTGCCGCCTCTATCATCCTGTCCGCTGCCTGATAGACTTCAGGTGCCTCACGGACAATCTGAAGAACCTTGGAAAAGAACCATTCCGAGGAAATCTTGCCGCCGTACCGTTCCAGCCAGGCTTCACCCATTTCACGGGCAGTCTGATTGATCTGATCCGCTTCCGGTTGGGCAGCATGATGCTTCCACAATTTAACCCAGGCATGCGGAGTATCTCTCCATTCAGGTAAAGTACATAAAGGAGTGCCGTTCGATGTTGTCGGCAGCATGGTGCAGGCAGTAAAATCGATGCCGATGCCAATCACATCGTCCGGATTTACACCGGATTTCCTGAGTATGTTGGGGATTGTATTCTGGAAGGTCCGCAAATAATCCTCAGGATCCTGCAGAGCCCAATCCGGCTCCAATGCTTCTTTGGAAGTTGGC
>Ga0272441_10004563_pt1 | contig 24924 bp, 19 predicted proteins | sample SSMProp6N_FD_193582 | JGI IMG/M metagenome (GOLD analysis project Ga0272441, IMG submission 193582) | Marine sediment archaeal communities from Little Sippewissett salt marsh, Falmouth, MA, United States - SSM-Prop-6N | ecosystem: Environmental > Aquatic > Marine > Wetlands > Sediment ...
GGCATCGGCCAGCGGCAGATTGGCCGAGCCGAGGAGCCGGCCCTCGCCCTCCCAGGTCGTCTCGCCGCAGCGGATCAGGCTGAGGGTGATGAAGCTGCGCTTGCTGGCCACGGATCAGCTCCGCGCCGCCGGATGCGGGACCCCGCGCAGTTCGGCGACGGCGTGGGCGTAGTCGGGCGCGCCGAAGATGGCCGATGCCGCCACGAGCACATCGCAGCCCGCCTCGCGGCAGGCGGCGACGGTCTGGGCGTTGAGGCCGCCATCCATCTGCAGGCGCTGATCGGCCCTCAGCTTCGGATGCAGGGCCCGTGTCTTGTCCAGGACCTCGCCCATGAACTTCTGGCCGGCAAACCCGGGATTCACGCTCATCACCAGGATGAGATCGAACGCCTCCACGAAGGGGAGGATCGTTTCGAGCGGCGTGGGCGGGTTGATCGCCAGACCCGCGGTCATCCCCGCTTGGCGGACGACCTCGGCCAGCGCGGGCGGATCGGCCTCGACCTCGACGTGAAAGGTGAAGTGGTCGGCCCCGGCCTCGGCGAAGGGAGCAATGAAGTCGCCGGGCCGCTCGACCATGAGATGCACATCGAGGAACGCCTCGGGCAGGGCCCGGCGCAGGGATCGGCACAAGGCCGGGCCCATCGTGAGGTTCGGCACGAAGTGGCCGTCCATCACGTCCAGATGCAGCAGATCGGCACCGGCGGCCAGGCAGGCGCGGCACTCGTCCCCCAGCTCGGCGAAATCGGCCGAGAGGATCGAGGGGGCGACCATGGGCAACGCCGGCGGATGGGTGATGAGATTGCGAATCGCCATGGGGGGAGGATAGCCCGCCGGCGCGGGAAGGGGAAAAGATCGACGCGGCCCCGGGAAGAGGGCCGCGCCGCTCAAGTGTGATCTGGTTGCCGAATGAAGCGGATCAGCCCCCCAGGCGGCCGGCGGCCCCCTGGTAGGCCTCGAGGACGCGCTTGTATTGGGGCTTGCGCTTCGGCTTGGCGATGAAATAGGCTTTCTTCTGGAGGTTGATGGCCTGGTCCAGTTCGCCGCGGTGATAGCGCACCAGGGCCAGCGTGGCGTAGGCATCGGGCTCGCGTTGGCCGGCCATGTTCATCGCCGTCTGGGCCGCTTCCAGGGCCACGTCCAGGTCCCGGTCCTCCTTGTCGAGCTTCGAATCCGTGGCGATCTTCTCGGCGAGCATGGCCAGGGCCCCGGGGTCGTCGGCAAAGAACTCGCCCATGAGCCTCTCGCGGGCGTACTTGTAAGCCGCCTCGTGGTCTTCCATGTCCACGAGCATCATCTCAAAGCGCTCCAGGGCGATCTCGGCAAAGACGGTGTGGCTCATCTCGATCACATCGTCGTAGTGCTTGAAGGCCATGCGCCACGTGCGGGTCTTGCGCGCCCCGCGGGCTGCTTTCAGGCGGGATTCCGCGTCTCTCTCCAGTTGGGGGTCGAATCGACCGGCAAGCACCTTGGCGAGAATCTCCCACATCCGCGGGCCATCGGCCTTGGGATGGGGGTTGCCGATGAAGGCGATCTTCCCGTTCCGATCGACGATGAACGCGGCCGGTATGCCCGCCAGACCCGCGGCCTGCAGCCAGGCGTTGGACGTGCTCCTGCGACGATCAACCGCGACGATGTAGTCCATCTTGGAGCCCTGGGACCTGACCCACGGGCGGACGACATCGACCTCCTCGGAGCTGATGCCGATGACCGTCAGTCCCCGGTCGCCGTACTCGCTCAGGAGATCCGTCAGAATGGGGATCGTCGTGTGGCAGGGTGCGCACCAGGTGGCCCAGAACTCGATGATGTAGACCCTGCCCCGTTCGATGGAGGTCTCCTCACCCTTGATCCACTCCTCGATGTCCAGGCCCGGGGCGTCGTCGCCGACGTTGAGGCCGCGCTGCCCGAAGGCTGTGGTGGCCAGCGAGAGGATCAGTGCCGTGACGGGAATGATGCCAAACCGCATATCGTTTCCCCTGAGCGTTGAAATGAAACCGAGAGGTCCGTTACAGCCGAACCGACGGTCCGGCCGCCGGCCATTATGTAGTTAAACACCCCAAGCGGGCCGGTGTTCCCGGCAAAGCGGCTCCGGGCGGGTCCTTTTCCGACCTGAGCCGGCCTCCCGCCGCCGCGCGGGTCACCATACGGAGGCCCGCGGGCCGTCGGCGGCCGCCAGTGCCACGGGAGTCACGCCTCCTCCAGGAGATCCACGCTGTCAAAGGATCGGCCCTCGAGCATCTGGAGGCTCGCCCCCCCGCCGGTGGAGACATGTGAGACCTGCTCGGCCAGGCCGAAGGCCTCGATGGCCGCGGCGCTGTCCCCGCCGCCGATGACGCTGGTGGCACCCTGCCCCGTGGCGGCAGCGATGGCCTCGGCCACGCTCCGCGTGCCCGTATCAAACGGCGGGATCTCGAATACGCCCATCGGACCGTTCCAGACGATCGTCTTCGCGTCGCCGATCGCCTGCCGGTAGCGCTCGATCGTCTCCGGGCCGATGTCCAGTCCCATCCAGCCGTCTTCGATGTCGTCCTTGAAGTGCTTCGTGGGCGTGGCGGCTTCGGGCTTGCGGCCGCAATGGTGATCAGTCGGGAGGAGGATCTTATCGCCGGCTTCCGCCAGCATTCGCGCGGCGTCCTCGAGCCGGTCTTCCTCGACAAGGCTGGCCCCGACGGCGCGGCCGGAGGACTTGAGGAAGGTATAGGCCATCGCTCCGCCGATGAGGATCGAGTCGACGCGTCCGATGAGGTTCTCGATCGCCCCGAGCTTGTCGGAGACCTTCACCCCGCCCAGCACCGCGACGAAGGGGCGCCGGGCATGCTCGATCGTCTCGGAGAGGTATTGCAACTCCTTCTGGAGCAGGAAGCCGGCCACGCGCGGCTTGCCCGCCATCGCGAGAGGAACCGCGTGCATCGAGGCGTGGTTGCGATGCGCCGTGCCGAAGGCGTCGTTGCAGTAGATGTCGGCGAAGGCCGAGAGCTTGGCCGCGAAGCCCTCGTCGTTCTCCTTCTCCGCCTTGTGAAAGCGAAGGTTCTCCAGGACGAGCGCCTCTCCATCCGCCAGCGCGGCGACCGCCTGCCGGGCCGCCTCGCCGATGCAATCGTCGGCGACGAACCGCACGCCGGTGCCTCCCAGCAACTCACCGAGCCGGTCGGCGGCGGGCCTGAGGCTGAAGGCCGGCTCGGGCCCGGCGCCCTTGGGCCGGCCCAGGTGGCTGATGAGAATCAGCCGCCCGCCGCGCTCGATCACCGACCTGATCGTCGGCAGGGCCAGGCGGATGCGCCGATCGTCGGTGATGGCGCCCTTCTCATCCAGCGGCACGTTGAAATCGACGCGCATGAGGACGCGCCGCCCCGCCACATCAACCTGGTCAATCGTCTTCTTGGCCATCGCAGGAACTCCCATCTGGTCCGATGAACCCGGAGAATGCGGACTATACGAGTCCCGGGCCGCCCGGGCGCGGCCGACCCGGCCGTTCTCAGAACCGGAACGTCCAGCCGACCTTCGTGGTCAGCTCCGACTGCTGCACGCGGAAGCTGTCATCATCGCGTTCGATGGCCTGGTTGAGGACGAAGTAGATCTCGTTGCCCGGCTCGATGATCCACCGCACGCGGCTGTTGATGCCAACCGACTCGGATTCGTTGTCGTACTGAACGAAGTTCGTCCACGACAGGTCGGGCGTGAAATAGACATTCACGCGGCCTCGGATGATGCGGGCGATGAAGCTGCCCTCCTCGAGGTCCACATCGTTCATCTCGTATTCGACGCCGAAGAAGAGGTTGGCCGAGACCCGCCACTCCAGTTCAATCCAGTAGTCATCGCGCGTGCCGGTGTAAAAGTCGCCGCCCGTGTAGGCCAGGCCCAGGCTGACGGGTCGGCCGCGGCTGGTCTCGAAGCCGATATTGAAACGATCGAACGTGTAATCGCCGACGGGCAGGACGATGCCGTCGCTGATCTCGAACTGCCTCTCGAGCACCTCGCGCTGGCGGGTGAGCTCGACGGCGGCCTCGTCGCCCGCCTCCGTCTCGATCTCGATGAGTTCCAGGTCCAGGTTCGCCGATTCGACATCATCGTCCAGGTCTGTGATCACCGTGCCGCGCAGCCCCGAATCGATGCGGCGGATGAACTCGCTTTCCGGGCGCCAGCGGTAGCGCCAGTTCGCGTAGTACTCGCGAATGCCCCGTCGGGGCACGAAGCCGAGGGCGGCGTTGAAGTTCTCATCGATCTGGCTGTAGCCGCATTCCCAATCGATGCGGTCGTTGGGGTATCCGGCCTTGACGCCCCAGGCGGACTGGCCGGTGTCGACGCCGGTGGAATCGCCGGTGAGGACCCAGGCATGGCCGGTGACGTTCTTGTCGCCGCGGAAGCTGCTGGTGCGATAGTTGAAATCGAGACCGGCCAGCCAGTTGTCGCCGTCGGTGCGCGGATCGCCGTTCGTGAAGATCGCCCCGACGCTGGACTGTTCGAGGACGTTGACGGACCCGCGGGCCACGAGCAGGTTCTTGTCGCCCAGCTCCTTATCGCTCTTCATCTGCACATCGAGCAGACCGAGGTTCAGATCGCCCACGCGGCCGGTGAGCTTCGCCCCGGCGAGAATGTCGCGGGTCTCGCCGGAGCGCCCGAGCCCGATGCGCCGCGAGTGGAACGGGAGCGGGTTGTTCCGGATGCCGCCGAAATCGAAGATGCCCGCATCCTGCAGGAAGAAGTCTCGCTTCTCGGGAAAGAACAGGGGAAAGCGCGTCAGATTGACGCGCCGCTCGTCCACCTCGGTCTCGGCGAAGTCCGTGTTGATCGTCAGGGCCAGCGTCAGTGACGGCGTAAACCTGTAGAAGACATCCAGCCCGGCGTCGAAGTCCAGGCCGTCGCGGTCGGTCTCGTGGTCGCGCTTCAGCGTGGTCAGCGTGTAGGGCTTGACATCGAGCCCCACGCCCTTCTCGATGTCGCGGATATCGTCCAGCACACCCGCATCCGCGATCGAGATGAACTCCCTGTCGCGGGAGGGCGAGGACCAGCGCAGAATCTCGTTTCGACGGCGGATGAAGCGCGAAGCGTTGAAACTCCACCGTGTCGTGTTCGGGTTGAAGGAGAGCGTTTTGAACGGAATGGCCACCTCCACCGCCCACCCCTCATCATCAATGGACGCCTTGCCGGACCAGATGCCGTCCCAGTCCCGGCGCACGCGGTCATTGTCCTCGATGAGGGCGTCGCCCCGCGCGCCCCGGGCGTTCATCTCGAAGTAGTAGCCGTTGCGCCGATCAAAGAACGGATCGACGATGAAGCTGATGTGATCGTCGGCGTCCAGGCTGCCGTCACGCTTCATCTGGGTGGCGATGATCTCCTGCGGCCGGCGATCGAAGCAGCGCACCGCGACATACAGATGCGCCTGATCATAGAGCAGCCGCACCTCGGTCCGCTCGCTCGGCTCCCCGCCCTCCTCGGGCTCGACTTGCCGGAAATCGTCGATCACGGCCGCCTGCTGCCAGGCTTCCTCGTCCAGCACGCCGTCAATGACCGGTTCTTCGGCGGTGCGGACCATCTTCCGCACGGGCAGGCCCGCGCGGACTGTTCCGCCACCGTCTCCGTTCTGCGTCGGCGCGTCCGCCGCGACAAGCGGGCCCGTCAGCGCAAGGACGAGGAAAACGGCCGGGGCAAGCTCGCTGGGTCTTGATACTCTCCTCATCATGCCGGCCGATCCTTTGCCGCTTCCACCAGCCGACAGATGAGATTGAAACCGAGCGCCGTTTCCTCCGTTCGCTCGGGATGCCATTGGACGCCCAGATAGAGAGGCCGGTCCACGGACTGGACTGCTTCGATGACGCCATCGGGCGCGCGGGCCACGACGCGCAGATCGCCGGGATCGACAATCGCCTGGCGATGATGACTGTGCACGAGACCGTCACCGAGTACGCCGGAAACCGGATGCATCTTCCGGCCCCAGTGGTCGGCGGCGGAGGGAAGCGTGTCCGGAAGGTACTGATCGAGCGCGCCCCCTGCATGAAGGGCCATCAACTGCATGCCCAGGCACACGCCGAGCACCGGCTTGGCCGTCCGGTTCGCCAGTGCGTCGAGCAGGCCCAGCTCGAAGGCCTGCCGCTCAGGATCGATCGGCCTGGCCTCGGCGTGCATGGGCACGCCCCACTGCTCGGTGTTGGGATCGTCTCCGCCGCTGAGGAGGAAACCATCACAGAGCTCGAGGTAGTCGGCCAGGCATTCGCATCGGCAGGGAAGTATCAACGGCACCCCGCCGGCGCGGGCCACATTTTGAGCGTACGAGCGGCTGAGGCGGTAACGCGGCCCCTCCACGTCTGCGGTGATCCCGATGAGCATGGGGCGAGAGGTCATGACCGGCATATCGGATCGCAGATCGCCCGCTCCTGCAAACCGCGACCGAAAAAGACACCGCCGATCAGGGGGCGCGCCGCTGGGGGGGAACGCCGCGCCACGTCCTGATCGGCGGTCAAGTCGGGAGGAAAGGCTCACGGAGGCGCCGCGGCCGTCCTGTCATTCGCAGCCGCGGGCGGATGGATGCCGCAAAACCCGAAGCGGGTCGTGGAAAAAGGCCCCCGCGCCGCCCGCCTCGTCCGGTCGGCGCCGGCCGCGGTGCTTGCCCGGCCGGAAAAAAGGGATATCCTTACCGATTCGCCGCTCCCGCCCGTCGGCGGGGGCTGCTGCCCGGCAGCATCCATGACGAAACGGAGATCGCCTTCCATGGCCCAGTTCAATCGCACCCCCGCCAACCGATCCGGCTTCATGAAGAAGGACAACCGAGGCCGGGATTACGTGGAATACAAAGCCGCCGATGAGTTGCGGCGGCTGATGACGCCGAATGGCAAGATCTACTCCCGCAAGCGTCTGGGCGTCTCTGCCCGCGAGCAGCGCATGATCGCCCAGGCCATCAAGCGGGCCCGATACATGGCCCTGCTTCCCTACACCAGCGCCACGCTCTGAACCACAGTTGCAGACATCGACGATCGTCGACCGGAGGCGTGCGCATCGGGGATGATGCGGCGCGCGCGGTCCGCCGGCCGATGTCGCATCATCGCGCTCGGATTCGATGCCAGAGCTTCCCGGCGTACCAGCGGATCGATGCCAGCCACAACTGCATGCGCAGGCGGCGCAGACCATCGTCATGGCGGTCCACGCGAAGCCCGCGGGCAATCCAGCCGGCGGCGACGCGCAACTGACCGGCCTGCAGCGCCGCCAAGGCGAGGTTGTGGATGGAGGCGATGCACTTCGGGTCCAGGCGCAGGACGCGCCGGCTGGCCGCGACCCCGCGGTCCGTTTCCCCGGCGCCGAATCGCGCCACCGCCAGTTTCCGGAGCAGGATCGCGCTCTCGGCGCCCTCATCGACGGCTTGCTGGAACATCTTCGCCGCCTCGGTCGGCATGCCCGCCTCGAGAAGCAGGCTGCCGAACCGTTCCAGCTCTTCGGCGCTGCGGGCGCTTTCGGCTGGCTCCTCCTGGGCAAAGCAGTCCAGCTCTTCGCGCAGGCAGCGCCGGGCCGCCTTGATGTGTCCCCGTTTGAGCAACGCCTCGCCGACCGCCAGGCGGATGGCGGGGAACTGCGGATCGAGCTTGAGCACCAACTCGAATTCCAGGTGGGCCTGCTCGTGTCGGCCGCCGGCCATGGCGATCTGCCCCAACCGCTCGTGGGCGTCCACGTTGGCCGGCTCCAGCTCCAGGACGCGGCGGAATTTCTCCGCCGCCTCCGGCAGACGGCCCAAGTCGATGAGCAGGTCACCGTAATCCAGCAGCGTGTCGATGTTCCCAGGGTCATCGCGCAGATCGCGCAGATACATCTGCAGCGCCCGCTGCGGCTTGCCGGTGGCCGCCAGCACCGCCGCCAACCGCGCTCGAACCCGCGGCACCTGCGGCTCCAGGCGCAGCGCTTCCTTCAGACACCAACCGGCGCGATCAAAAAGCTCTCGTTCGAGAAGGCTCTCGGCGATGGCGGCCAGGCACTGGGCGCTGGGCTCCTCCAGCGCGTGCTGGGCCAGGTAAAACGTCGCCTCGGCCTCGTCGTGATCTCCCAGCCGGATCAGCGCGCTGATCTTGTGGGCATAGGCCGTCTCGTTTCTCGGCGTCAGGGACAGGGCCTGATCGAGCCAGGCCACGGCCTGCCCATGCCGCTGCAGCCGGTTGCAAACGACGCCGGCGGCGATGAGCGGCTCGCTCTGGTCGGGCAGCAGCTCGACGGCCCGCTCATAGCTGCTCAGCGCCTCCAGATCCCGGCCGGAAGCCTCCAATGTCAGACCCAGGTTGTAGTGCCACTCGGGCTGATCGGGGTTGAGGGACAGCGCCTTGCGAAGCTCGGACTCCGCTTCGGCCCATCGACCCCGCTCGTACATCTCCTGGGCACGATCGGCGTGTGTTTCGGCATCCAGCCAATCGCTCATCGAAAGCGACTCCCACCCGGGCCAAAATGATCGGCAGTTTCGACATCCCGCAGCCGAACCACCGCCGACGAGTTCTTATTATGTAGCCACCGGCAGCCCGATGTCCAGCCACCAGAGCCCATCTCGTCGCAGTCCGTGTGCCCGATCCCTCTTGGGGGCCTTTCTGAGCAGCCTGATCCTCCTGGCCACGGCGTGTGCGGCGACGAGGGCCGCTCAGGAGCAGCCGCCCGGATCGGTCGGTCAGCAGGCCGAAACGGCCCCGGCGGCAGGCCTGACGGAAAAGCAGGCCGAGGACCTGCAATATCACGCCTCGATCCTTCAAAACGCGGCCAATGACCACGCCACGCGGGCCGGGGCGGCCGCACGACTGCTCCGGATGGAACTGCCAGAAGCCGACCGGGTGCTCAGCGAGGCACTGGGCAGCGGCGAGCCGTCCCTCATGCTGGCGGTGATCGAGGCCCTGGGCTCGGCGGCCGAACCGGCCCGGGGCCTGCTGGACGCGGCGGTCCAGGCCCTCCGGACGGCCCCCCAGGAGACGCTCGATCAACTGGCGATCGTCGTGGCGAGGTACGAGACGGCCGCGCTGGGTGACGTCTCCGCCCTCGCCCTTGACCGGGCGCTGCCCATTCCCGAGCGCCTCGGGCCGATCCGCGCCCTGGCCTCCTTCTCCACTCGGGAGAGCGTGGACCGGCTCATGGAACTGGCCGATCCGGCCCGCGGGGAGGAGCCGGCTATTCGCGAGGCCGCCCTGGAAAGCCTGCGCAGGCTCGCGCCGGCCGACCTCGGCAGCGACTACAGCCGGTGGCGGGCGTGGTGGAACAGAGCCCGACAGAGTTCCCGGGTCGAGTGGGCCCGGGAAGTCGTACGCCAGTACCAGGATCGAACCGCCGAGCTGGAGCGTCTCAACGACGAGCTGGTCCTGCGCTACGTCGGGCTCCTGCGCGAGCTGTACGTCACGCTGCCCCTGGCCGGGCAGCTCCAGCGGCTTCCCGCCGATCTGGACGATGAGTTGGCGCCGGTGCGCGAGTTCGCCATGGGTCGCATTGCCCGCCTCCTCCGCGACAGCGTGCCCATTCCCGAGCCGGTGCGGGAGAAGGTGCTCTCGCGCCTCGACGACGAGGTGCCGGCCCTTCGCCGACAGGCGGCGCAACTGCTCGATGAGCTTGATGAACCGACTCTTGCCGAACGGATCGCCCAGCGCCTTGGCGCCGAGCATGATCGGGAGGTCATTCTCGCGTACCTTCAGTTGCTGAAGAACCGCACGACGGCGGCGGCGCTGGAGCCGATCCTCGCCTGGCTCGGCGATGAGCAGATGGGCGATCCGGCCGCGGAAGCCCTCTGGAAACTCCTGCGAACGACCAGCCTGCCCGCCGAACAGTCGGCGGCGGCGCGGCAGGCGGTGGCGGAGACGCTGAGGGTGCGCCCGTCGTCGAGGATTGTGCGGCTTAGCGCGTACCTGAGCGACGAGCAGGACCTGCAACAGGTTCAGACAATGCTTGACGGTGATGATGCGGCGATTCGAGCCGCCGTCGCGGCAGGCCTCTGCGCCCGCGGACAGCGGGAGGCGCTGCTTGAGCATGCCGCCGACCCGGCGGTGTATCCCTGGGCCCTGCGCGTGCTGGCCGACGGTCCGGCCAATCTCGCCGGTTTCGAACTCCTGACCGGTCTGAGGCCGACGGCGGAGATGGCCCCGGCGTGGGCGGACGCGGTGCGGGCGCTGGCCGCCCGGCTCGATCCGGCGCTGGTGCTTGAAGCCGATGATGCCCTGGCCCGGACCGATTACGCCGAGGCGCCGCTGCGCGCGATGGTCCTCCGGCGCGTCGCGGCCCTTCCCCCGGAGGCGCTGACGCTGGAATACCGCATCCGGATGCTGGATCGTCTGGCGCCGATGCTCATCGAGCTGGGGGAGGCGCCGGTCGCTTTCGATCTGCTGGACAGCCTGGACGGTACGGCCGGCTCGCCGACGCTCACCGAACTCAAGTTCCGCGCTGCGCTCCTTGCCGGACGATACGACGCGGCGGCGCAGATCCACGAGGATGGAAGCGCGTGGATTCCCATCCTGGCGGACCTTGCCGAACGCGGCGGCGAGGAGGCGGCGAGGCTGCGCGATGAGATCGCCCGGCGCTTCGCCGGCAATCTCGCCGACGACCCCGCCTTCAAGGCCGCCTTCGACACGGCCACGGCGGGGCTCTCTTCTCCGGCAGAGTCGGAGCCGAGCGGGGAAGGCGAGATGACGCCATGATGGAGGCGGCGCGCCAGATGGTGCGTGCCGCGCGGCGCATCGTCGCCTTCTCCGGAGCCGGATTGAGCGCTGAATCGGGCGTCCCGACATTCCGCGATGCGGACACGCAGGGGTTCTGGGTCAAGTACGATCCGCAGAAGCTCGCCACGCCGCAGGGATTCGCCGCGGACCCACAGCTCGTCTACAACTGGTACAACGACCGCCGCCGCAACATCACCGGCGTCGAGCCCAACCCCGCCCATCGGGCGCTGGCCCGGCGGCCGGACATCGTCAACGTCACCCAGAACATCGATGACCTGCTGCACCGCGCCGGGGCCCGGCAGGTGATCCAACTGCACGGCACGCTGACGGCGGACCGCTGCCACGCCGACTGCGGCTACGAAGAGTCCGTTGACATGACCGACCCCCCGCCGCCGCGGTCCTGCCCGAAATGCGGCGCGCCGCTCCGCCCGGCCGTCGTGTGGTTCGGCGAGATGTTGCCCGTCGCCGCGTGGGAGGAAGCGGAGGAAGTCTGCCGCAACTGCGACATGATGCTCGTGGTGGGCACGGCGGCGGAGGTCTATCCCGCCGCCGGCCTGATCGGCCTGGCCCGGGCCGCCGCGGCGAAGATCATCGTCATCAACCCCAAGCCCAGCCAGGCCAGCGCGATCGCCGACATCGAACTGACGGGCAAGGCCGGCCAGGTGCTCCCGGAACTGCTGGGGGCCTGACCACGCCCTGCCCGGGGCGAAGAAGATCTCATTCACTCGTGTCTGGAATCTGATCGGGTGGCCTCGATGAGGAGCGTTCGCGGCGCCTTCGCGGCTGCTGTGGCCTCAAATCGGCGGGAAAATCGCGAAAAAGTGACTTCCTCCCTGGATATTGCATCATCCAAAGCAACTGGGGGAACGAAGGTGTCAAGAGCAGCCGAGAAGAGGCGTATCATTGGGTTGATGGCCGGCGCCGGCACCGGGCGCGAGAACTGAGGAGTGACCCCGATGATCGAATTCCGCACGGACAGAACAGGCCGGAAGCGTTTCGTGCTCTCCGCATCCCTCGCCGCCGCCCTCGCGCTGACGGCAGCGGCCTTCGGGGAAGGCGGCAACACGCCAGGCGAAGGGCTTCTGATCGAGGGGCTGCCCTTTGCCGACTCCGGCAACACCGCCGATGACGCGAACATCGGCAACCCCTCCTGCGCCGAGCCGGGATCACCGGACGTGTGGTATCGGATCATCCCCGAGGAGGACATGCTGGTCACGTTCTCCCTGTGCGGCAGCTTCTACGACACGGTGCTCTGGGTTCTGGACGAGGGCCTCCAGGAGATCGGCTGCAATAACGATGCCTGCGACCTGCAGTCCGAGCTGGTAGGTGTGCAACTGGAGGCCGGGAAGGTGCACTACATCGGCGTCGATGGAAACGACGGCGCGGCCGGGCCCTATCAGTTCACCGCCTCCGTCTGCCTGCCGCCTCTGCCCTGCCACGAGTGCCTGCAGGGATCGTTGATGGAGGGCGAGCCGACCTGTTATGACGACTACGTGGACAATTACAACGGCGGCTGCAACAGCTCGCCCCCCATCTTCCAGCCCATCATGTCCGGCGAGACGGTGTGCGGCGAATCCGGCGTCTACGAGCTGACGCGCGAGCTGTGGAGCGACACGGACTGGTATGAGCTGCAGGTGACCGAGCTGAGCGACATCACCTGGGAGGGCATCGCCGAGTTCCCCCTGTACCTGATCATCTGGGACGGCAACGAGGGATGCGAAGGCATGTCTTCGCTCGGCTGGAGGGCCACCAACGCGATCTGCGAGAACCTGACCGTGACCGCTTACGACGTCCCTCCGGGTACCTACTGGCTGTGGGTCGGCGTGTGGACGCTGAGCCCGGATTACCCCTGCGGCTCGCTCTACAACGCGCGCGTCATCTGCACCCCGACCGCTCCGTGCGAAGTGGAGTGCGGTCCGGAGGCGATTGAAGAGGGCGAGCCGGACTGTTACGACGGGTACTTCGATCAGTACAACGGCGGATGCAACAGCGATCCCTACGCCTTCCAGCCCCTCGCCGAGGGCACGATGATCTGCGGCACGTCCGGGACCTTCCTCGTGGGAGAGGACCAGTATCGCGACACGGACTGGTACGAGATCACGCTGACCCAGATCTGCGACCTGACCTGGGAGGTGCTCGCGGAATTCGACATGGTCCTGTTCCTCGTGGACGCCGTTCCCGCCGCTTGCCCCGATCCGCCGATCGTCGCCGGCTCCGTCGGCGGGGCGTGCCAGATCACCACGCTCGTGGTCGAGGACCTGGGCCCGGGCACCTACTGGCTCTTCATCGCGCCGGCGGTCTGGGAGGGTGTGCCCTGCGGGGCCGTCTACGAAGCCGGCTTCATCCTCGAAAACTGCGAGGATCCTCCCTCCTGCCCGGAGGATCTCGATGGTGACGGCGACGTGGACACCGGCGACCTGCTGGCTCTGCTCGGCGACTGGGGCTGTGAAGGCCCCGACTGCCTCGGTGATATCGACGACGACGGCGACACCGATACCGCCGACCTGCTGGCCCTGCTCGCCGCGTGGGGAGACTGCCCGGAACCTCCGCCGGCCGGCGCGCCGCCCGATTCTGGCCGTTTCCTCTGAGTCCATCGGCTCCGGCCGGGCATCAGAAGCCTGGTTCGCGCACGAAGAACGCCGCTCCGCGATCGGAGCAGGTTGAGCCCCCTTGCCGCCGGAACATGCAGCTTCAGACGAGCCATCAGCCGGGATTGCCCGGTCGCTGCGCTCAGCGAGGCCGGCACGCACTACAGTAGAGACCCGTTTCCTCGAGCATGCCCCGGCTTCCCGGGCCGGCATCGGCCCGCGGGCGAGGGAACGAAAAGGAGCAGGCCGTCTCGTGAAACGCCAGATTCCCATCGCACGCCCGGCAACCGGTGATGAGGAATGGACCGCCCTGCGGGATGTGCTCCTCTCGGGCTGGCTGGCCCAGGGCCCGAAGGTCGCGGCCTTCGAGCGCGCCTTCGCGGACCGTCACGGCGTGCGGCATGCCATCGCCACCCATTCCTGCACCGCCGCGCTCCATCTGGGGCTTCTGGCCCTGGACGTCGGCCCCGGCGACGAGGTCATCGTCCCCGCCTTCACCTGGATCGCCACCGCCAACGCGGTCGTGTACACCGGGGCCACCCCCGTCTTCGCCGATGTCGAGAGGCGCACATACAACCTCGCGGCCGCCAATCTCGCCCGGCTCCGCACGCCCCGGACCCGCGTGGTCATCGCCGCGCACCTGTTCGGCGGCTGCGCCGACATCGATGCCATTGCCAAGGCCCTGCCCGGAGTGCCGATTCTCGAAGATGCGGCCTGCGCGGCGGGCGCGACCTACCGCGGGCGCTGCGCCGGCAGCCTGGGCGCCGCGGGCGCCTTCTCCTTCCACCCCCGCAAGACGATCACCACCGGCGAGGGCGGCATGTTGACGACCGATCGCGACGATCTGGCCGAAACGGTCATCAAGCTGCGCAATCATGGGGCCGAAGTCTCCGAAGAGCAGCGCCTCGGCGGCCCCCGTCCCTACCTGCTGCCGGATTTCAACCATCTCGGCTTCAACTACCGCATGACGGACCTCCAGGGCGCCGTCGGCCTCGTGCAACTCGGCAAGCTCGACACCTTCATCGAACAGCGCCGGCAATGGGCGGATTACTACCGCCGGGAGCTGGCTGATATCCCCTGGTTGCTGACCCCACAGACGCAGGATGATGGAACGCACGCCTGGCAGGCCTATGTCTGTTACGTCGAGGAGCGCCTGGCGCCCATGTCGCGCAACGAGATCATGCGGCGGCTTGAGACGAAGGGCATCAGCGCCCGACCGGGCACGCATGCCGTCCACACGCTCGGCTTCTACCGCCGGCGCTTCGGCACGCGCGGCGAAAACTGCCCCGTCGCCGCTGAGTGCGCCGACCAAACACTGGCGATTCCCCTGCACAACACGATGACCGCCGACGATTATCATGCGGTCGTTGACGCAATCCGGGATCTTGCCTGACGGGCCAGGGGAGACTTCCATGACCGGCTCTGCCAGAAGGATGCGCCCGGGTTTCTCGAAAGGCTGGAAAAGCCTGATCGGCCTGATCGGCGGCGGCCGGACCACGGCCGGGCCGCCCGTTCTCTCCGGCGCGAAGGATGCCGTGTGGCCCGTGAGCGTCCTTGTCGTCCGCGGCGATGCGCACGAACGGGGTGTGCAGCACGGCGAAACGCTGCGCGACTCGATTGCGGGGTACCTTGCGACCGAGATGGGACGAAAGGCCCGCGCCCTCGCGAAGGCCGAGCGGCAGCTTGATCGGCTGCTCGACACGGTCAAGTCGCTGGCACGCGGCGACGAGTTGCTCGAAGAGATGCGCGGCATCGCCGATGGCAGCGGCCAGCCCTTCAAGACGATCGCGGCCCTCAATCTCGGGCCCACGCTCGATGCCGAAGAGGGGTGCACATCCCTCGTCGTGCCGGCCTCCCGAAACGGGCCCATGCTCATCAATACGCTGGACCTCGTGGCCAAAGAGCGTGATGAAGCGCGATGGCATGTGCTGCACGTTTCGCATCCGACGCAGGGCCGCGCCTCGATCCATCTCGGGCATGCCGGCGCCGTATGGGCATGGCGTGGAATCAATGACGCCGGCCTGGCGACCGGCGCCAGTTCCGGCGGCCCGGGTCGGAATCGCGCCCGTTATGACGGCCTGTTCACGTTCCTCACGACGCGTTACGCGCTCCAGTTCGCCGAGGAGACCGATGAACTGGTCGACATGCTCCGCACGCGGCCGACGGTGTTCAAGGCCACCAACGTCTCGACTGTGGACGCGGAGGGGCGGGCCGCGATCGTCGAGCATTCCTCCTCCGCCGTGGGCGTACGGCGATCGCCGAACGGCCAGCCGATCTTTGCCGCGAACTGCTTTCTTTCGGACGTTCATGCCCCACTGCCCGAGAAGGTCGCCGGGACACCCTATCTGCGGAACGCTCAGGCGCGCCTCAGCCGACTGCACGGATGGGCGACATCTGACCCGATCGAGGACATCGACGGCGCGCGGCGGATGGTGCGGGACACCAACGGGGGGCGCCCGGGCCAGATCTGCCAGGATAACGAAGTGATGTACACGATCTGCGCCAGCATCTGGCTGTCGAGCCGCCGCGAGGTCATTTTCTACCCCGACCATCCCACGCGCTGCGCTCCGTGGCGACTTTCGCTCGAGCCCCGCTGATGAGCGTGCTTTACAGCTCGCGCGGTGCCGACGACAATGCCGCCGCGGAAGCCGGCCCTCGCGATGGGCGCCGCACAGGGAGCACGCAAACCGTCTGATGTGTGGATTCGTCGGCGCAGTTACGATCGGGCAGGAGCCATTGCGGCCACATCGGCTCAAGGCGATGGTCGACATCATCGCGCACCGCGGACCGGATGACGCCGGTTACCTCATCTCGAACGTGGAGCGGGCCAGCGGCCTCGCCCGCCCGTTCGGCGCGGCGCTGACGGATTGCCGCTTCGCCGCCGATCATCCCGGCCTTCCCGTCATCGACACGCCCTCGGGTCGGCGAACGCTCGCCGGCGCGCCTTGGAACCTCTTCCTCGGCCACCGCCGGCTCTCGATCATCGATCTCACCGCCGCCGCCCATCAGCCGATGTCCGACGCGACGGAAAGCCTCTGGCTCGTCTACAACGGGGAGGTCTACAACTTCCGTGAGCTGAGGCGAGAGCTGGAAGGGCTCGGGCACGAGTTCACCACGCGCGGCGACACGGAGGTCGTCCTCCACGCCTACGAGGAATGGGGCATCGGCTGCGTCGAACGGTTCAACGGAATGTTCGCCTTCGCCCTGTGGGACAATCGATCCGGCCTGCTTCATCTTGCCCGCGACCGATACGGCGTCAAGCCGCTCTACTATCTGAAGAACAGGGGCACGCTGCTCTTCGGCTCGGAGATCAAGGCGATCCTCGCCTACCTTGATGAGCCGCCTGCCGTCGACCTGCTCGCCCTCAACGAGTACTTCTCCTTCCAGAACACGTTCAGTGACCGCACGCTCTTCGAGGGGGTGAGGCTGCTGCCGCCCGGGCATGCTATGACGATCGCGCTGAAGAACGGCGCCGCGACGACGAGACGGTACTGGGACTTCAACTTCACCGGCGACCTGAACCTGCCCGAGAAAGCCATCGAGGAGCAACTCGTCGAACTCATCCGCCAGGCGGTCACGAGGCAGACCGTCAGCGATGTGCCCGTGGGATGTTATCTCAGCGGCGGGATGGATTCCGCGACCATCGCCGCCATCACCGCCCGACATCTCGGGCGCATCTGCACCTTCACCGCCGGCTTCGACCTCTCCGGGGCCGCGGAACACGAAATGAGCTTCGATGAGCGCGGGCCCGCCGGGCACATGGCCGGCGCACTCCGGTCGGAACATTACGAATGCGTCATTCATGCCGGCGACATCGAGGCCGTGATGGATCGGCTCATCTGGCACCTGGAAGATCTGCGCGTCGGGCAGTGCTATCCGAACTTCTGTGTGGCCCGGCTCGCCGGCCGGTTCGTCAAGGTCGCCCTCGCGGGCACCGGAGGCGATGAACTCTTCGGCGGTTACCCGTGGCGCTACGCCGCCGCCATCGGCCCGACACGCGAAGAATACATCCGCAGGTCTTATCAGTATTGGCAACGCCTGGTGCGCGATCGCGACAAGCCGGGGTTGTTTCACGCCGATGTGCTCCATCAGCTCGATAAACTGCGCGACGGCGAGAACGATCCGCTCCGAAATCACACCCTCGCCGCCTTCAAGCGCGTTTTCCTTCACGATGTGGCCGGCGACAGCATCGCCCAGCAGATTGCCAACTCGCTCTATTTCGAGTGCAAAACATTTCTGCACGGCCTGCTGCTGGTGGAGGATAAACTCTCGATGGCCCACTCGCTGGAGACGCGAGTGCCGTTCCTCGACAACGAGCTGGTGGATTTCACCTGCCGCATCCCCATCGGTCTGAAGATCGCCGGCCTCGACCGGCTTGGGCGCATGGATGACAATCTTCTTTGGAAGAAGGAGGAGCACCGCGGGCGGATGCACACTGGCAAGAACATCCTGCGCCACGCCATGGCCCGCCTCCTGCCGCCATCTGTCACCGAGGCCCGCAAGCAGGGATTCAGCGCCCCGGACGAATCGTGGTTCCGCGGCCGGGCCGAGACCTACCTGCGCCAGACGCTTCTTGATCCGGCGGCGCGCATCAATGACTACCTGAATCGCGCGTTTATCGAACGGACGCTCGATGAGCACACCGGCGGTCGTCGCAATCGGCGCCTGCTCATCTGGAGCCTCCTGAGCTTCGAGAAGTGGCTGGCACAATTTCAGACTTCCGCTGTCCGTGACGTCCAGGGCGCCCTGATGGACTGTCCCCGATGAGATTGCCGGATTTTCTTATCATCGGCGCCGCCCGCTGCGGCACAACCTGGCTTTACGAATGCCTCCAGGCGCATCGACGCCTGTTTCTCCCGGCGCAGAAGCGACCCGAGCCCCATTTCTTCCTCAAGGAGGCCGAGTACGCCCGCGGCATCGATTATTACAGCGACCGCTACTTTCGCGGCGTCCCTGATGCGCTCGTTGCCGGCGAGGCCTCCACCAGCTACCTTTACCGGCCGCACGTCGCGGCGCGGATCGCGCGCCATCTGCCCGATGTTAAGATGATCGCTCTTCTGCGCAATCCGATCGACCGGGCCTTCTCCAACTACATGGTCTCCGTTCATAACAATCTGGAGACTCTGCCCTTCCCGGAGGCCATCCGCCGGGAACCGCAGCGTCTGGCGCGGCCTCGCTCGCCGCTTGCGCGCGAGATCTGCCCGCAGGCCTACATCGATCGGGGGCGCTACTTCGCCCAACTGGCCGTCTATCTCCGCCATTTCCGGCCGGACCAGCTCCACGTGATTCTCTTTGACGACCTGGTTGACAGGCCGGCCGCGGTGCTCGGCGATTTCCACCGCTTCCTCGGCGTCGGGGCCGATGACCTGCCCGCAGACATCACAGAGCCGCGCAACGCGGGCGATTACCGCGGCGCCGTCGTCGATGCCGATGACCGTCATTATATTCTCAATCAGCTCACCGATGACCTCCACTCGCTCGCCCGCCTGCTCGGGCGCGACCTCAGTCACTGGAAATGACATGGAGTTCGACCGCCTGTATATAACATTCGACATCGACTGGGCGGATGATGATCTTCTCGCCTTCGTCCTCGATCTGCTCGATCAGTATGCATGCAAGGCCACGTTCTTCGTGACGCACGACTCGCCGCTGATCCGGCAGATGAAGGATGACATGCGCATCGAGCGCGGCATTCATCCGAACTTCACGCCCCTGCTCAACGCGCCTGCGGACGCCTGTCAGGCCACCGCCGAGCAGATCCTGACCGACCTGAAGGCGACCGTGCCCGAAGCGGTCAGTTGCCGCAGCCATTCGCTTGTGAGCGGGACGCCGCTTCTGCGGCTGTCTCACGGCCACGGCCTGCTGATCGATTCCAACATCTATATCCCCTGCCGCGAAGTTCCCTGCATCCGCCCCTGGCGATTCTGGACCGACACGCTGCTCGTGCCGTTCATCTGGTCCGATTACATCGACCTGCTGCATCACGGCGACGCCGATGCCGCGCGGGTGCTCCGGGCCGCGAACACCGTCAGGGTCGTGGCCTTCCATCCCATTCATGTTTACCTGAACACCTGCACTCTCGATCAGTACGCGCAATTCAAGCGCAGCGGGTTAACCCCGAAGCAGGCCCGGAGCCGCCTGCCGCGACGCGGCCCGGGGGCGGGCGATGTCTTTTGCCGTCTCCTGGATGCCGCCGCCGCGGAAAGCATCCAGACCGGCCTCCTTTGCGACCTGCTTGACGAGTAGGCCACTGATCGCCGACACTTGACCTTGATCGATATGCCGCACGAGCGTCCTCCGATCAACGATCCCCAAGACCCTTGCACCGCGAACACCCGCGCCATGCCACCGAAGGATCCAAGCCCGACACTCCTCGAAGAGCTCATCGAACAGCACGATGAGCGGCTTGGCGACAACGACCGCGCGTTCCTCCGTCGCGTCTTCTCCAGGGATCTCGACGTCTATCGGCAGCGCCTTGAGGCGATCGGATTCGTCGGGCTCGATCGGGTCCTCGATGCCGGATGCGGCTTCGGTCAATGGACGCTCGCCCTCGCCCACCTCAACAACCACGTATCGAGCATCGACGTTCGGAATTCGCGCATCGCCGTCTTGAATGACATCCTGGGCAACCTGGGAATCAATAACGTAACCGCGCACGCGGGAAGGCTGGAACAACTGCCTTACGCGGACGCCGGCTTCGATTCGGTCTTCTGTTACATGGCTCTTTTCTACACCGGCTGGCTCGCAGCGCTCGATGAGCTGACCCGTGTCCTCAAACACGGCGGTCGCCTTTACGTGACCGCAAACGGCATCGGATGGTACCTGCATTTGTGGTGCAACCGACCCAATGCCGCGCCGGACTACGAGCCGCGCGAGGTCGTGGCGCGCACGTTCGCCGACACCGTCGCCTACGAGCGCTCCCGCAGGCCGCCCACCACCCAGATCATCATCGAGCCGCAGGTCCTGATCGAGGCCCTGGAGGAACGCGGCTTCACGATCCTCGACCGAGCAGATGAGGGCACCATCCGAGCCGCGTCGGGTGCGCCGGCGCCACAGCCGTTCTTCTCCGGCTCCTACTTCGGCCAGGTCGGCTGCTACGAAATTCTGGCCGCCAAAGCGGCTCCCCGCCGGTGACAACCGCCGACCCCGCGCCGCCCGAACAGGGCTGCCGCCCGTCCCACTCCGCCGATCGGCATCCGGCCTCGCCTGTCGACGCGTCGGCGCTCCGCGGCACGTACCGATCTTTCTGCTAGAGTAGCGCCGCCGAGCCAACGGATCACAACTCGCCCGAACACGAACGTGACGGCCCGCCGTCGCCGCCCCCCGCGCCGCTCCATCACATGGACATCCTGATTCTCATCTTCACGTTCCTCTTCACATCGCTTCTGCGACTCGCGTTCGGCACCGTGGACAACTCCGATCAATGGGTGTCGTTCTGGCTCATCGAGCGGCAGAGACACCGCCGGTGGATCACCTACCGCGCGCGCGATTCGATCGTCGACGGCACATTTGATTACCCCAGCCTGCAACATTTTCTGATCAGTCGCCTGCCCAAACGTTCGTGGGGTATTGCCGGTCGCCTCACGAACATCGCCTACGATCTCATCATCGCCGCATGCGTGTACTGGCTGACATGGCGCCTCTCCCGGGTCGTCGCTCCCGATCTCACAATCGCCTCGCTGAGCGTTCCCACGGCCGCGACAATTCTCTTTCTTACGACGCCCGCCCTGCTGCCGACGACCGCGCGCCTGCTCGCCGGCAACGGGCGCGCGATGGGCATGATGTGGGCTGTCCTGTATCTCATCGCGCTCCAGGAGGCGCTTATAACCGGCGCATGGTGGCTCTTCGCCATCGCGGTCGTCCTCGCCCAATTCGTCATTCTCACTTCGATGTTCGCGATCCAGGTCGCGTTGTTCTTTTCCATCTTCGTCGCCATTTATCTGTTGTCACCCGCACCGCTCATCGTCGCCGCCGCCTGGATCCTTCTCGGGCTGCTTTTCCCTGCGGCCGGCACCCGACCCGCCCTCCTGTTCATGTGGAACCACAAGCTGTGGTATCTGCGCAACTACCGAAAGGGCACGACCGCCTCGGAGCGCAATCGCCGGCGCGATGTGCTGCAACTGCCGGCTCAGCTCTTCACGAACCCGAAGAAGTTCATCCGATTCTCTACTTCGAAGATCACGCCGATCATCGGGCTCCTTTCGGCCCCGCTTGCGTTTCTCCTCCTCATCGTCTGGCTCGTCAACCCACTGTTCCGCGATCTCCTCAACGGCCGGGCCGATGCGCATGTTCTTCTGGGAATCGCGCTCGCCTCCATCGCGATGTTCGCGCTCACGTCATTCCCGCTGCTCAACTCATTCGGGGAGGCCGAACGATATTTCGAATACAGCGCTTACGCGTTCTCTGTTTTCGGTGCGTGCCTCATCGCGCGCTGGGAACCGTCCCTGCGCGATTCGGTGTTCTGGCTCCTTCTTTTGGGCCATCTCGCCGTCATTTGTTATAATTTCCTCGCCCTCCGATTGACGGAGCTGTGGCGAGCGCGAGCGCCGGCGCCGCCCGCGCTGGAGCACCTGCTCGCCTGGTGCGAGCAATCCATTGATGCCGCGCGCATTCTGACCGTCCCCTGCAAGCTCGGTTTCCTGCTGTCGGCGCGGCTCAACCGAGGCCGGTCGCCGCGCTTCTTCCTCTACCACAGGTTCATTCAACGCCCGGGCGAACGCGGCTTCCGGTACTGCGAACAGGACACCGGCGGCATGATCGAGAAGAACGATGTGTGGATGGAGTCAAAGGAGGTGTTCCGGCGTGAGCCGGCGGATCTTGCCCGTGAGTACAACGTGACGCATTTTGTCATCGAGCGCAAATACATCAAGGGCCTTATGAAGACATGGGGCGCAGAGCCCGGCGACATTTTCGGCCCGCCGATTTTCGAGAACTCCGGCTACCTCATGTATGCTGTCCCAGAAGCTCTCCGGTCTTCATCTTCCGCCGTCGGCGCCAGTCGATGAGCTGCCGGAGCCCCTCGGGCAGATCGACGGACCACTGGAAGCCGAGGTCGCGCTGCGCCTTGCCGGGGCATCCGATCCTCTGCGTGACGAAGGTCTGACCCTGCGGGACGTACTCGATCCGGAGTTCCGAATCCGCCAGCTTCAGGATGAGCTCGGCCAGATCCTTGACGCTGGTCCCGATCCCCCGACCGACGTTGTAACATTCGCCGCTTACATCCGCCTGCATGGCCAGCACGTTGCAGCGGGCCACATCGTCGACCGAGATGAAATCATACTGCTGGCTGCCATCGCCGAACACGATGGGGCGCTGTCCCTGCTCGATGCGGTCAAGCACTTTGTGCATGACCGCGGTGTAGGCGCCCTGGTAATCCTGGCGGGGACCATAGACGTTCATGTAGCGCAGGCCGACCCACTCGAAGCCGTAGCGCGCCGCCAACGACTTAAGGAAATGTTCTCCGGCGATCTTGGTGGCGCCGTAGAAGGTGTAGTTGTTATATGGGTGATCCTCATCCATCGGGGTCTGGACGGCGTCGCCGTAGACCGAGGCGCTGGAGGAGAAGACGATTCGGCGCACGTTCTGCTCGATCGCGGCCTCGATGACGTTGAACGTGCCGGCCACGTTCACCTCGAAGGCGGAGCGTGGGTACTCGTGGCAATGCAAGAGCCAGAGGGCGGCGAGATGGAATACACCGTCGATCCCCTCCATCGCTCGCTTCAGGATGTCCGCATGGAGGACGTCACCACCGTGCGGGAAGATGGAACAGCGCGGATCCTCCAGAGCGCCGTCGAGATTCTCGATTCGGCCGCGGGAAAAGTTGTCATAGATCACGACCCGGCCCACATCGGTCTTAAGCAGTTCATCGACGACGTGGGAGCCGATGAATCCGGCCCCGCCCACGACGAGGATGCGCTTTTCGCCGAGTTCCATCTTCACCTCGCTTTCTTCGCGCTCTCTACTGATCGAGCGGCACGGCTCGCTTGCGCGCACGGCACAGCACGTTCTGCGTGGTGAACTCCCGGTCGGAATATTGGGGGAATCGCCGGCGGATTTCATCCGTCAGCCGACCTCCACCGCGCCGAGAATCCGACGGGGTCTCTTTCCAATCCTCGATGGTGAAGTATTTCTCGCTCAAGGCGCGCAACTCGTCAAGTCGAATGCGGTTGAGCTCTTTGGAGATCACCTCCGCCGTCTCGGCCTCGAGATCGAGGTGATTCCAATCGAGGAACTTCCGTTGTTCGGGATCGTCGGCACTGATCTCATCGACGAACTTGGGCGGTTGATGATGCCCATTCCAGGAGTAGTAATTGTGGTGGTTAAAGACGCAGGCACCATCCGGCCGCAGGCGCCGCCAGACACCCTTAAAGACTTCCTCGATATGCAACAGGTGTTCCGTCACGTTGTGCAGCACCGCGACATCGAACGTCTTGTCCGGGGCCACCTGTTCAAAGGTACCCGGGACGAGCCGGACGCGCGGCAACCGGCGCTGGATCTCCGCCGCGGTCCACCCGAAATGCTCCTGAGGCCGATTGTTCCGGCTGCTCGTCTGCTTGCGCATGTTGTAGCCGAGATCGCTGTCCATCTCAAGAAGCGGGTCCATCCCGGTATAGCTCTTGACGCCGACGACGAGGAACCCGATGGCGTGGAGGCCGGTGCCGCAGCCGACATCAAGCATATCCTTGCCCTGCACATCGGCGGCGATCTTACGCGGCCAGTTCAGATAGTCGAACTCGACGGCCCGCCGGATCATGTCCCGATCGAAGCTGCGCCAACGGCCGAGGCTGCGCGTGTTAAACAAATAATAAGCCGCGCACGCCGCTTCCGGATCGTTGTGGAACGATCGCCGGATTTCCTTCTCGCGCTCGCGCCTAGCCCGCTGGCGATCCTTGCGGTGTTGCCGCCACTTCTTCCACACCGTCCTGCGACCTTTCCGTATCTGTCTTCGCAGCTTTCTCAGCACCATCGACTGACCGTTGACGGGGCCTGCTCCGGCCGTTATGCGACATTCTCTATTGGTTCATTCACGCGTTCCTGTGCCGGCATCGGCAGAGGGCGCCTAGGGGAGCGTGACTCAGCCGGTGTAGCCATCGTCAGTGCGCTGAAAGATGAGCGTCCGCCCGCCCCACGGTCTTTCAAAGTCGAGCTGATTAATGACGGTGAAGCCGAACCCGCAGATGTGGCGCACCAAGTCGTCGATGTGCGGCCAGGCCAGACTCTCAAAGAACTTGGGCGGCTGGCCTTCCTCTGTGCCGTTGACGATCTCGGCAATCAAACGCCCCCCGGGCTTGAGCACGCGCGTGATCTCCCGCAGGATGCGATCGATCTCATAGGCATGATCGAGCGAATTGGTGAACACCAGGTCAAGCGAGTCGTCGGCGTACTGCAGATCGTGGAAGTCGCCGTGGACGACGTATCGATTGCCCTCGCCGGGCTTGAGGTCAATGCCTACGGCGAAGCACCCCAGATCGATGAACGCCTTCACCTCCGTGCCGACACGCGCCGCCAAGCAGAGGACGCAATCACCGGGCTGCACGCCGTCGAGCTGCGTGATCCGCTCGCAAAGCATCTGCCGGTATTCGACGTCATACTTTGAAAGGTCAATGATGTCCAGCTTGGATTTCTGATGCTCAACGTATTGCTCGTACGACTGATACGTTCGCCGACTGAAGGCCTCGACGGCG
>Ga0272441_10004565_pt1 | contig 24914 bp, 16 predicted proteins | sample SSMProp6N_FD_193582 | JGI IMG/M metagenome (GOLD analysis project Ga0272441, IMG submission 193582) | Marine sediment archaeal communities from Little Sippewissett salt marsh, Falmouth, MA, United States - SSM-Prop-6N | ecosystem: Environmental > Aquatic > Marine > Wetlands > Sediment ...
GCCAGGCAGCGATTATACGAACGAGCGGTTTCATAAATCTCCTCGCCCCGCTCGGCTAAAAGAGCTTTATTGGCTGTCACCACATTTTTGCCGGCCTGGAGGAGCTTCTTTTGAATATCCCCGGCCACGCCGATTCCGCCTACCAGTTCGACGGCGATCTGAACTTCCTGATCCTTGAGCACCTTGTCCAAGTCACTGTGCAGCAGCCCTGCCGGGAGCGTAACCGGACGGGGGCTGTTCAGATCGGTATCCACTACATGGGCCAACTCCAGTTTCAAACCCGTTTTGCGGGAGATCTCTTCGGCGTTTTCCAGGATGATTCTGGCCACGCCGGAGCCGACGGTACCGAAACCCACAATAGCTATTTTTACTTTTTCATCTTTCATAATCGACTCTTTACCATTGTTTAACGTCCTGAACATACAAGAATAGCCATCATATAAGGATATATAACCACCCCTTATCGGTCAAGGTAAAACAGCTTATGTTGATCATTGGGTAAATAATGGCCCTGATTATTATTCAAAAAGTTGGGTGATGCTAACTTCGCAAGCCGGGTCTTTGTTGAGAAACAACACAGGTGTTTAGTTTGGCTTCATGCAAAGCAATCTGCCGTCGGCCAGTGAGATATAAAGGCTGTTTTGGGCGGCGATCATACCATCGAAGATTGGCAAACCGTCCAATTTGTAATCAGCCAGTGTCTGGCCGTCGGCGGGGGAGATGGCCAGGAGCATCGCTCCCATTTTCCCCTTGAGAGCATCTGATTGTTCGGTGAGTTTTTGCCGAATCTTGGGATCGTTTATTTTTGCGAATGCCTGCGGCTCATCAATCAGGTCGGCAGGGCCAGCGATAAAAAGCGTTTTCCCTGCCAGGACCATCGCCCGGGCGAACAAGGGTATATCCTGGCTCCAGTGGTGCTCGAAGAAAATTGGGGGCGGCGTGGCGGCCCGGCCGGTAAATTTCAGGGCCCGGCCGAATTTACCATCGACCGCTGAAACGCCGATGACCTTGCCGTTGTTACCGTGGCCAGAACTGTCGGAGGCATCACCTTTATCAAAGGTGTACCACAGAACCAGAGCATCTTTGTCGATGGGGGCTTTTTGCTGGGCGGAGGCATGGGCGGCGATCTCCTGGGCACTTAGGGCGCGGTAGTAAATTCTTACCTCATCGATTAATCCTTTATAGGCGAACGAAGGTGAATAGAAGCCCACGCAGGAATTGTCATCGACGCCGATATCCATCGCATCGGCGGGATTGTTTTTAATAAATCCGGGCAATTTTTTGGAGGCGGCGAGTTTGCCGTTAACATAAAGGCACATTTCCTTTTCATCCGTTAGTACCCCGGCCAGGTGTACCCAGCGTCCTGCAATCTTATCGCCAGAACCGACATTGCAGCGCTCACCGGAAAGTGTAACGACGAATCTTGGCTGTCCATTTTGCAGGAACAAGGAATAGCCGTGTATGCCGCCGCCCCGGGCGAGGATTACGCCTCCAGATCGTTCGGGCTTGACCCAAGCTTCGACGGTTAATGGTTTGCCGGTGGGATTGAGACTGTCGGAGTTATTGATGCTGATCAAAGACCTTTCGTTCTTATCACCGTCGGCATCATTCTCAGGTGGATTAATCTTATCCGCAGCAAAGAGGTGATGTTCAATAGGAGTGGTCCAGCGATAATATTGGGGCTTGCGGCCAAAGCCATAGACTTTCGTATCGTCGAATACAAGTATCCGTCCCGAAGGAGCGGTTTTGCCGGCCAGGTAATAGCCGCACCAGCCGCTGACAAATTTACTGCCATAGAGCCAGTATGTTCGGTGCCACCAGCTATCATCGAGGAAACCGGTAGGGCTGAAAAGGTGGGCATGTTCGGGGTTTTGGGTGGCCGGGGGAGCGCCGCGATCCACGTCATCGCCCATGGGAAATTTTTCCAGGGGCAGACGTGTTCCGTCCAAATTAAAGGGCTGCGAGCGCATATAAATAAGCCGACCGTTACTGGAGAGGATATCGGGCAGGGCCATGGGCATGTTCAGCCAGCTTACATAAGACTGGAGGTCTTGGCCTGTTGCCTGGTCCTTTTCGTCAAGTACGGTTTCCGAGAGTGATCTTCCTGTTATTGGATCCAGCCGCAAAAGGCGCAGGCCGTCATCCAGAAACATCGATCTACCCGCAGAGCAATATAAAACTCCATCCTGGATGAGCACGCTGCCATGAACCGGCCAGACCGACTCCAACTGCTCAAACGCGGGCAGGCGCTCATCCATCGGTGCTGCGCGGAACCGCCAGGCCAGAGCACCATCTTCCGCACGCAGACAATACACCCAGCCGTCGCGTGAGCCAAACAGTACCCGTCCCTGGTAGATAGTCGGAGGCGAATCTATCCTTCCGCCAGCGGTGTATTGCCAGACTGGCTGGCCGGTGGCGGCGTTGAATACATGAATTGTATGGGTGTCCACCGCAGCTACAAAGACCTTGCCGTCAGCTACTACGGGACTCGATATTCTGCCCTCGATTTTTGTTTGCCAGGCGGGGCTGATTTTGGCCGATAAATTAGAATTTGTATAGCCGCTGCGGGCTGCGTCATGTCGGTAGGTGGGCCAATCTCCCGGGGCCGCTGTTGTCGTGATATCTTTGTCATACGCCGGTCCTTTTTGCAGACGGGATATAGCGGCGATATCCTCAGGGAAACGTGGTCCCGCCGAGGCGGGGGCCAGGGCATTGAAGCCGTATTGCTTTGACTCGAGGTAACATGCACAAGGGTGCTGCGGTGCATAAATGAGGCCGTTGGCGGGCATGATACCATATAAACACGCACCCCGAACCCAATGGTTTGGAATCCACTGCTGCTTGCGGAAGTCGATAAACTCAATCCCCGTGCGGGACATCAGTAAATAATTGTCCGTAGCCTTACCGCGATAGCAGCGGTGATGGAACCAGTAGGTGTTGATGTTGGGTGGAAATTCAACTTTCACTTGTCCGGTGTGCGGATCACGGCCGGTGAATACACCTTTGACCCTGCCACTGGTTGTCTCACCGGTCCAGACCAAATCATTCACAACAAACATATCCTCAGGTGATCGATATCCGGAAGGTGGATGATAAGCCGACCAGAGTACTTTACCATCTTTTAGCGAAAGGGCGGTCATGGTGTCCTTGCCGGAGGTGTACCAGGAACCCGTCTGGGACCCGGCTGTCTCTCCGCCGGAAAAGAGGACTATGTCTTTATAGATCAGAAGTATGGGAGCGTAGAATGACATGATGATATTGGCGCGGGCTATGGTAGCGGACCGCCACAATTCCTCACCGTTATTGGGAGCCAGACAAACGATATGTTCGCCATCATGAAATAAAACTTTTTTCCCATTGGTGGCCAGGGTTACAGGTAAGACGCGCTGCTGTTTACTCCATAAGACTTTCCCGGTGTCTGCGTGCAGGGCGATGAGCTGTCTGGGTTTTTCATCCCAAAATTGGCCTCCATAAGCATTATTAATCTTTTTTAAATCAGCAAATTCAGGTTTTTTGGCTTCTTTATAGACTAAAAGATACAGGATGCCGTCTGCAGAAATTATTTCTTCGGTGCCTCTGGTCTGCTCGTAGGTTTGAGTAGTCTGACCGGTGGCCGCGTCGAGTGCCGTTAGGGGACCGTCAAGGCTGAGCGTTACATAAACCCGATTGCCCACTGCTACCAGCCGGCGGGGTAGTTGTGCCGGCCCGCTTTTGAGGGGCCAAAGATGGGTGTGCCAATTAATCAGGGGCCTTTTCCAAAGAATCGTACCGTTGAAGGCATCTCGGGCGATCAGTGTCCACTGAGGCGGGACTAGAATAGAGGCTTGGGGTGCCTCATCGAAGATATAAAAAAGCCGATTGCCTGTGGTGACCACGGCGCTGACGCTTGACATGCGATCATGGTGCCGGGCGTATCTGGGACTACCCATCCACTGCATACGGCGAGGCGGGCCAACGACAGTATCGTGGGCGACGGCGTTGCCGGTGGCATCGTGCAAGTAATGAGTCCATTCGTCAATTTCAGCGGGACGTTTTTTGATGGTTTTGTTCCATTGGCCATTAGTATTGATATAAGCGGTACCGCCGGGACAGAGAACGCGCATCACCTCGCTAAAGGGGACTGATCCGATTTTTTCGGAGACGACGAGGTTGGCGATATTATCTATATAGGGCAGGCGGCTGCCGATTAATTTGTCCACTGAGACTTTGCCGTAAAGTCCCAGAGACTGGATATGTTTGCGGGCCTGCTCGATATTTTTGTTTTTACCATCCAGGCCGTGAACAAGATAGCTATCATCAGTGCCCAGTGCCGCGGTAAGATCACCCCGGCCGCAACCGATATGAACGATAAAGCCCCCTTTAAATTCACATTCTTTTAAGATCATTTTGGCCTTTTGATTCGAACCCGAACCCCCGAAGGCGGATAAACTACCAGTGAGCACCGATATAAGAATTAATGCCGCGTAAAGTTGCCTCTTGTTTTTATTCATAATTACCTGTCCTTGTGATTGGAACCTTTCCATGTTGGATCTGTTGAAAAAGCGATTGTAAGCTAAAATTGATACTTAACCAACTACAAGAGTCAGATTTAATATTTTAAGGGGTAGGCAGCGATGGTTCAACCTAGATTTCCACAGGGGCTCAGTTGAGCAGTTTTTGAAAAAATACTTTCTAAACAAGCGGTAAATGGTTATGTTTGACGCATACTTTAGAATCAGTGTTTATGTTTAAGTTTTGAAAGGAGGCATAATGAATTTGCCCAAGTATTCCATAGGTGTCGGCGACCGTTTCGGGCGGCAGGGGAAGGCTCAACTTCAGGCGGTTATAGAGGCCAGGCGTCAGGGACTTGATATAGCTCCGGTATGGAACAAATCTCATAGAGAGCACACCATCATCGGCACCCGACCGGCCAATACCCGGGAAGAGGCGGATGAGGCGGTAAAAGCGTGTGGCTGGGACGGGGCATATTTTGTGGATGCCGATCATATAAATTTGAATAACGTGGATGAGTTTGTCGAGGTGAGTGACTTTTTCACAATCGATGTGGCCGATTATATTGGTGCAAGTGCCTCAGAAAGTGATATTAAATCTTTTGTAGATACGAACGATAAATACGTTGGCGTCCTGACGATTGACGGTATAGATCAGAGTTTGGAAGTTACCCGGGAGGTTCTGGCGGAGATTGCAACCAAGTATCTCCGGGCCGTTCAGGAAGCGAGTAAGATTTATCGCCATATCGCCGGGGCCAAGGGAGAAGGTAATTTCGTGACCGAGGTTTCCACCGATGAAGCGGAAGTACCGCAAACGCCGATAGAGTTACTTTTTATTCTGGCGGCCCTTGCTCAGGAAGGGATTCCCGTCCAGACCATAGCCCCGAAATTTACGGGACGTTTTAACAAGGGGGTTGATTACGTGGGTGATCTGGAGCGGTTCAGCAGGGAGTTTGACCAGGATGTGGCGGTCATAGCCTATGCGATAAAAGAATTTTCGCTGCCGGCGAATTTGAAGCTCAGTGTCCATTCCGGCAGCGACAAGTTTTCCATCTATCCGCCGATCCATGCAACTTTGCAGAAGTTCGATGCCGGGGTACATATAAAAACTGCCGGGACGACCTGGCTGGAAGAGCTTATTGGTTTGTCCCTGGCTGGCGGCGAGGGGTTGGCACTGGCCCAGGAGGTATATCGCCGGGCCCTGGAGCGTTTTGATGAGTTATGTAAACCATACGCCACGGTAATCGATATTGATAAGAATAAATTACCTGCTCCGGAACAGGTGGAAAGTTGGGATGAACAAACTTTTGCGAACACTTTGCGACACGATCAAAGCTGTGCAGCCTACAATCTGAATTTTCGCCAATTATTGCATGTGGGCTATAAGATTGCAGCCGAGATGGGGCCTCGATACTTAAGTGCCCTGGCGCAATATGAAGAGGTCATCGGACCGAACGTGACAGAGAATATTTTCAAAAGACATCTGGTGCCGATTTTTATAGGTTAGACAACATTTACCCCTACCTGGGTTTTCTGATAATGCCGGCAAGGAACAAATATTACTCCTTTGGGCCGGTAAATAGGGATCATTTACTTTTGTATGGTTCCGTGGTATAATCTTCCAGCCGCCAAGAATTTTTTAACGTTAGAAATTGAGAAACTTATGTTCCAACATGTACTTTGTGTATATCCCTATCGGCGGGAGTTGAATCGTGCGGGTTTTTTTCCGCCTTTGGGCCTGGAGTATATTTCAGCCGTCATCGAACCGTATGCGGATATGCTTGATATTGTGGATATGCGCAAGGAAAGCGGCAGGACTAAAGATTTTTTGCGTCCGGAGACCGAGATGGTCTGCTTTTCTGTCAATTGGAACCGTGACGGTGAGTTTTTGCGGGAGGAGATCAGTTCGGTAAGGTCGGACATATTCACCGTGGTGGGTGGGCGATACGCTACGGAAGATCCCGAAAGGTGGCTGGGTAATTTTCCCAACATAGATGTGGTGGTCAGGGGTGACGGTGAGGAGGCGATGGAAGAAATTTGCCGGGGCAAAGCTCTGGAAGAGATTACCGGTATCAGTTTCCGTCGCAATGGTCAAATAATTCATAATCCCAACCGCACATCAAGTGCGGTAAAAACAGATCTTTATCCCAACCGCAACCTGCGCAGGTACAAGTATGAAGCAATTTTTGAGGATATCAATACGGGAGTGATGATTGATTCTGTGGCCGCCTCGCGGGGTTGTCCGTTTAACTGTAAATTTTGCTCTTTCAGCCGTAATCCCTGGGGCGAGAAGCGCAAGTGGTCGGTACGTTCACCGGAATCCGTGGTGGACGAATTGGCCCGGATCGAGGCTCCCATAGTCGGTTTTACCGACGATCTGTTCACCTTCGATATGGACTGGGTGGAGCAAATATGTGACCTGATATTAGCCCGTGGTATTCGTAAAAAGTACCTTATCAATGCGCGGCTGGAGATTGCCCGGCATCCGGAGGTTATGCGGAAGATGGAGCGAGCCGGTTTTGCCCTGCTGATGCTGGGCATCGAGTCGGCCCACGACAAGACTCTGCGTTCGATGAGAAAAGGCTTTGATACGGCCCAGATTCGCAAATACTTTCAGGTCCTGCGCAGCAGCAGCATGATCCTCCATGGATATTTTATTGTGGGGAATATCGGTGAAAGTGTGGAGGAGATGCTGCAGATATCATCCTTCGCTCACGATTTAGGTCTTGATACTATAGCCCTTTCTATTTTGCGTGTTAGTCCCTATTCCGGTCTGGATGAACTGGTGGCGGAGAGCTCCGGGTATCATGTAGCTGCGAATGGCAAGATCTATTCGGATGCATGCTCCGTCCGGGAGCTGAGGCAGTTGCGCCGCCGGATCAACCGGGAGTTTTACAGTGCCGAACAATGTATTCAGTTGGTACACAAGGGGATCCGGGTTGGTATGCTCGGTTTTATGCCCGGTCTGCTCTTGCGGCTGCCGGTGTTTACCTGGAGCGTAGTCAAGCATGCCAGGAAAAAGGCTAAGCGGCGCGAACGCAGGGCTGTCTAGGCTTTAAACATTTCCCCCAAGGGTAAGTTTTCAGACGATCAGGTTAATTCACTTCAATTGAGATGTGCTTATCGGAAGGTTTTTATATGGGCGGGCAGATTTTTAAAATAAAAAATGGCATGACACCCGCTTGTTCGGTCGGGGTAAGAGGTGGGTACGAATGCCATGCCATAACTCGTTATACGCTGCTTAGGGCAACGTCTTTTATTCAATTTTACAAGAGCTCATTGCGACACCAAGGAAGGCAACTCGCAAATCCATCCGCGAACTCTATTATATATTTACCATAAAAAGCATGGTCTGGCAAGGAGAAAAAAACAGATTTTGGAATATTTCACGAAGTATATTTCTTGCCGATAATTAAGGCGTTTTCAAACAGGATAATTGCTGTATGACCAGGCCGACAAAACTTTTTTTGCGATCGTTATTTATTAAAATCAAAGGGCTTATGTTTATTCAGACCCCGTGTAAATTTGCCATGACTTAGATGTAGGCCCACAGGTTAGAATTAATCGTCCAAAGAGCTAAGGCCTTCGCGGATAGCAAATTTTACCAGATCGGCAATATTATCAATGTTCAACTTAATCATGATTTGCCGACGACAGGCATCAATGGTCTTGGGTGATTTTTTAACCTTAAGAGCAATTTCTTTGGTGGATTTTCCCTGGGATATAAGTTTGAGGACCTTGGTTTCCCGCTCGGTAAGCGGAGGAAGAACTTTTCGGTCCAGTTCGATGCGGTTGAGCGTCTCGGGTGGGTATAATTGGTTTAGTTTTTCCGAGAGATACGTTTCGTTTTTCATTACGGTTTTGATGGCGTTAATCAGTTCCCCGAAGGCGTAGTCTTTGAGGACATAGCCCCTGGCTCCGGCTTTGAGCATGCCGAGGACGTATTGCTTATGGGTATAAACTGAAAGGCCTAAAACCTTTATTTCGGTATTATCGCGGGTTATCTGCCGGGTAGCCTTGATACCGTCCATTTGAGGCAAACGCGCATCCATAACAACGACGTCCGGTTGTAACTGCCGAGCCAACTGCACGGCTTCCTGGCCGTTACCCGCTTCCCCCACAACCTGCATGTCTGATTTCGTCTCGACCAGGGAGCGCAGGCCCTCCCGCATAATCTTATGATTATCTACCAGGAGAAGTTTGATACTCACATTAATATCCTCACTATAGTCAGGTAACCCGTACCATTATTCTTTTAGGGTAATAACGCCTTCCCGGAGGGCAAATTTCACCAATTCCGCCAGGCTGTTCGTACCCAGTTTATTCATGATTTCCCGCCGATAGGCATCAATGGTTTTTGAGCTCTTACGCATCTGGCGGCCTATTTCCTTCGTTGACAAACCTTCAGCCAGCAGTCGGAGGATCTCACATTCTTTTTCATTAAGGACCGGAGCAGAAGTATATTTGGTTTTCACCACGCGGTCTTTAAAGTCATCGACAACTACATTGACCATTTTGTCACATAAATAAGTCCGGTCCTCTCGTACCGCGTTGATCGCCTTTATCAGTTCCTTGAAGGCCTTCTCTTTGGTGAGATAGGCCTTAGCCCCGGCTCGGAGCACCTTTATCAAAAAGTGTTTGTTGGAATACATCGAGAGGACCACGATTTTAATCTTGGAATTTGCTTTGAGAATTTTGCGGGTGGCCACGATGCCGTCCGTGCCGGGCATGGTAATGTCCATTATAACCACATCGGGGACCAAATCGCGGGCCAGTTGAATGGCCTGATCGCCGTCGGCGGCTTCGCCCACCACTTCCATATCGGTCTGCTTGGCGATCAGGCTGGACAAACCCTCACGCATAATTTCGTGATCATCAGCGATTAAAATTTTTAAGGTCATAGTCGTTCTCTTTTTAGATATTAGTATTTTTCAGTGGCGCAGTCAAACTGACTTTCGTTCCCTGTCCCGGTTCGGACTGGATCTCGAGCTTGCCGTGGAAATGATCAAAGCGCTCACGAATACTGAATAGGCCGAAGCCGCCAGTTCGACCAGGAATAAAACCATTTCTCTCCGTCTCAAAGCCGACGCCGTCGTCTTCTATTATCACTTTAATGTAATCATTCTCTTTAGTGATTGCAACCCTAATATTCTTTGCTTGGGCATGTTTTACTACATTTAATAATATTTCCCGTACAGACTGAAATAACAGCACGAGAATATCCTGATCCAAGCGTTTGGGCTGCCCATCGTCAGAAAAATTACATCGAATTTCATGTAATTTTTCCACATGCTCGGTCAGCCAATCTTGCACCGCCGCCACAAAACCATCTCGATATAGTACAGGACTGCCCAGGTCAAATACCATGGTACGGGTTTCCTGTATAGTCGTTTCAAGTAATTGGCAGGCTTTTGCCAGCGGTTGGTCGGTATTAGTTCCGGCATTTTCCTGGCGCAGAGATTCCAATTGCATCAGAATGACGGCCAGGTTCTGGCCGACCTGATCGTGCAATTCCGTGGCAATTTTCCGCCGTTCGTGTTGACCGGCCAGGGCGATTTGGGAGGCCAGAGAGCGAAGTTTTTGATGATATTCCCGCAACTTTTGTTCGGCCAGGATCCGCTCGGCGATCTGCTCCTGTAATTTGATATTGGCATCGGAGAGATCGACGGTTCGTTCCTTGACACGTTGTTCCAACTGCTCATTTACCTCTTTGAGCGCTTTCAGAACCCTTTCCCGCTCCAGGGCGTTGGCGATGATCTCCGAAGCTGTCCTCAGCAGCATCACATTCTCCTCGCTCCATTTACGGGTTTTCAGGGTATCATCAAAACCGAGGAAACCGGATGGGACACCGTCGATGTACAAGGTTAATGACAAAATAGATTTAATATTGTGGGCTTGAAAAGTTTCTTTTTCCGCTCGGGCCTGTCTGGGTAGTTTAGAGACATCGGGAATTTCTATTACGGTTTGCTTTTGAAGTTTCTGTGTCCACCAGGGGTACTGGTCCATGGGTATGTTCTGGAGATTTTGTATTTCGGGCTCGGCCCCTGGGGCGCACCATTCATGGGTATTATCCATGATTAGACCATTGGGTCGGGTCAGGAAAAGATAAGCACGGTTGGCCTGGGCGACTCGGCCCATCTCGGCCAAGGCGAAATTGATGATATCGTTGAGATCTTTGGGTTTAACGAAGCTGGCGGAAATACCGGAGACGGTTTTTTCGAAGTCTAATCTGCGTTTGAGGGCTTCTTCGGCTTTTTTCAGCGGGGTAATATCAATCGCGGTGAACGCCACATAGGACTCCTGATCGTCTTCGCCCTCGATAACCAGACAATTCATTAACAAAGGAACAGCCGAACCGTCACTACGTTTATGCCAGATTTCTTGTGTAGGGAAGCTACCGGTCTTTTTCATTCTTTGAATTATTTTGATTACTTCTTTTGCTTGTTCCCGATTTTGAAAAGTCATCAGATTTTTGCCGAGAAGTTCTTTCGCTTGGTATCCGTGTACAGAGGCAAAATATTCATTAACGTAAATCAGATTACCCTCGAAATCACTGATCGCCATGCCGTAATTGGCCTGGTCGGAAATAGCCTTGAATTTTCGGACCTCATCCTCCATTTGCTTACGCTTGGTTATATCGGTGAAAAACCCTACATTATATTCTCTGTCGTGTATCATAATTCTAGTAGCGTTAATATCTGCGAATATTACTGTTCCGTCTTTGCACTGACAGGGTATATTGGCGGCAAGGGATTTTTCCCCCTTAGCCTGGGACTCGAATACAGAGAAAACGTAGGCTAATTTTTCTTTAGGATGGATATCATCCACCTTCATTTGTTCCAGTTCCCGGATGGTATAGCCCAACATTCTGGAAATAGCCGGATTGGCATATTGGAATTGCTTGGTCTGGATATCCGCTATAAGTATCCCTTCAGCGGCGCCTTCAAATATAGCTCTATATTTTTCCTCGGATTCGTGCAGTGCCTGAGTGTATTTTTTGCTTTCACCGCGGGCAATCTGTTGGCGCAATTGCTGCAGTTCTGCGATAAGCTCTTTTTTTGTTTTCTGGTTATCGTTCATATTTAATGTTTTGTCAACTTGCCCTGGTGCCCTGCGGCGAGTAAAGCAGCCGCAATTTTATTGCCGTGCATTTTCATAAGCGGGCCGGGTGTTTTACGGTCCGTTTATACCTGGGTAGCTTGTGGTTCTGTATCCGGTAGTGGCGTGTGTGTATCTATTTGCTGTAGTCGGGTTTGGAAATGGTCCAGCTTCCTGCCGGCCTCGTCGTACTTGCTCCTGGCATTGTGCAGATGTTTACCCAACAGGGCGAATTCGTTTATAAACAACTCCAGATTGCCGGTGATCTGACTTAGCTGGCGGCGGATCAGGTGGGCGTTTTTTTCGATTTGCATTCCGCGCAGGCCGGCAGCCACCACCATCAGGTATCCATAAAGGGTATTGGGGGAGACTGGTACTACCCTTTGTTCCCGCCCATATTTGCCCACGTTGGGATCTTTATGGTCGGAGTTTATGATGGTTTCGTAATAGACGTTTTCAGCGGGGATATACATCAGGGCGAAATCCAGAGTTCCTTCTTCGGGCCGGATATACTTTTGGGCGATCTCATCGATGCGTTGGCATACGTCTTTGAGGAATGACCGGCGTAATTTATTCCGGGTCGTATCATCGGGAGCTTCCATCATCAACTGAAAATTGGCCAGGGGAAACTTGGCATCAATAGCTACGTGTCCGCGGGCCAGATGAACCAGGGCGTCCACCACGGTGCCGTTTTTGAATGGATGTTGCATTGTATAGTGTTGTTTAGGCAGGACCTCACGCAGGAGATTTTCCAGGGACCATTCTCCCAGCCCGCCCCGTAAAGTGGGTCGCTGGAGAATATCCTGGAGTTTTTTTACTTCCGAGCCCACCTGCACAACGTTCTGGGTCGCCTGATCAAGCTGGCCAAGCTGGCCTCGCAAATCCGCCATGGTCTTACCAGCCGAATCCAGACGCTCTGCCATAGATTTTTGCATCTGTTGAGTGAGCTGCTGGCTTTGTCCAAGCCGATCGTTCATATTTGTGGTAAGATTTTGGACGGCCTGGGCCAATTGTTCACTCATCTGCCCCAGGCGATTGTCCTGACGGCTGAGGGAATCAGCGAGTTGTTGGGATAGAATCTGTAAGCTCTTGTCTTTACTTGGTTTGTAGAAATGAATTAGGAGCAGGCAGACTCCTCCCACCAGCAATAAGCTTATTAATGTTATTAGCAGTATTTCAACAGAAGGCATGGTATAGAATTATAGAAAATAAATTTAAAAAAAGCAAAGTTACTTAAGGCTATTAGTAAAATCCGCGCCGCCAGGATGCTTATCTATATACCCAGGATAGTACAATCCCATTCCTGAGTAATATATCCTCTTGGGCGCATTTATCTATTTAGCCAAGACGGTAAATTCCACCGTTACCCGCGCTGTAAATTTCAGCTCATCGAATGCTGATTGTACCGCTACTCCCTCAGTTTGTACAATATTGTAATTTGCTTCCTTAGACGACGAAAATCCTGGTCTGCCGCGACTACTTCTTCTCCCCACTTCTATGTCACCCCCATCATAATCAATACTGTCAATATGAAAGGTTTTTACCTCTAAATTTATTTTCAATTTTTCTTCATAAATCTCCTTTTTTTTGAGTGCCGCCTCGCAGGCCTGGGCAATCGCCTGGTCCTTCAGTTCCTTTTCATTTGATTTTTCAAATTTGATACCCGAGTAATCTATTTCTTCATATTGGTCGATTAACTGAGCTATCTTGCCGAACTGTTTTTCGTCCTGGATGGTTATATGCAGAAAATTTTCAACCTTGTATTTGTCAGGTTTACTGCCCCAGAACCCGTATTCGGGTGTCGAGGAAAATTTTGAGGATACCACCTTGTCAGAGCTAACCCCCATTTTTTTTATGTTGTCGTAAATGATTGCCCTGAGATTTTGATTTTCGGTTAAGGCGTTTCGCAGGTACTTATTTTCCGTGGTAACTTTCAGGTGTATTATGGCCTGGTCGGCCTGGGTCTTGATTTCGGATTTGCCTGAGAGAGTCACCGTACTGGGGATACCGGTGAGATAGCCGGTTAGTTCAGAGGGTGTTCCTTTCATTTCCGGTTCCGCCCGGAGGGTTTGGATCATCAAAAGACAGGTAATCATAATCAACATTTTGGTTTTCATTGTTAAATCCTTTTCTTATCTGGATCATATTATGTAAGCAGCCACATGTTTTTGTTCTTAAATAACTATTGCAGTAAGTCCCGGAATTTGCTAACCGATTCAGGCCGATCAGCGCTTAGTTTGGATAATTAACCTTTTTTAACCGGAATATAGGATAATCTGTAGATATTTTATGGGCAATGAATAAATAGCATGTTTACCTGATATCGCTGAGTATTTTCAATTCTATAATAATGTAATCATGTCGCAAACGCGCATAAAACTCACTGGAATAATGAGTTAGGCTAATACGTTGCCTGTGCGGGTATGTCATCTTAAAAGATTGTACTTGCGGAATCGTTCTCCCAAAGCTTTGTAACACCGTTTTAGACATATTTGGGATTGAAATTTTGGGATTTTTCCGGTACATATTTGCCTCGGCTCAGACATATAAGCATGACTGAAATGGCCGTAGCCTTTTGTGTTTTCGCGAGATTATAAATCGCATTAATGGAAGTTTTTTGAGGAAAGCTATGGACCTGATTATAATGAAATTTGGCGGAACCAGCGTTGCCGATGCCGAGCGGATCCGGAGAGCGGCCCGACGGGCCATCCGGGCCAAGCAGGCCGGCAACCAGGTTGTTATGGTGGTTTCCGCCCGGGGCAAGGCGACGGATAACCTGATCAGCCTGGCCAAGGAAATCTGTGATGATCCACCCCGGCGGGAGCTGGACATGTTGATGTCCACCGGAGAGCAGGAAAGTATGTCTCTGATGGCGATGGCTATTCATGCCGCCGGCGCAGAAGCGATCAGCCTGACGGGCGGTCAAATCGGACTGATCACCGACTCGGTACATACCAAGGCGCGGATCCAAAAGATCGAGGCTGACCGTATCCGGGAGGAGCTCGCGCGCGGCCGGATCGTTATCGTGGCCGGCTTTCAGGGTATCGATGAAACCGGGGAGATATACACTCTGGGCCGGGGAGCGTCGGATACCACCGCGGTGGCCTTGGCGGCTGTCTTAAAGGCCAAACTCTGCGAGATCTATACCGATGTGGACGGCATCTATACCACCGATCCGCGGATTGAACCCAGGGCCCGCAAGGTCAATCAGATCAGCTATGATGAAATGCTGGAGCTGGCCAGTCTCGGTGCCGGAGTGATGCACTCGCGGGCGATCGAGTTCGGCAAGAAGTATAATGTGGATATCCACGTACGCAGCAGCTTTTCAGATACGCAAGGGACATTAATTACACGCGAGGTAAAACAAATGGAACAGATAGTGGTTTCGGGGGTAACGGTGAAAAAATCTTTGGCTCAGTTCATACTGCCCAAGCTGCCGAACCAGCCCGGGGTGGCGGCCAGTGTCTTCGCCCATGTGGCCGAACATAACGTAGTGGTGGACGATATAATTCAAACTCATGACGAAGGCGGTCACGCCGGTATCAGCTTTACGGTTGATCAGTCTGATTTGGCTGAGTGCAAACTGGTAGTAGAGGAAATTCGTAAGGAATTAAATCTGGCGGAGGTCGTCTGCCTTGATCCGGTGGCTAAGGTTTCCGCGGTAGGAGTTGGCATGCGCAGCCATACCGGCGTAGCCCGGAAAATGTTCCGAGCTCTGGCCGACGCCAAGATCAATATCAACGCTATCACCACCAGTGAAATCAAGATTAGTTGTATCATCGATCCCGACCAGGTCGAAGAGGCCCTACGCGTTGTCCACGCCGCCTTCGAGTTGGATAAAGAAAATAATGAATAGATAAAACTAACACGATGCCCCGGTTATTTTAAAGAGGTATTTGATAGGTATCGATATTGTAACTGTAATCCATCCCACCTATCTGCTGTAGTTTTACTTCGACAAGCTTAGTCAAATTGCGGCAGCTTCTTAAGCGCCGGCTGGTAATTTGGGGTAAGATCTCATCCAACATTTTCTTGTAGGTAAGGGCAGGATAGATTAGAATGACTCCATGAAACAGCAAGAGTTTATATACACGTATTTTACTAAATATCTCACAAGGAGAGAGATATGAATTATGCGGTGATTATGGCGGGGGGATCGGGACAGCGTTTGTGGCCTCTCAGTCGCAAGAATCGGCCTAAACAGATTATCGAGGCCTTTGAGGGCAAATCGCTTTTGCGCCATTGCGTGGACCGGATTTCGGGAATTTTCGACACGGGGCACATTCTGGTCGTGACCAATCAGGAATACGCCGATGAGGTGCGCAAACATCTGCCCGAGCTGCCCGGCGAAAATATCCTGGGCGAGCCGGAGGGGCGCGATACCGCCGGGGCCATCGGCCTGGCCGCCACGGTTCTGCATAAAAAAGAGCCTGATAGCGTCATGGCGGTTTTTAGCGCCGATCAGATCATCGATCCGGTCGAACCTTTGCAGCAGGCGGTCAAAAAGGCAATTAAGTTTCTGAAAACCCATCCCCAGAGTCTTTTTACCTTTGGGATAAAGGCCTCATTTGCCCATACGGGTTTTGGTTACCTGAAACGGGGCAAGAAAGCCGCCCGGCAGAATGACGATATTTACCAGGTCGAAGCCTTCAAGGAAAAACCCAACAAAAGTACCGCCCGAAATTATATTCGTTCCGGCAAATATTGCTGGAACAGCGGTATGTTTGTCTGGCGAGTGGATACGATTCTGGAGCAGTTGGAAAAATGTCTGCCGCAAAACATCGTCCATTTGCATCGCATCGGCAAGGCCTGGTCAACGAATAAATATCCGCAGGTACTGAAAAAGGAATTTTCGCAACTGGAGAAGATCAGTATCGACTTTGCTGTAATGGAGCAGGCTGAGGATGTATATATGTGTGAACTGGACTGTTCCTGGTCGGATGTGGGATCGTATCAGGCCCTTTCCGATACGATTGGAGTGGTGGATCAGGATAACAATGTCACTACTTCTAACACCTTATGCAAATGGGTTGACTGTGGTAACAATATTGCCGTGAGCACTTCCAAAAAACACCTGATTGCAGCCATCCATGTCGAGGATATGATCGTGGTCCACACCAACGACGCCACTCTAATTTGTCATCGTGATGAGACCGATCATCTCAAAAAGCTACTGGCCCAGATGAAAACGGGTGGGCTGGAGAAGTTTATATAGTAAGCAGAACCCGAAATTCATAATGAAGAAGGAGTTATCTTTCCAGGATAAGAACACACAGACCAACTTGAATATGCAATTGTAAAACAGTAAGATATTTGGTACTGTTTTTCGTTTTGGTATCCTGGTGGCTTTTATATGCGGTATTTGGCGATTGACTATGGCTTAAAACGTGTGGGCCTGGCCCTGTGTGACCCTTCGGAAACTATTGTTTCACCGCTGCAGCAATTGCCCAGTGACGCCAACCACCCCCAGCGCCTGATTCAACAGCTCCAACAGATTATTGTGGAGAACCAGATTGAGGAAATTGTATTAGGGCTGCCTTTGAATATGGACGACAGCGAATCCGAGCAAACCCGAATTACCCGCAAGTTTGCGGCCAAATTGAGTGAAGCTCTTGGGTTGCAGGTTCATCTTCAGGACGAAAGACTAAGCAGTTCTGTGGCCCAGGAAAGACTGACGCAGGCAGGTCTGTCCCGCCGGAAACAAAAAGATAAAAAAGATATGCTGGCGGCTTGTACAATATTGGAAGACTTTTTAAATAAAACAAACTGACTGATACATGGCTAAAGACGACAACATCAACAACGAAGAAAATCAAGATTTCGAAGACGAAAATTCCCCAGACGGAAATTCCGAGGATAATAATTTCGAGAACGAAAATTTTGCGGAAGATGGTTTTAACGAGGGGGACCTTGGAGACCAAGACTATCAGGGGGAATATTATAACCCGGGCGAATATTATGATGAAGAAGCCGCCTCGGCAGAAAATGTCCCCGACGGTACGGTAGAGGAAGAAACCTCGGATACTCAGGAAATCCCGGACCAGGCTGAAAAGCAGCCTGCTGTTGAGAAAAAACCTATCCTCGACAAAAAGGCAGAAGATATTTTCGAAAACACGCGGATGAGCTTCGGCGATCATCTGCTCGAACTCCGCTCCTGTATTATCAGTAGCTTATACGGCATCGTGGCCGGATTTGTAGCATGTCTGATTTTTGGTAAATATATCCTCGGGTTGATCTCGCTGCCTCTTATGGTCGCCCTGAAAAAGGCGGGCAACGATCCTCAACTTTATGTGCAGGCGGCCCCGGAAAGTTTTATGACCTATCTGAAGGTCTCGTTTTTCTGCGGCTTATTCCTTTCTTCGCCCTGGACCTTTCGCAAGATGTGGGGATTTATAGCGGCGGGATTATATCCGAATGAAAAACGTTTCATGAATATCTTTGCGCCGTTTTCCGCTACCTTGTTCGTGCTGGGGGGGATATTTTTTATATTGGTTGTGGCGCCGATTTCGTTGAACTTCTTTATCACCTTTAGTCAGAAGTGGCAGACCCCGGTTTATTCAGACAATGTTGTTTTTCGGTCTGTATATAAAATAGCCAGTAAAATAGTAAAATACGAAGAACCTCCGGAGGAATCACCGGGTACCGACAAGGAAGCAGCCGGCAAATCGAAAACCAGTGATATTAAGCTGAATAAGCAAATGATAAAGCCGCTCTTTACCTTGCAGAAATATGTCAGTCTGGTAGCGTGGCTGGCGGTGGTGTTCGGCCTGGCTTTTCAGATGCCCCTGGTGGTACTTATCCTGGGACGGATTGGTCTGGTCGGATTGGAAACCTTAAAGTCCATCCGTAAATACATGCTCTTCGGAATTGTCGTCACTTCGGCTCTGATCACCCCGCCCGATGTAGTTTCACAGATAGCACTTTCGATACCGATGTATATTTTATATGAGTTCGGAATCCTGCTGCTGCGTTTCTGGCCCAAGCATAAGTGATCTTAAAAAGCCGATGACCGATGATTAAAGTGTGAGTCTTGCTTGTCTGTTGAGGTTGTGCACCACAAGTTCATTTGCCGTTTGCGTTTTTCAGCAGTTTATCAAAGTCCCCGGCACTCAGTTCGGCCAACGAATTCACCACTATGTCTGCCTTGCCCAGCTCCTCACGCGAGCGGCTGTTAGTAACGGCTACTACCGCCATATCGGCTGCTTGAGCCGCGGCCACACCCGGTACGGCATCTTCGACCACCACACAACACACCGGCGTCAGCCCTAATTTTTCCGCCGCCTTTAGAAATGTATCCGGCGCCGGTTTACCCCGGCTGACATCTCCACAATGCACTACAGCCTTGAAATATTCCCGTACCTTTGTTTGCTCTAATATAAAATCGATATTTGCTTTGGGCGCCGAAGAGCCTACCGCCAGCAAAAAGCCCTTTTCCTTCAAATCGTCTAGTATTTCTCGTACTCCCTGGAGCAATTTTAGTTTCCCGGTGATAAGATCACGGAAACGCTGCTCTTTCCACTCCGAAAGACGCTCTATTTCCGCTGCAGACACATCATTGCCGGCCAGCATGGGAATGATCTGATAATTTTGCATGCCGAACGTGCGATAAAAAAAATCATCTGTGTGCTCAAAGCCTTCCTGCTCGGCCAAATCGTTCCAGGACTGCTTATGAAAATCACCCGTATCGACCAATACCCCGTCCAGATCAAATATTACACCCTTGTTAATGCCTGCGGCTGTCATCTATCTTCCGTCCTCACCTTTCTTCGAAATTCTTTCGTAATAATTTCTCTTAAGTTTAGTTTTAGATTTTGATTTTAGCTTTGATGTTATCCGCCAGTTCCTGATAATCCTCATGCCCCATCAGGGCGAAGGTCGCCTGTTTACCCAGTTGCACTGCCGGCTGATTATAGGTGTCGATATTGAACAGTTCCCCCATATAACTCGTGGCTACCTCGAACATATAGATAAACTCACCTACCGCATGAGCATTTATCTCAGGGAAGTGCACGGTAAGGCACGGCCTGTGCGATTCCAGCAGGGCATATTCCGTACCCCGTTTTTCGTTATTGAGCAAATCGCTCATATTCTTTTTGGTCAGATAGGCCAATTCCTTTGCCCCCCCGGCATCACCGATAACCACATCCCGGCTGAACTGTTCTACTTCCAGGAAGGTAAACACCTTATCGTTAGGTCCTTCACGGTATAGCTGCACCTGGCTGTGCTGATCGGTTGTCCCCAGCGCCTTGATGGGAGTTGGCCCCACGTTCTGAATGTCATTGCCCTTACGGTCCTGGCATTTGCCCAGACTCTCCGCCCACAGTTGACGATACCAATCGCAGAGGTCCTTGAGTTGATAACTGTAAGGCATCATGACCGAGAGTCTCTTCCCCTTTTGATAAAAACCATATTGGAAAGCTGCAAAGAGGGCCGCGGGATTATCCATTAGTGACTTATTGGAAACTCGTTTATCCATGGCCCGGGCCCCTGCCAGTAACTGATCGATATCAATTCCGCACATCGCTGCGCTGAATAGCCCTACATCGCTGAGCACACTGAACCGCCCGCCCACACCTTCGGGCACTTCCAGGGATGTAAATCCTTCCTCATCTACAATTTTGCGCATGGTGCCGGCTTTGGTATCGGTGGTGGCCACGATATGTTCTGCTAATTTCAGGCCCTTGCTTAGCAGCATCTCGCGGACGGTAAGATATTGGGATGCGGTCTCGGCCGTTTCGCCGGATTTGCTGATGACGTTGAAAAGGGTATTTTCGAGTTCACCTTCCAGCAGCTCCAGTAATGACCCGAACTGCACGGGATCAACATTGTCTATCACGAATAGTCTGGGCCCTGGACGTTTGCCTTTTGCAAGCAGATTATACATGGGACTATTAAGGGCCGTTTGCAGGGCGATGTTTCCCAGGGCCGAACCGCCGATACCCAGCACCACCAGGTTTTCAAAACGCCCCTTTAATTGCGCCGCCAGCTTTTTCACTCTTTCGGTCATATCATCCCGATAGGGCAGGTCCCGATAGGGAAGATCGTGAAAATCGATTTTGCGGTTGGGATCTGACCCTGCCGCCTGCTTTCCCTTTTGTCGGTTTTGCTCCATCATCTCGGTAATCTCCGAGATTCGCCCACCTATTTGTCCCTGCAGTTCCTGCAGATTGATACCATCCTGGGCTCCCACCCCCTGATCGGTTGCGTTTTGACAATATAGCTGAATTTCTCCGGACATTTTCAAATCCTTTCTATCTGCTAACCATGCCGTCAAAAATCAAAAGATATAATCGGTTTGTTATAGCTTCTTGTCTTTAAAAAGTCCACTCGTGATAGTTATCGCCGTCAATTTTCATAAGCTCCGGTCCCAGCCGGACCGGCGGCCGGGCTCTTAGTACCCCAGGGATGGTTTTTTATAATATTTTGGCATTCTTGGATATCCCTATTCCGCGTTTTTAGTCCTGAAAAAGACCATAAAACGGCCTTTACTTAAGTACTTTCCCCCGCCGGGGCCGATATATTAAAAGCGATTCTAACGGTAAATATTGGCCTGATCCAGATTGATCGGCCTTGTTCTGTGTGATTGTCATTGTGAAAAAAATGGAAAATATCTCATGAAACCAGCCCCACCTGGAATATTACTGATCGAGCCGCCTTTTTATCGGCTGTTCAAATCTACCTATTCACTCGACCGCTATCCCCTTTCCCTTGGGTACCTGGCCGGGACCATCCGCAAGGAGACCAATTGGCGGGTAAATGTTTACAATGCCGATTTTGTCCCCAACAGTGAAGCGGCCAAGGTCAGCTATATGGCCGGCGTGGGTTTTGATCACTATCTGAACAATCTGGAGGACCTTTCGCGCAAAATATGGCAGGAAATTGAAGCTGTCATCGCCAAATATCAGCCCCGCGTAGTGGGCATCTCGGCCAAATCACCCAATTTCGCTTCTGCTACGCGCCTGGCCCGCCTGGCCAAGAAGGTCAACCCTGACATCCTGGTGGTGGTTGGTGGTTCTCATCTTTCCATGGTTGGCCCCGAGGCCCTGAAGTGCCCCGACATCGATGTCGGTGTCCGGGGTGAAGGGGAACAGACGATAGTCGAACTACTCCACGCCGTCGAACAAGGGCGCGATTTCAAAGATATTAAAGGCATCATCTATCGCGATGGCACCGAGATAATCTCCAACGCCCCTAGGGAATATATCGAGGATCTTGATCAGCTTTGTTTCCCGCACGAAAGTGCGCCCGAAGCGTTAATCGATTACCCGAAATATCCACTCTCCGCCTTCCAGAATATATTTAGTATTCGCGGTTGTGCTTATAATTGCTTTTTCTGCGGCTCGCGCAAGGTCTGGTCCCGGAAGGTGCGCTTCCGCTCTCCGGAAAGTGTCGTTCAAGAGATCCGCAGCCTGCAAAAGCGAAACATCCACACCATCCATTTCGATGATGATACCTTCGGCGTAACCCGCAAACATATCATAGATCTGTGTTATGCCCTGATCCAGAGTTGTCCGGGCCTGCGCTGGAGCTGCGAGCTGCACGTCAAGCTAGTGGACGAGCCCACCATCGCTCTGATGGAGGCGGCCGGCTGTTATTCCATCCAGATCGGTATCGAATCTGGCAGCGATTATATCCTCAAGGAGATGCGCAAAAATATCACCATTGCCGAGGCCCTGCGTGCCTGCGAGATTATCAAGAAACATGACATTATCCTGCAGACCTTCTTTATCGTCGGCTTCCCCCAGGAGACCGAAGAAACCCTGGCCGAAACCGTAGCTGTTATGGAAGAGGCGAACTGCGATTTTCTGGTGTATAGCATTTTCACCCCCTACCCCGGCACCGAGGCCTTCGACTATTGCCGCGAGCACGGCTTGGTTGACGACGATTATAATATCTCACTATACAACCACCAGAGCTCCGCCAATTCCTTCAGTATGCACATCCCCCCTGAGCGTTTTCGCGAACTCGTGGGCGAGATCGAAAAAATGGTGGACCAGAAGAACTATCTCCGCAGTATCAAGCGCACCTTTTCCCGCCACACCTTCCGCCGCATCCGCGAACTGGGCCTGGCCCAGAGCATCCAAAAGGGCGTTAAAATCTTCACCGGAAAATAATCTCGCCTTCCCGGCTCCATACTACACCCACTTTTTCAACATAGATTCCCTAAATCACTTGATTAAATTCATATTGATCTTTAGAATTAATATTATGGTTTATTGTTGTCAGATATTTTTAACAGTGCCAGGTAGAATCTTGTGATAAAGAAAGTTTTACGGGTCTTGGTTCTCATTGCGGTCATAGTAGCGGGCTTTTGGTATTTCCAGATAAGGCAGTCTGGTTCTGACATTCAAGGCATCCCTGAACATCCGTTCCCGTGTGTACTAACGAATAAGCAACTCGAAGCCGTCACGCCTGTCATGGACAGCCTTGCGGATTCGCTTGAGGACATCGCGCCAAAGTATATCAGTTTGTCCGACTACCGGAAGAGAGATGCGCTCCATCAATCAAGCAGAGGTCCCAGATTAGATTACGATCACAATTTCAACCCACCAAAATCCAAACGTGGCATACTGCCAACTGATTTCGGGAAGAACGGGATTCACATAAGCTTTTTCTTTGGTCCGATTCCTCCCCCCGGTGTGCTACCTTACGCGATGGCCTCACCGACAGCAGTTCTCAGGAATACAGGGCTCTATGTATGGTGTGAATTCTACACCGCGCCTGACACGCCGGAACAAACAAGACGACAGATCGATCTAATACTCCAATCTCATGTTGATAGATTAATACAGATTGATAAAAATAATATATAGGCGGCGTGTCGGAGTCTGTCCGCCCAGGCGGGTGTTCCCTGAGTTGCTTGATTAAATTCCTGTCGTCCTTTAGAATAGATATTATTATAGTCCTAGGGCCGAGCATTTTATTTTAAATCGCGAAGGATACAGGAAATGTCTATCAGGCGAACGCATGTTTCAATCATTCTTACTGCCATATTGATATTCTCGGTATGTGTCTCTATACCGGCAGATGGTGCTGAAAAATCTGTGGCTATTGATCCCTGTACCCTCAAGCAGTGGTCCGCGCCATACCGAGGCTGGCATTATTATCCCGATCATGTGATCCCTGCCCAGCCCAATATCAAGGGGTTCGAAAAGATCCACAAGACAGACTGTCCTACGGTATTTCAAATACCCGGTGACAGTAAATGGTATCTGATGTTTATTGGTTTTGATGGTCAGGGCTATCAATCATTTGTGGCCCAAAGTGATGATTTGGTGCACTGGACCAACAAGCGCCTTGCCCTGGGGTTCGGCAAAGAAGGTGAGTTCGACTTTGGCGGTCGTGCGCTCGGCGCCTTTCTCTACGAGGATTACGATATCAAGGCTCCCCGGATTCTCAAAAAGAAAGACGGCCGGTACTGGTCGCTTTACGGTTCCTACCCGCAGCAGGGCGGATATGAGCTGGGCTCTGGCGCTGACGGGATAGCCTCCAGCGCAGATGGGTTGATTTGGCAGCGCGCAAAAGATAAACCTATTCTCTCTGTGCACGATGCCGATGTCGGCGATTGGGAAAAAGCCTGTATCTATCAGCCCTGGTTGGTTGAGTATGAGAAGCAGTACTACGTTTATTACAATGCCCGAGGCAGTTTCGAGTGGAGCAAGTGTTTCGAGCAGATAGGGGCGGCCACTTCCCGCGATTTAATGAATTGGCAGCGCTACCCGGACAGCCCCATCCTCCGCGTGCGCCCCGGCGGCTTCGACGAAAAGTTCTGCGCAGATCCCAAGGTATTTCGTGATGGCGATCACTGGGTGATGTTCTATTTCGGCGTCGGCCGGGGCGGTGCCCATATCATGGCGGCCTACTCCCAGGATCTCTTTAACTGGGGAGCCGATCCTGAACCACTATATAAGGCCGGCGGTAACCCGTCCGGTCTAGACCAGAAGTTTGCCCACAAAATATCGCTTGTCTGGAATCCCGCCAACGAAACCTACTATATGTTCTACAATGCCGTTGGTAATAAAGGCAGAGGAATCGGCCTTATAACCAGCAAGCCGCTCACAAAAAAGTAACCTCAAAAACCGGATGCAAACAACGGCGATTAGCTAAAAAGCGGGCGAAGGAGAATAGATACGAGTGCTTAGGATTTCTTTCTTCTCATTTACCCATACACACATACACTCTTATACCCATATACTTACAACGCCTGATCGATGTCAGCTATGATATCGTCAATGTGCTCCAATCCTACCGCTACGCGCACAAATTCCGGAGTCACTCCCGCGGCCAATTGCGCTTCGGCGCTCATCTGCCGGTGGCTGGTGGAGG
>Ga0272441_10004567_pt1 | contig 24908 bp, 22 predicted proteins | sample SSMProp6N_FD_193582 | JGI IMG/M metagenome (GOLD analysis project Ga0272441, IMG submission 193582) | Marine sediment archaeal communities from Little Sippewissett salt marsh, Falmouth, MA, United States - SSM-Prop-6N | ecosystem: Environmental > Aquatic > Marine > Wetlands > Sediment ...
GTACGCCATGCTGCCGGTCCTGCAGAACACCTACACGGGGATCAAAAGCGTGCCCAGACACCTGGTGCAGGCGGCCAGGGGCATGGGCATGACCGAGCTCCAGATACTGCTCAAGGTTCAGTTGCCCATAGCACGGCCCATCATCATCGCGGGGATCAGGGTGGCCACGGTATGGATTATTGGAACGGCCACTCTGGCTTCGGCCATAGGAGGAGGCGGCCTGGGGAAACTGATATTCTCGGGTCTTGCGTCCATTCGCAACGAAGTGGTTCTTGCTGGAGCACTTCCCGCCACCATGCTGGCGCTGCTGGCAGACCAGGGTCTCAAATGGGTGCAGGAATTCTATAGTCCGAAAGCGCGGGCACACAGGCTCGCCCGGAGGGTCTGACGGGAAAACCCAAAAAACCCGCAGGTCCGAAATATACAAAGGGAGATGAGAACATGAACAAGAAGTTACTGTTGCTTGTACTGGTGGTCGTGGTCGCGGCCGCAGGTTTCTACATGATGAAGGGTTCCCAGGAACCCGCCCAGGAACCGGTGGAGGAAGTTGTGGTTTCCGACGTGGACCCGATGAACTACGAGGGAACCGTACGGATGGGCGCCCAGACAGTCAACGAGACCATAGTTCTTGCCTGGATGGGAAAACTGCTTCTTGACGACCAGACCGGCCTTGACGTGGAGATCAACACGGAATTCGCCGCTTCCTCGGTGCTTCATCAGGCCATGGAGGGCGGGGAACTGGACATGTATCCCACATGGACGGGCACGCAGCTTACGGGGATACTGAGGTACGAGGGCCCGAACCTGCCAGCCGACGAAACCTTTGCCATGGTCAAGGAGGGTTTCGAGGAGAATTTCAACGCCACGTGGACGCAGCCTTTCGGCTTCAGCAACACCTACGTGATGGCGGTGCGCCGCGCAACAGCCGAGGAATACGGACTTGAGAAGGCCTCCGACCTCAAGGATGTAGCCGCCGACTGGAAGCTGGCCGGAGACGAGAATTTCGACACCCGGCCCGACGCATACCCCGGCTGGTCCGAGGCCTACGGCATCGAGTTCGGCGATGTTCTGCCCATGCAGTACTCCATGATGTACAGGGCCATAGACGGCGACGAGGTCGACGTCATAGCCGCCTACGCAACCGACTCGCGCATCCAGAAACTTGACCTGGTGCTGCTGGAAGACGACAAGTCGTTCTTCCCCGACTACAGCGCGGCATACGTGGTGGATATGGACATGCTCGCGGACTATCCCGCCATTCTGCCCATCCTCGAGCAGTTGAGCGGAAAGATCGACGCTCCCACCATGTCGGCTCTCAACGGACGTTACGACGACGGTGAGGAGCCCGAAGACATCGCAAGGGACTTTCTCGTCGAGCAGGGCCTGCTTCAGTAGCAGCGCCCGCCGCACGACAGATACCGGAGGGAGCCGCGAACCGCGGCTCCCTCTTTTTTTGCCCTTACCCGTCCATCGTGATACCCTTTGACAGGAAATAATCCTTTAAAAAGATGCGAGGCGATACGCCATGTCAATGAAAGATATTTTCCACGATTCCCCCTTCGGCGGGGGAGGCGACAACGAAGGGCGCCGAAGAATTCCATCCTTCAGGATTCACAAAAAACTGCTTGCGCTTTTCGGGGTGGTGTTCGCTCTTTTCATTATTTTTCCCGCTTTCGCCACCTTCTACACCGATCTGCTCTGGTTCGACGCGCTTGACCTGACGGGGGTTTTCTGGACACGGTTGCTGCCGCAGTGGTTCCTGCTGGCCGCGGCGGGAGCGGCGGCCTTTGTGATCCTGTCCATCAACTGGCTGAGGGCCCTGAAGGTGGCGGCGAGCCAGCTTGATCCGGAAGAGGAAAACCCGCTCAACAAAACTCGTTCCTGGCTCCTTCTGCTGGGCATCGCGGCTCTTGTTTCGCTGATGAACGGCATGGGGGTAAGGTCCGAATGGGCCATGGTCCTCAGCTATCTCAACCGCTCCGTGTTCGGGGTAACAGACCCGGTTTTCGGCCACGATGTAGGGTTCTACGTTTTTTCCCTGCCGTTCTTTCAATTGCTCCAGGGGTGGCTGCTGGGGGTCCTGACGACCGCGCTCATAGGCTCGGCGGCCATTTATGTGCTGGGACTGCTTCCGACCATCAGGGAAACCAACCGGTTTTCGTTCCCCTCATACGCCAGGGGGCACCTGTCAGTGCTGGGCGCGCTGGCGGTATTCACCTGGGGTCTCAACATCTGGCTGGAGCGGTTCAACCTTCTGTTTTCGGAACAGGGAGTGGTGTTCGGCGCGGGTTACACCGACATCCACGCAAAACTGCTGGGGCTGAACGTCATGCTGGTTCTGGCCGGCATCGTCGGCGTTCTTTTGCTGGCGAACATTTTCCGGCGGACGTGGCGACTTGCCATAGGCGCGTTGGTGCTTTTGATAGCGGCCAACGTCATTCTGCGGGGTTTGTATCCGGGTATTGTGCAGAAATACAGTGTTGAGCCAAACGAATTCCAGAAGGAAGAAATGTACATCCAGTACAATATCGACAACACTCTCAAGGCCTACGGGCTCGACGATCTCAAGATAGTGGATTTTACACCCGACGACTACGTTACAAGGGGAGACCTCGACAAGGACCCGGAGACTATGAGAAACCTGAGGCTCTGGGACTACCGACCTCTGCTGCGGGCCTACAAGCAGCTGCAGGAGATACGTTCGTACTACGATTTCGAGGATGTTGACATAGACCGTTACGATTTCGACGGCTCGTACACGCAGGTCATGCTTTCGGCCAGGGAGCTGGACCTGGAACAGCTGCAGAACCCCACATGGGTCAACATGCACCTTGAGTTTACCCACGGCTACGGGATCGTGATGAACTCCGTCAACGATGTGGACGAAAGCGGAAAGCCGGTTCTTTACGTAAAGGACCTTCCGCCCAGTATCGATGTTCCGCTGACCATTGACAAACCCCAGATATACTACGGTGAAAAACGCACGCCCTACGTTCTGGTGAAGACAAGCATCAAGGAGTTCGACTATCCCATGGGCGACTCCAACGTGCGAAGCACCTACAGCGGGTCCGGCGGGGTATCGGTGGGATCTCTGTGGCGAAGACTGCTTTTCGCTCTCAGGTTCAGGGATTCGCAGATACTGTTCACCGACGCCATTACCCCGGATAGCCGGATTATGTTCTTCCGCAGCGTACGAGAACGCCTGAACAAGGTGGCGCCTTTTCTGCTGTTCGATACCGACCCGTACCTCACCGTAACCGGGGGACGCCTGGTATGGATACAGGACGCCTACACCGTGACCGGCAACTATCCCTATTCGGAACCCGTTACGGGTAAGAACGAAAACCGGGTGAACTACATCCGCAACAGCGTCAAGATAGCCGTAGACGCCTATGACGGTTCGCTGCGATTCTACATCGCGGACCCCGACGACCCGCTGATACAGACCTGGGCGAAGATCTTCCCGGGGCTGTTCACGCCGCTTTCGGAAGCGTCTCCCGAATTCTGCTCTCACTGCCGCTACCCCAAGGGGTTGTTTTTGACCCAGAGTCAGATATACAGCACTTACCACATGAGCGATCCCAATACGTTCTACAACAAGGAGGACGTTTGGCAGCTGTCGGCGGAAAACAAACAGGGTACTCTCGACGCCTATTATGTGATCATGCGCATGGCGGGCGAGGAAAAAGCGGAGTTCGCGCTTATAGCTCCGTTCATGCCGATGGGCAGGGACAACATGATAGCCTGGATGGCGGGACGGTCCGATTCTCCCAACTACGGGGAAATACTGGTCTACCAGTTCCCCAAACAGAAACTCATATACGGGCCGGCCCAGGTGGAGGCGCTTATCGACCAGAACCCCAATATATCGGCCCAGCTCTCGCTCTGGAGTCAGCGGGGTTCCGACGTGATCCGGGGCAACCTGCTGGTAATACCCATAGGAAATTCACTGCTATACGTCCAGCCCCTTTACCTGCGGGCCGAAAACAGCGACCTGCCCGAACTTAAACGGGTCATCGTTTCCACGGGCGGAAAGGTGGCCTGGGCCGAAACGCTGGACGGGGCTCTGGAGCTGCTTGTTGGAGGACAGACGAAGGCCCGACCGTCCGATACCGCGGCCGTAACACCCGCGACGCCGTCGGTTACCGCCGCGACCGGATCGACCGCCGATCTGGCAAGGCAGGCCAAAACACATTTCGACAGCGCGCAGCAGGCGGCCCGTTCGGGTGACTGGGCGCGTTACGGCCAGGAGATAGCAAAACTCCAGGCCGTGCTTGAATCGCTTCTGGCTGACTCCGCAGAGGAATAGAAACCACCGGCAAGAAAAACAAAATGGGGCCGCTCCCTCGGGAGCGGCCCCATTTTTCGGGGGAAGGATCATTCCCTGTCCCGGGAATTGAGACCGGGTGGAACCACCATGTTGGAAACGCGCACGCCTGCGTCCGTAAGCGCAATGCTGTTCGCTGATTCTTTGAGCACCGCGTATTTCTGTTGTTTGAGACCCTGGGCCGCTTCGGCCAGCGGGGCAAGGTAGCTTGCGCTTTCGCCCTCGGGTAGAACCCCGGCGTCTTCCATGGCCCTGGCTGTCATTTCGATGGCTTCGTCGAGTGGTGTTTCTACCGTGCCCGTGGTCTGGTTGAGGGCATGTAGAAGCCAGCTCTTGAACCAGAACGACGAAAGGTCCACCGGGGGTTCGGTGCGTTTACGCGTATTTCCCGGGGGCCCGTTTTCGGTGTTTTGTGTTTCGACGGCAGGGGGCCGGGGAGAGGTCTCGACGGCAACAGTATTTGCATTCATTATTCCGTCGGGGCCCCGGGTTTCCATTCGGGGCGGTGATAGTGTTTCGTGTTCGTGTTCAGGTTCAGGCTCCGTCACCTTTAATACAGCCGGGCCGGTTTCCGGCTCGATCGCAGGTTCGCAAGCCGGCGCTATTTCGGGTTCCGGTTCGGGTTCCGGTTCGAATTCCGGGAAGTCGGGTGCAATATCATCCGGAATATCTGCGGGCGTCTCCTCCGGGGCCGGGTTTTCCTTTAACTCTCCGGCTGCTTCGGGATCATCGGTCCCATCCACATTGAGGATGTCTGTTTTCCAGGCCGCCCAGGCCTTATGCTGCCTTTCCTCTTCGGCCATCAGGGCCATGTTCATTTCGTGAGATTGCTCCTCTGGTTTGAGGCATCCGGGATGGCTTCGCCACTGGCGGCGCGTGCATTCGTAGCATGACGTTACAAAACACCCCTCATCGCCCTCCCGGCTACACGGCAACTGCCGGTCTATGTCCAGAAGCACCTCGGGAAAGGCCCTGCCGCAAAACTGGCAGGTAAAACCGTCTCTGATGAAAAGAGCCTTTCTTTCCTCCCATGTTTTTTTTGGCCTGTATTTCATGCCGGGCCTCCCATCCATCGGGTTGTCACGTATCCGTAACAATACGAGTATACTCCAAAAAACGGCATTGGGAGTATACTTGGAGCGTAGCGTTCGTTACAGGGGGGTTCTTATGGTTTACCTGGTACTTGCCGGAGCGGCCGTTATCGTGCAGGTTGTAGTGACGGTTATTGCCTTCCGCCTTACGAGGGTGACCGGCAAACATTATGTATGGGTTTTTCTTGTCGGCGCCGCCGGGCTTATGCTTTTCAGGCGAATTGTACCATTTCTCCAGCGCTGCTGCGGGTTCAACCCCGGCTATTGGGACTGGTTATCAGAGGTCTGCGGCCTGGTCATCTCGGTTCTTCTTCTTGTCGGGGCCTTATGGGTGATACCGCGGATATCCGGCATAGCCAGATCGCGCGATGAGATAGCCGAGGAATACTCCACCGTTGCGCAGATCGTTCGCGACAATTCCATAGCCACGTTCGTACTGGACAGGAATCACAAAGTGACCCACTGGAACAGGGCCTGCGAAAACCTCACGGGTATTTCCGCATCGGACATAAAGGGAACGACAGAAGCCTGGAGGGCCTTTTACGAAAAACAGCGGCCGACACTTTCGGACCTTTTACTGGACGAAGCAGCGCCGGAAACCATAATAAACGCCTACTCTGGCGACGGCAGGCCTTCGTCGATTATAGACGAAGGCTGGGAAGTCGAAGCTTTTTTTCCCGGCCTCAGGGGAGGAGCCTGGCTGTTCTTCACGGCCTGCGTACTCCGCGACACACGGGGCGAAATAACAGGCGCCATAGAAACACTGCAGGATATCACCGAAAGTCGCCGCACCAGCGAATCGCTTTCACGCAATGTTCACCGACTGAGAACGCTTCACACGATAGTGCGTAATATCTCCACGGAGCAGACCGCAGCCGAACTCAGTCAAAAACTGGCTTCGCTGCTGGCGGAGCATCTGCACTACCGCAACGTGACTTTTCTTCGGAACGAGGCCGGTGCGGGAAAAACGAAACTTTGCATCATCGGATCCAGCGGCCTGGGTAAAGACCGTTACGCAAAACTGTCGAAGCAGATCAGAGAAACCGACAGGGGCCTGACGCTCCGGGCGGCTAAAGAAATGAGAATAATCAATACGCCCGATGTTGAGGCCGACCCCGGTTTCGTACCCTTTGACGCCGGAACGATCTCGGAACTTGACGTTCCCATAGTTGAAGGAGACAGGCTTCTGGGGGTTATATGCGTAGAGGGGGAAGCCCCCTTTGCCACAGAGGACGAAGAAGTATTCTCGCTTATAGCCGGGCACATCGCCAGCCGCTGGACCACACTGGAACTGATGGACGAACTGAAAACACGATCCCGCAGCGACCAGCTTACGGGACTGGCCAACCGCTACGCCCTTTTCGAGCATATCGGGGCGGAACAGAGCAGGCTGGAACGCTACGGTGGATCGTGCACGATAATCATGGCCGACATGGCCAATTTCAAGCAGTTGAACGACACCTACGGCCACATGGTCGGCGACCACTGTCTCAAGGCCGCGGCCGGCTACCTGAAGAAGGCGCTGAGGGAAAGCGATTTCGTGGCGCGTTACGGCGGCGACGAGTTCGTCATAATAATGCAGTCGATGTCGGAGGCCGAACTGGAGACGTTCCTTGAACGCCTCCGGGAGGGCCTCGGCGAACTGAAGGTAAACGGCATGGACCTGGGGCTTGAGGCGGATATCGGCGTAGCCGTATGGCCCGGCGACAGCCGCAAGATCGTGAAGGTCCTAAAGGCGGCCGACGACCGGATGTATGAGAACAAACGCAAAAGGCAGACTTCGGCGCGTTAGGGACCAGGCGCGGCAAGCAGCGTAAGGCCGGACAGCCTTTGCAGCAGGCCAAGGCGGGCAGGGTCGACACCCGGAACATTTTTTCCCGGCTCCAGCGTCGTTATAACCGTTTCACCTATGACATGTCTCGATGGGATGCCGTTCTCGACAGTCCCTATTCCCCACGTAGTGTGGAATATAACCGGGACATCCCGCCATTCTCCCAGGTAAACCATGATATGGCCGGGCGCCCTGAGCAGCGAAAGAAAAGGAACACCCTTCCCGCGGATCACACGCAGTTTATCATCCGGTTCCATTTCAGCCAGATCCGCAAGATCACCGGCCCTGGCCTGTGCGGCGGAATGCCTGGGCAGCCATATGCCGAACGGCGCGAACAGGTCCTTTACGGTAGCAGAACAATCCCTGTTGCCGTACATGCCGCCCCAGCCGTAGGCCTGTCCCATCATCCGGTTCACAAGAGCCGCTATGCTCCATGGCGTGCAGGCAAGCGGCATAAGCCTGAAATGTTCCGGGGATACGCCGGCTGTTACGATCACGGCCTTGCCGTCGGGAAGCCTTGCGGGAACCAGAGCGTGAACGGACGCGCCAAAAGAAGCCGGTGACGGCATGGGCAGCACGGTCCCTATAGAGCCTTCCGCCGCAAAACGGCCCGAGGAGTCGACCGCAGGAACGGAATCAGCCGTAAAGCAGCCTAGCGGCGTTTTCATCCATCGCTCCCTGAATTCATCGTCCACAAAGCCGATATCCCCTGCGGGGACCCACCCGCCGGCGTAACCCGACTCTACCCAGGCCCAGGCGCCGTCGCGCGAAAGATGGCTCACCATAAGCGGCGTCCCTACGGGAAGGCCGGTGTTCTGAAGCCTGTCGAAAGGATAGCCTTCCCCCGCTTCCAGTGGGTTGCCGAAAAGCGGTCGATGCGTTGGAAAACAGCGCATCGAGCTATTTGTAACGGCTATGGCGTGACGGTTCAGGGTTCCAAAATTTTCCATTGACGCTTTGTCCCACAGATTGTCGTACCATCCGACGGACCGGAGGCGTAAATTCTCGCCCCATCCGGGCTTGTCCCGCCAGGCGCGCCAGGACCACAGCGCATCCTCTTTCGAGTGCGCCACACGGTCTATCGTCCATGGCCTGAAAAATCTGTTTCTGAAATCGTCCATCAGCTCCAGGGACCTTTCGCGGGAAATAAGGCTGCGGTCGTAGTCGGGGCCCACGAACCGGAACGCGTTCTGCGGAATGGCTATAACATCCTCCACGTCACCGGCCGTAAAGCCGAAACAGGGCGGACTGCAGACAAGACCCAGGACAATGAATGCCAGGAGCGCTTTAAGTTTCAGGGAATTCTTCATCGACGGAAGACACCTCCTGCGACAGCGGTCTTTCTTGTGCAATAATTGTAACGTCACGCGGGTGAGAGGGGTGATGTTCAATGGAATACCAACAGCAGGCAATGGTCCTTCTGCGGGTGCTGGCGGCCATGGGCTTTGGGGCGATCATAGGCATGGAACGGGAAATGATAGGTAAACCCACAGGCATGCGGACCCACATGCTTATCGCCGGGGCCGGCGCCCTGTTCACTGCTCTGGGCAGCGTCATCGTTACTCATTACGGCAACGTGGCCTGCGTGGGGCTTGTAAGGTCCGACCCCATTCGGATCATCCAGGCAATAGTGCTGGGCATAAGCTTCATCGGCGCCGGAACAATAATGCAGCAGCGGGACAGGAAAAGGGTTATCTACCTGACTTCAGCGGCGTCTATCCTTTTTACCGCCGGAATCGGCATAGCCACCGCGCTGGACCAGTACGTTCTGGCGGGCGGATGCGTGGCCGCCGTGTGGTTCGTCAACCGCGGCCTGCGATATTTCGACAAGAAATTCATAAAGGGACGCACCCCGCTCCGCAGAGGAAGCGAGACGGACCCCCACGAATAGGAGTCCGTACCGGTTCAGGCTGTTTCCTGGTCGAACGAGAAGTTCTCCTCCTCGAACAGATGAATGCAGGCGTCCACAACATCGGGGTCGTAGGCTTCGTCTCTGTGTCGGGTAATTTCTTCGAGCGCGTCCTTTATGCCCAAGGCTGGCCTGTGCGGTCTCTGGGAGACCATGGCCTCGACCACGTCGGCCACGCATATGATGCGGGCCTCGGGCAAAATGGACGAACCGGAAAGCCCCGAAGGGTAGCCGGAGCCATCCATGCGTTCGTGATGCTGGAGAATGATCTCCCCTATATACGAAAGATGCTCAATATCCTTGAGTATGTCGTAGCCTACAAGGGGATGCATCCTTACAATGCTGTACTCGTCTTCTGAAAGCCGCATCGGCTTGGCCAGCACCTGGATGGGAATGGAAACCTTGCCTACGTCGTGTACCAGCGCCGCCATCCTGAGAACCCGGGCGTCTTCTTCGGGCATGCTCATGCTTTTGGCTATCGCGTACGAAAGCCTCGCGACCCTGCGCTGGTGCCCCGTTATGTAGGGGTCCTTCATCTCCACTATTTTTTCAATGGCCTGGAGTGTACCCTCCGTGGTTTTAAGGAGCTGTTCCTCTCGGGATCTCGATTCCGGCGAAAGCGCTTCTCCGTTTTCCATAAAAAGGGCCAGAATCCCCTTGCCCGACCCCAGAGACGCGGGCGATAAAGTACAAACGGCGGATCTGTAACCGCCCCTGCCGTCGGAAACACTCAACATTACCGGGTGAGATCCTGGAGATTCCCCCGGTTTTGTGGCTTCCCTGAAAACATTTTCGTCGGCTTCGCGAAGAAGCCGCCCGGGCGATAGTCCTACAAGCTGCTGGGAGGAGCGTCCGGTTAAACGCTCGAAAGCCGGGTTGACAGCCTTGATGATATCGTCCTGCAAAAGGACGGCGCCGGTAACCGGGCTTTCGTAAAGACACCGGGCCAGGCCGCTTCTTTCGTCTATAAAGCTGCTGCTGCTTTCTTTCGGCATGATCATCACCTCCATGGTGCGCGCCGTTGAGGTCGTATTGATTTTCGGTAACATAGTATCACAACAGATAAAACAGGGGGGATTTTTGATGAAATACACTCCAGGGACACTGGCCGACAGACTTCTCGATGTAGTGGAATATGACCTGCTTCCGGTTACCCGTAAAGCCGTTTACCGGAACCACAATATTTTCGGGGCCGCCGTTCTGGAAGGCGATACGCTGGAACTGCTGGCGTCGGGAACCAACAGGCGGGGCGACGACCCCACGTTTCACGGCGAGATGGTGGCCATGCACAGGTTCTTTGAAATGAAAAAACACCCCGACCCGGACACCTGCGTTTTTCTGGCCACGCATGAGCCCTGTTCCATGTGCCTTTCCGCCCTTGCGTGGTCGGGTTTCAGGGAGATATATTTTCTGTTCGATTACGCCGAGACCGCAAACGATTTCGCCATGGGGCACGACATAGCCATACTGAAGGAACTGTTCGGGACCGCGACCCCCTCGCGAAAGAACAGTTATTTCAACCTTACGCCGGTACGCGAACTTGTGTTCGAAGCGCCGGATCCCGGCCCCCTGTTATCCCGTATCAACTATATAAAGCGCAGTTATCTGGAACTTGTGCCGATCGTGTTAGGAAAGAACAGCTGACAGCCTACAGCGATCAGTTGGCAGAAAAGGCAGAGGCAAAAAGACAAAGCTTATCATTTTGAGAAATCACGTAGCGATGACGAAATGACAGCAAAAACAGCAAGCAGCGTACAGCGATCAGTTGGCAGTTAACAGAAAAAGCGCCAGGGGCCGTAAGAAGACGATGGCCGATGGCAAAATATTTATGAGCGAAAGACTCTGGCATTCCGGGCGCATGCGAGAAATCCAGGGCTTGAACCGATATTACCTCGGTTTTGGATTTGAACCTGGAAACAGAGTCGATTTCGATATTACTACCCTGTCGCTTCGCTCGGGGCGTTTAGTCGTCGTTTCACTCCCCGGGACATTATCCAGGGCTTTTGCCTTTTCTGTAAGCTGACCTCTGGTCGCTGTCAGCTGCTTTTTCTGCACACTGTCTGCTATGTTTTCAATTATTGCGGTAGAATGGCATTACAGTATGGGAGGTGATCCGGTGAAACATGCTACAAAGATCCTGGATTTTGCGATGAAGATGGAACTGGAAGCCAGGGATTTTTATCTCGATTCGCTTCAGAAGGTGTCCCGGCCGGAAACGAAATCGCTTCTGGAGAACCTGGCAGAGTGGGAAAGAGGACATTACAACTACCTGAAGAAACAGCTTGATCACATCATTGACTCGGGCAGATGGGATACCGAAGCCGGAGACCTGAGCGAGACGGAGGGAAAAGGCATAATCGAAGGCCTGTCCAGGGGATCGGTGGCCAGCCCCTCTCCCGGGGAACTCTCTTCGGACTTCTCGGTCCTGCGGATGGCTATGGCGCTTGAGACCGATTTCCGAACCTTCTACTCCCGTGCGGCTGAAAAAACATCGAACGCCGGCGGGAAGCGTATCCTTTTAATGCTTGCCGACTGGGAAGGCGGACACCAGGAGATGATCGAGGAACAGTACAAATCCCTGCAGGAGGAATTCAGGTCGGAAATGGGTTTCGAACCATTCTGATTTCGTAACTGACTGGGGGGAAACAAATGAAGGTCAAGATCAGAGAACTTGCGGTAGTTTCAGCCGTTGCTGTTTTCTGCTTCGCGGCAATAGCAGGCCCGGCCGGGGCGGCAACAAAGCTTGACGTTCCCGTAATGTACTCGGGTTTCGAAAAAGAGGCGGGGATGTGCTATCTGGGGGCCTTCGCCATGACGGTCGGGGCTATGGACCCCGCGATAACCTGGCCCATGGTGGTGTCTTACAGCGGGGTAGGTGTATCCGCGGAGTATATGCCGGAAAACGGCGGTTTTCTGGGTACAGGCCTGGGCTTCGCCTCCATGATAATAGCGGCCGACACCCTGGGAACCGGCTTCAACCTGGGGCTGGGCGAGGGCGGTATGGACTCTGAACCCTACTTTCCACCCGACATGAAGTTCGCCAACAGGGCGCGGGAATGCACGCGATTCGGCTCCGCGGAGGAAGCTCTGGCGTTTCTGAAGCAGACGCTGGACTCGGGCCGTGCGGTTGCGGTGCATCTTGATATCAAGCCCGTACACGGAGATTTCGCGGCCGTTTCCAGTTTCTGGAAGAACGTCATGCCCAACGACCACATCGATCATTTTATGGCGGTTACGGGATACGACGACGAGAACATCTACCTGAATGACCCCACCGACCCGACCTCCGCCGCCGGAAAACTGAAGGCGCCGGTCGACCATTTCATGAAAGCCTGGAAAGACACCGAAAAACTGCGTTTTGCCCCGCTTGGGCCATGGTGGATGATCTACCCCGCCGACAACCCCGGACCAGCGCCCTTTGAAGAGGTCCTCGCGATGATCACGGAACGCGGAGGCGACGCTCCCGAGGCAATGAGAAGTTTTGCCCGCAAACCGTCTTCGGGGGAAGAAGCCGTTTTCCTGCTCCGGGAAGTTGCGGCCAACAGGCTGGCTTTCGCGTCGTTTTTAAACGAAAAGGGCTACACGGAAGCGGCGAAACTGTACGGGGAATCGGGAGAGAATCTGGCGAACGCGGTGCAAAAGGGAAAGATAACGGGCGCTGCGCTGGAAAGATCGGCCGACCTGGAGGAAAAGGCCATCGAGTTGCTTCGACCCTGAGGTCGCCGGATTACCGCTACCAGCCCAGGAGAGCGTAAAGCTCTTCTTTTGAAATGCCCATTGTTTGGCAAATATCTTTCAGGATGGCGTTGAAAGTGCCTATTTTCAAGGGTTTGCTGAGGGGAACCGTTAAATGACGGCGGTTCCCCTCAGTTTCAAACTCCAGCCGGACATGACTTCCAGTCTGACGTGTTACGGTAAAACCCGCTTTTTCAAGAGAAGTTACAAGTACGGCTCCTGAAATATCTCTCGGCGTTTTCACGCGGCGAATGTTTCTTCCTTCACTATATGCATACGTACGATGAAAGGCCCCTGGTCCTCATCGAAATGGCATTTTACGGCATCTTTGATCATCGCTTTGAGATCGCTCAGTGTTTCGGCTTCGGTGAAAACAGAGTGCTCCAGGGCTCTGGCCTGAAAACCTCCTTCGGGCGATTCTTCCACAAGAAAGATAATCTCCTTCATTTATCTTCACCCTCCTCTACAGACACCGTTATTCTACACTGTATCTATAAGAATTTCCCCGCTTCCTTCGGCAAACCGGCCGATGATAGTTGTATGCTCAAAACCCTCGTCCCGGCATGCCTTCACGAATTGCTGCGCCTTGTCGGGGTCGACCGCCAGTAACAGGCCTCCCGAGGTCTGGGCGTCGAAAACCAGGTCGGACATGGACTGCGACAGTTTCTCCAGCCCCGATACCTTTGGTTCATACAGTTCCCTGTTGCGATACGATCCCGCCGGGACAAGACCCATGTCGGCTTTTTCCAGCGCGCCGGGCAGAACGGGCAGGGACCCGGTTTGCAGCAGGGCGTCGACACCCTCACCGGAAAGCATGTCGAGCAGGTGGCCGGCAAGGCCGAACCCTGTAACATCGGTGCAGGCCCTCACCGCTTTGCGCAATTCAGCAGGGAGCCGCAGGGGCAGATCGTTGAGCTGAATCATGGCCGCCACGACGGCGTCCACCTCACCGGGGTCGTCCATTTCGGCCTGAAGCGCCGTAATTATAAAACCCGTTCCCAGCGGCTTGGTAAGGACCAGGGCGTCTCCGGGGCAGGCCCCTGTGATCTTCCATATGCTGTCAGCGCCCACCTCGCCGTAGACACACAGGCCGAACTTGGGCTCTTCGTCCTCGACGCTGTGTCCCCCCGCTACCACCGCGCCCGAGGCGATAACGCGCTCCTGGCCTCCCTTGAGTATCTCGGTCAGGACCTTTAGTGGCTCGCAGTTGACGGGGAAGCCTGCCACATTCAGGGCGACGACGGGTCTGCCTCCCATGGCGAAGACATCGCTCAGGGCGTTGGCGGCCGCCACCTGTCCGTAGACGAACGGGTCGTCGACGACAGGGGTTATGAAATCCACGGTCATTATGCCGACTCTGCTTTCGTCGATTTTCCAGAGGGCGGCGTCTTCTCCTCCCGCCCACCCTGCAAGCAGCCTGTCCGAAGAGGGGTGAGCCAGGTCTTTCAGTATCTTCTCAAGGTCCGCCGGACCTATTTTTGCGGCTCAGCCGCTTGTATGGGCCAGTTCCGTCAAGCGCACGGAGACCACCTCCGTTTCTGTTAAAACCGGTTAGGAGTAAGGAGGCAGGAGTCAGGTGAAAAGCTACTTGCTCCTCACCCCTTACACCTCACGCCTCACGCTTTTGTTAATATTACCCTATATCCGTCGGGGGTTTCTTCGGCCGATGCTTCCCAACCCCGGCTTCGGGCGAACCGGGAAACGTTTTCCCGCGAAGTGACCGTGTCGACGAGGATATTTACCTCCCCGGCTTCGGTTTTGGCCAGCGCCTTTCTGGTTTCCAGCACCGGCTGGGGGCAGGATAGCCCCCTGGCGTCTACGGTGTTTTCGCTCATACCTGTTACCTCCCTATATCTTTTCGCGCATCAAAAATCCTACGATCAGGCAAAATGCGATACCCGCTATCGTTGCTCCGGGCCCGAAAGCGCCCGGCCCGGCGGGAGAACTGGCCATGCTGAAATTGTGGGCGAAACCCGCCCCTACCAGCATACCCAGAACGAATATCCCGGCGTCACCATCACCCTCGCCGCTCATTATGAACTGCCTGCCGGGACACCCGCCTGCCAGTGTGAATGCCAGGCCGGAAAGCACCATGCCCATGTAGTTCCACAGGATATTGGTATGAGCGACCGACTGCCCCTCGAACCCCGCGTGGAACTGTCCAAGAACGATATTTGTTACAAACGCCGCCGCCAGAAAGGCCAGCACGCCGTTAAAGAGGTGGGCGTCCTTAAGCATGATGAGATCGCGAATGGAACCCACGGTGCAGAAACGGCTCCTCTGGGCGAACCATCCGACAAGAAGCCCCACTCCAAGAGCCGCCAATATCGGTGCGTACATAGCCCCCGGGCCTTTGGCGGAAAAGAATATGGGCGAAACCCCTTCCGGGCCGAATACCGGCGCCAATATCAGCAACGCCAGGATCACGACCGCCGCGGCGGGCATTACGTAACCGGCGGGTTTTTTAACCGGGTAACTGCGCCCGAGGCTGAAACCGTTCCACAAAAACCATATGCCTATGCCTATGCCCGTCATCAGGCCCGCAATACCGGGAATTGCGTTGAGATCGCCTGCGCTGAGGCGAATGTAGGCCCTCCAGGGGCAACCCAGAAAAACCAGCGCCCCTATCATGGCGAAAAACCCGAGGAAAAACCTGATAAGAGGAGAGGATCCCGTACGAGGCAGATACTCTTTGTAGACGAGGGCGGCCCCGAAAGACCCGAGAATAAAGCCCGAAAGCTCGGGTCGCAGGTACTGGACCACCGCCGCGTGATGCATACCCAGAGCACCCGCAATATCCCTTGTGAAGCAGGCGACGCATATACCCATGTTGCCGGGGTTTCCCCACCAGGTCAGAAGAGGCGCCAGAACACCTACGGCCACGCCCGTTATTACAGGTCCCATACGTGACATCAACAATCTGTTCAGTCCTGAAAACATGCTGTTCCACCTTTCTTCGTTTGCGTATCGTATCGGCAGCAATGCAAAAGAGTTCAATGCCGACGATGAAACCGCACGGGAACAGGGTCGCAGGTTGTGCCTGCAATGAAACCCGCATACGGTTAACGCAACCGGAGAAAAGGGCCTTAAGAAAAAGAAGGGGGATGTATTACTGAAACAGGAGGCCGTCTTTGACCCACCGGCTGAAGCTTGCCGTCAGCGGGAAGCTTGTTCCCGTAATGGATGAATGCGGGACCCGCATTCCATTGCGGCCTCATCGACGCCGGTCGATCATCGGGCGGTCACTCCTTTCTGAAGGGGTTTTATCTCAATTGGTGAAATAGTAGCAGAAAGTACCCGCGCAGGGCAACCAGCCCTGCGCGGGGGAAGTTTTGTCAGGAGTAAGGAGTGAGGAGGAAAAGGGTCAAACCCGAGATTCCTCTCCGCACCTAAGGCGGATTCGGAATGACACCCAAAGCCTGCCGCTTCGCTTGGGGCACGCCGTCGGCCCTTCGGGCCTTAGAATGACAAGCATTTTTCGCCGACTGCACGCTGCCTGCTGTTTTTTGCTGTCATTTCGACCGTTCGCGCATTTCGTGAACGGAGAAATCTCGCCCCTTCTACTCCTTACTGCACTAACCCCGAGATTTCTCGGCATCGCTACGCGATTTCTCGAAATGACAAACTCTTCATGTTTCCCCGGCCTATCCGTTCGCTGTTGACCGTTTACCGGTTTTTCGGGCTTTTTTCTCCTTCTTACGTCTCACGGGTTACGGCCTTATCGCTTTTTCTGCCTGCTGCCAGCTGTGCGCTGTGCGCTGCTTCTAGAGCCTCCGAACCACCATCGCAACGCCCTGTCCGCCGCCGATGCACGCCGTGGCCAGGCCCAGCTCTCCGTCAGTCTGTTTCAGCGAATAGACCAGAGTAGTAAGTATCTTTGAGCCGGTAGCCCCTATGGGATGCCCAAGGGCTATGGCGCCGCCGTGGATATTACACTTGTCCCAGTCGAACGGCATTACCCTGTGAACGGCTATGGCCTGCGCCGCGAACGCCTCGTTCAGTTCTATCAGGTCGATGTCCTCGAGAGCGACACCCGCCATTTCAAGGGCTTTGGGCGTGGCGACCGCCGGGCCCAGGCCGAAACGGTCGGCCTGAAGGGCGCCCGAGGCGTACCCGATGATCTCGGCGATGGGTTTGTGGCCGTTGGCCCCCGCCCACTCCGGGTCGGCTACAACCACAGCGCTGCCGGCGTCGCAAAGGGCCGAACTGGTCCCTGCCGTGATCGTGCCGCCTTCCTTGAATATGGCCGGGAGTTTCGCCAGTTTCTCAAGCGTTGTATCGGCGCGGGGTATTTCTTCGGTGTCAAAGGTTACGGTCTCTTTTTTCTTCTTTACCTCGACCGGGAGGACCTCCTCCGCGAACAGCCCCTTTTCGATAGCCTCCAGGGCCTTTCTGTGGCTGGAGAGAGCAAACTCCTCCTGTTCCTTTCGGGAGATGTCGTATTCTTCGACCAGTATCTCGGTGGCGGTTCCCATCAGCATTCCCGCCAGAGGGCAGAGGAAGCCGTCCTTGTGAAGCACGTCCAGCGCCTTTTTGTCGCCCATGCGGTGTCCCCACCGGGCGTCGGGCAGCACATAGGGGGCGCGGGACGCGCTCTCCATGCCTCCCGCAGCCATCACCCTTGCGTCGCCAAGCCTTATCCTGTCGGAGGCCAGCATGATCGCGCGCAGGCCGGAACCGCACCGCTTGTTGACGGTGAACGCCGGAATGTCCGCGGGCAGACCCGCCCTGTGAACCGCGATCCTGGCAGGGTTGGCGCCTACTCCGGCCTGCCAGCCGTTTCCCATTATGACCTCGGCGATGTCTTCGTCTTTGACTCCCGAACGGTTGACGGCTTCACGAATGGCCAGCGCACCGAGGTCGGGCGCCTCGCGCCCGGAAAGGGACCCGCCGAACTTGCCTCCTGCGGTTCGGCACGCGGCCAGAATTACCGGATTGGACATACATGTCAACTCCTTGATTAAGATCAAACATTTCAGTAAGGGGTGAGGAGTTAGGAGTAAGGAAAAGCAGGTTCTAAACCGAGATTCCTCCGTTCGCAAAAAAAGCTCACGCTCGGAATGACAAATTATTATGGCTACCCTGTGTTTAGCGATTGCCTGTCATTCTGAGTCCGCCTACTGGCGGATGACAGCGTGCCCCGAGCGAAGCGGAGGGTAAGAATCTCGATTTTTAGCTGTATTCTCCGCCTCACGCCTCACGCCTCACGCCTCACGCCTCACGGCGTTTTTATTCCTCCTCGCAACCCAGCATTTCAACAAGGTTGGAGGCTACGGTGAACTCCGCTTCCGTCCCGCTCCGGATATCCTCCACGGATACTCCTGGAGCGTTTTCCGCCAGCTCCATTGCACCCCCGGGAAAGCGGAAGACGGCGAACTCGGTGACAACCATGCTTACGACCCCCGCGCCGGTAAGGGGCAGGGTGCATTCCTTTACCAGTTTGGCTCCGCCCTTTTTGGTGAGATGAGTGGTAGCCACTATCACCTTTTTGGCGCCCGTAACCAGATCCATTGCGCCGCCCATTCCGGGCACCATTTTGCCCGGGATCCACCAGTTGGCGAGGTTGCCCTTCTGGTCCACCTGCAGGGCGCCGAGCACCGTGGCGTCGAGATGTCCGCCTCTGATGAGGCCGAAGCTGAAATCGCTTGCTATGAGAGCCGCGCCCGGCAATGTGCTTAGGCAGCGACCTCCCGCGCCTATGAATCGCAGGTCGTCCTCTTCGGGTTTGGGACCCGCTCCCACTACGCCGTTTTCGGTCTGGAACGTTACCTGAACGCCTTCGGGGATATGGTCGGACACGAGCGTGGGGATGCCTATGCCAAGATTCACCACCGCGCCGTCCTCGAACTCCCTAGCTATTCGCCTGGCTATTCTGTGCCGGACGAGTTCGTCATCAAGTACGGGAAGCATAATAGGAGTCTCCCTTCAGCACCAGAATGTCCACCAGTATGCCGGGCGTCACAACGTCGTTGGGATCGAGTTCTCCCACTTCGAGAATGGCGTCCACTTCGGCTATCACCATTTCGGCGGCCGTGGCCATGGCGGGGTTGAAGTTGCGGTTGGTTCCGAAATAGGTCAGGTTTCCGTAGCGGTCGGCCCTGTAGCCGCGGATAAAGGCCACATCCGCCTTGAGCGGCAGTTCCAGTATGTAGCGTTTGCCCTCGACCTCCAGGACCTGCTTGCCCTCTTCGTGAACGGTTCCGACGCCCGTGGGGGTCAGTATGCCCCCAAGCCCGAAGCCGCCGGCCCGGACTCTTTCGACGAAGGTTCCCTGGGGAACCAGCTCCAGCTCCATTTTCCCCTCGTTGAATAGGCGTTGTGTCGACTTGTTGAGTCCCACATGCGACGCCACAACCTTGCGGACCTGTCCGTTTTCCACCAGTTTGCCGTGGCCAACGCCCTCGTAGGCCGTGTCGTTGGCTATCAGCTCCAGGTCATCCACGCCGCTTTCGGCCAGGGCGTCGACCAGCGAATAAGGTATGCCTCCGTAATTGAAGCCCCCTATCATCAGTTTGCCGCCCGGTTTTACATGGCGGACCGCTTCCCCGGCCGACATGACCGGTTTAATGACTTTTGTCGGCATGACGTTAACTATCCCTCCCCATCCGTTGGATTATCGTCTTTAACCGGTTCTCCCGTGTTGCGGCGCTGTATGATCCATATGCCGGCAAGCACTGCCGCGCCGGCTATATCGGTAATGAATCCGGGTTTTATCAGCGCTATCGCAGTAACCGCCAGAACTACCCTTTCAAGCATGTTGAGGTGTTTTCGGTAGAAACCCTGTACAGCCGCGGCAAGCGCTATGACGCCCAGTATGGCTGTGCCGCTTGAAAGCAGCACTCTCCACAGCGGTCCCTGGAACAGCAGCGCCTGATTGTAGGCGAACATGAACGGTACTATGAACCCGGCTATGGCAAGCCCCAGTGCGGCGAAACCCGTTCGCATGGAATTGGCGCGGGCTATACCCGCACCCGCGTAGGCGGCCAGCGCCACTGGCGGCGTTACATCGGCTATTACACCGTAGTAGAGAATGAACAGGTGGGCCGCCAGCATGGGTACGCCCATCTTGTGTATCGCCGGAGCGGCAAGGGTGGAAAGGATAATGTACTTGGCGGTAGTGGGAAGCCCCATGCCCAGTATGATGGAGGCTATCATCGTAAGGATGAGCGCCAGGAACAGGATACCGTGCGACAGACCGATGATGAACGAGGTAAAGGCCAGACCCAGGCCGGTTATGCCCACGACTCCTATGACTATGCCCGAGCAGGCGCAGGCCGCCGCCACTTCTACTGCGGCCGTGCCGCCCTCGATGAACGACTCGATTATCTTTCTGGGGGTCATACGGTGTTCCTTCGGCCCCATCCAGCTTGCCGCCATCAACAGCACGATGGACCAGAAAACGGCCTTGATGGCCGAATAGACCAAAGCCAGAAAGACTATGAGCGTAACCACCGGCAGCAGTAGATGCCAGCCCTTTTTCAGGACTTCCATCGCCCTGGGCAATTGTTCTTTGGGGATACCCTCTATGCCCTCCCTGCCGGCGCGGAAATGCACCATGGCGAAAATGGAGAAAAAGTATAGCGCCGCCGGTATGGCCGCGGCAACGACTATGGTCCAGTAGGATATGCCCAGAAACTGCGCCATTACGAATGCGGCCGCGCCCATGACGGGCGGCATGATCTGGCCTCCGGTCGACGAAGCCGCCTCTACGGCCCCGGCGAAATGGGCGGGGTACCCCGCGCTTTTCATGAGAGGTATCGTGAACGACCCCGTAGTCACCGTGTTGGCGACGGAACTGCCCGAAACGCTGCCCATGAGGGCGCTGGCGACCACCGCAGCCTTGGCGGGTCCGCCACGGCTGCGCCCCGTAAGCGCAAAGGCCAGGTCGATGAAAAACTTGCCCGCCCCCGACGTGTTGAGTATGGCCCCGAACAGGACGAACAGGAAAATGAAGCTGGCAGAAACACCCAGCGGCACTCCGAAGATGCCGTCGGTCCTCAGATACATATATGGCGCCAGTTCCGAGACAGGGAACATGGGGTGCGCCAGCATCCCCGGCAGCCACGGTCCCAGAATAGCGTAGAGTATCGCCACGATTGCAACGATGGGGAGGGGCCAGCCGACGGTGCGGCGCGTCGAGTCGATGACCAGAATCGTCATGATGACCCCCCACACTACGTCGGACGTCGTGGCGGCTCCTTCTCTCATGGTTATGGCGTCCCAGTTTATGAGTATGTTGAGACACCCCGCTACGAGAAGACCTGCCAGCACCCAGTCCCACAGGTCTATCTTGTTCTCCGGCCTCTTTTTGCTTATCGGGTAGAGCAGGAAAATAATGGAGCCCATGAGCAGCCAGTGGATGGAGCGTTGTTTCATCGCGAAGAACAGGCCGAACGCCGCCGTATACAGATGAAAACATGAAGCCGCTATGGCAAGGGCGGCCACGGTCCAGTACTGCCAGCCCTGTAACTGGCGCTTGCCGCCTTCCAGTTTGCTCAGAAATTCCTTTTCATCGAAACGCTCTGGCTCTCCGCCGGGTTGTTTCGTTTTTCTTTCCTCTGCCATTGCATTACCTCCACGCCAGGGTTTCGGGGCGGGCCGCAAACGGCCCGCCCCGAAAGAGGATTTCTATTTCTTGCACTCTACGCCGAACTCGGCGAAGTACCTGGCCGCGCCCGGATGGAACGGAATGATGCCCTTGCCGGCCTCTTCGGGAACGAAGTGCGCCGCCTGGGGGGTAACGTCCATGAATGCGTCCTTGTTTTCGATAAGGGTTTTAAGCAGATTGTAGGCGAGTTCCTCACCCATGGTGTCCTTGACTACCATGTAGTTGCCGTCGGCGATGGTGAGAACGTCTTCGGTGATCGAATTGTAGACACCGGCCTTGAGCGTGTAGGACATAAGGAAGGGATTGATCTCAACGATTTTGGCTACCAGATCCTGGGGGAGCGGAATGAAATGCACGTCGCGAACCGCTTCGACTTCCATGACGGCCGCGCCGGGAGCAGCGAAATTCCAGAAGACGGCGTCGATGTTGCCGTCTTTCAGGGCCATGGCGGCTTCGGGCTGGGTCAGCTGGGCCATATCAAAGTCTTTTTCGGGATCCATTCCGGCGGCTTCGAGGATCATCCTCGTAAGCACCTGGTTGCCGCTGCCGGGGGCCCCTATGGAGACTTTCTTGCCCTTGAGGTCGGCGAATGTCTCGATGCCGGTTCCCTTGACCGTAAGAAGATGCTGCGGCGCGGGATACATGTTGAAGAGGATCATGAGGGGCAGTTTGCCGTCGTCTTCAAAGGCGCCCGTTCCCGTGTAGGCCTGGTAAAGGCTGGAGCCCATGGACATACCCATCTGGGCCTTGTCGGCCGCCACGAGCCTGCAGTTCTCCTTGGAAGCTGCGGTGGACCTGGATGTAGCCTTTACCCCGATCTCGGCCTTGCTTAGTACTTCGGCCATGGAACCGCCGAGCGGATAGTAGGTTCCCCCTACGCCGCCTGTGCCGATGGTGATGAAAGTCACCGCAAACGCCGCGGTCGAAAAGCAGACCACCGCGGCTACCGCAAGTGGAAGCAGAAACTTTTTCATTAACCTGTTACCTCCTCGTCTCTTGCCGTTTTCTTGCTCCTGTTACCTGACTCCTGTTCCTGTTCCCCGTTTACCGTTGACCGTTTACGCCTTCCATGTTTTCCGGTTCACGATTAACGATTCACGGGCCCTTGCCTTTCCTGTTACCTGACTCCTGTCTCCCGTACTAACTCTGACTCACCTCCCCTGTTCCTGTGCGTGGTTCAACGTCTTTGCCGCCGCTTCAAGCCCCTCCCTCAGGAGAGACAGTATTTCGTCCACCTGTTCGGCGTTTACCACCAGCGGCGGGGCGACCATGAAATTGTCGCCGTCGACGCCGTCGGCCATACCGCTTCCCGGGTAGACGATGAGTCCGCGTTTCATGCATTCGGCCGAAACGACGGCCGAAGCCCTGGCCGATCTGGGGAACGGCCTGCGGGTATCACGATCGGCTACTACCTCCATACCCCTCATAAGGCCAAGACCCCTTGTCTGGCCCACTATGGGTATATCCTCAAGCTGTTTCATTCCGTTCGCCAGCCTCTCTCCCATGAGAGCGGCGTTCTCGAACAGGTTGTGTTTTTTCATGTAGCGCACCGTGGCGGCAACTGCGGCTCCCGAGAGAGGGTTGCCGTTGTAGGTGTGTCCGTGCACAAAGGCTCCGCTGCCGTTGCGGATCACGTCAACGATCTTTTCACTTGCCATGACGCCCCCGGTCGGCACGTACCCCGCCGCCATGCTTTTGGCGGCGACGATCATGTCGGGGACCACGTTCCAGTGATCTACAGCGAACGCTTTGCCCGTACGTCCGAAGCCTGTCATTACTTCGTCTGCGATAAGCAGTATGTCGTAACGGTCGCAGATATCGCGCACCATGGGCCAGTATTCGTCGGGCGGGTTCAGGGCCCCCACGGAGGAGCCGACTACCGGCTCCGCCAGAAAAGCCATTACATACTGCGGGCCTGTCTTTTTGATCTCGTCCTCAAGCCTGCGGGCGCAGCGCACCCCGCACGAGGGGTACTCGAGCCCGAAAGGGCACCTGTAACAGTAGTGAGGTTCGATCTTGGGGTGCTCTTTGAAGAGCGGAGAATAAAGGCGGCGCCTGGGCATATTGCCGCCCACGGCCATGGTGCCGATAGTGCTGCCGTGATAGGAGTTCCAGCGTGCTATTACCTGGTGTTTCTGCGAGTTCCCGTCGCGCTCCACGTAATACTGCCTTGCAAGCTTGACGGCCGATTCTATAGCTTCACTGCCGCCGCTTACCAGCCATACGTAGTTGAGGTCTCCCGGGGTTATTTCGGCCACTTCGGCCGCCGCGTCCTCCGCCGCGCTGTTCCTCCACCGTGAAGGATGAGCAAAGGACATCCTCTTCAACTGGGCGGCTATTTCCTCCACCACTTCGGGCACGCTGTGGCCTATGCTCGAAATAAGCGCCCCGCTGCAGCCGTCGATATAGCGTTTGCCGCTGTCGTCGAAGAGATATATACCCTCCGACCTGACCGCCATGGGCTTTTCTGTTTTGAAATCCCTTGGAAAAAGACACCCTTTACCGCTCAAGCGATCCATCTCCTTTTTCTTTTTCTATAAACCCGCTTCTGCGAGCGCCGGTCGTTTTTCTACCGTTTCGCGGAGGCGTAGACCTTCTGCGCCCCCCAGAGTTCCTCAAGGGTTTGCAGCCGCTTCTGCGCTTCGTCGCCCAGCACGTTCACGGCCGAAAGGATCACGCAGTTGACCACGCTCAGAGGCGCCGCGAACGAATCGATGAACGACACGGGATTCCACGGAGCGGAAACCACCCAGCGGGACCATGCGGCCAGGGGGCTAGCGTGATCGTTGGTTATGGAGGCAGTTGGAACACCCAGTTCCGACGCGCGCCGCAGCACTTCCACTGTCCAGCTTGTGTATCTGGGGAAACTGATCCCCATGACCAGACAATCTTCCTTTGCGGCGGATATTTTTTCGAGCGCGTTGTCGGGCTCCAGCATTTCGATCCCCGGGAAAAACCACGAAAGGTAATAGCAGAAGTACCAGGCCAGCGCGCGGGAACTGCGACCCGCCGCCACGAACACCTTTGCTGACCCGGCGATCTTTTCACCCAGCGCGTCTATGACGTCGTGTTCAAGCGACTCCTGGGCGGCCTTGAGAGCCCCGATATCTCCATCTATTGCTTCCAGGTACAGATTGGCGTCGTCGGAGCTGATCTCGCGGATACGCTCCAGCGTCGAAAGGCGTTCCATCAGCAGCTCCTTGACGGCGGTCCTCAGGGCGGGATAACCGCTGAAGCCCAGCGTCGTCGCCAGCCTTATGACGGTGGATTCGCTGACGCCCACCCTTTCACCCACCTGCAGGGCCGTGAGGAAAGCAGCCTCCTTGGGAGACTTGAGCAAAAACCTCGCCACATCGGCCTGACCCGACGAAAGTTCCGGCATTTTTTCGGCGATCCGTTCCTTGAGC
>Ga0272441_10004568_pt1 | contig 24903 bp, 21 predicted proteins | sample SSMProp6N_FD_193582 | JGI IMG/M metagenome (GOLD analysis project Ga0272441, IMG submission 193582) | Marine sediment archaeal communities from Little Sippewissett salt marsh, Falmouth, MA, United States - SSM-Prop-6N | ecosystem: Environmental > Aquatic > Marine > Wetlands > Sediment ...
TCGGCGTGTGGACCGGCGGATACCGAGGCGTGTTCCGGCGTTTCTCGCCCTCTGTCTTCGGCCTCCAGGTGGGCAGGCTCACGCGTCAGGAGCAGGCATGATGCCAAGGGTGAGCGTGGTGATCCCGGCGTACAACGCGGAGCGCTATCTCCGCGAGACGCTGGACTCCGTGCTGGCCCAGACGTACCGCGATCTCGAGGTGCTGGTCGTGGACGACGGGTCGACGGACACGACGCGCGACGTGGTGCGGAGCTACGGCGAGCCCGTGCGCTGCATCGAGCAGGAGAACGCCGGCCCGTCGCCGGCCCGCAATCGCGGCATCCGCGAGGCCCGCGGCGACCTGGTGGCCTTCGTGGATTCCGACGACCTGTGGCTGCCCGAGAAGCTTGCCGAGCAGGTGCCGCTGTTCGACGACGCGGGGCGGGTCGGCCTGGTCTACTGCCACGTGGCTCGCGTGGACGCCTCGGGCCGCCCCGTGGGCACGCCCCAGGCGCCGAAGCCGAAGGGCGACGTGTTCGACCAGTTCCTCTTCCGCAACCACTGCGGCACGTCGGGCGCCGTGGTGCGTCGCGAGTGCTTCGACCGCTGCGGGGTTTTCCCCGAGGACATGGTGTGGGCGGAGGACTGGCACCTGTGGCTGCGGATCGCGCGCCACTATGAGTTCCAGGCCGTCGACCGCGTGCTCGTGCACCACCGCGTGCACGGGGGGGCGCTCACACGGCAGCACGAGAAGGCCTATCGCGGCGCGCGGAGCGTGCTCGAAGGGGCGCTCACGGACGGCGACGGGGCCGACCGCCGGGCGGCGCGCCGCCGCGGGCTCCACCGCCTGGACCGCAACCAGGCGCTCAGCCTCCTCGCTCTGGGCGAGGGCTGGAAGGCGTGGCGGTGCTTCGCGAGGGCCGCAGGCAACGGCCCCGCCGACCCCCACGCGCTGGCGGGCTGCGTGGTGAGCCTGCTCCCCGGGCCTGCCCGCCGCCCGCTGATGCGCCTGTGGAAACGCCACGCTCCCTGGGTGCCCTGGGGCACCGACGGGCGCATGGCCTCGCCAGGATGGGACGATGCAGAAGGTTAAGAACGCCATCAAGAGCACCTACAGCGGAGCGCTCTGGCACTCCGGAGCCCTTGCGGCCTGGCTGCGCCTGCGCCCCGGCCGCCGCGACCCCTGGGTGCTCAACTACCACCACATCGCCCCCGCCGCCTTCGAGAGCCACCTGCAAGCCCTCCGCCGCCGCTTCCACATCGTGCCCCTGGATGCCTGCGTGGCCTGGGCCGCGGGCGGCGAGCCGCCCCCGCCGAACAGCGTGGCCATCACGTTCGACGACGGCTACGAGCAAATCCTCGCCGAGCTGTTCCCCCTGCTCGAACGCTACCAGGCGCCGGCCACCGTGTTTGTGCCCACCACGCCGGCGGACACCGGCGAGCCGCTGTGGTTCAACCGCGTGAAGACCTTCATCCGCACCGTGGACGCTCCCGTCGTGCGGGTGGGGGAGGGGGAGTTCGCACTCGGGGCCGACCGCGAGCCCGCCTACGTGGCGATGATGCGCCATCTGAACGAGCAGGCTATCGCCGCCCGCGACCAGATGGTCGCCGAGCTGCTCGCCGGCGCCGACCTGCCGCCCGACCGCATGCGGCGCTACCGCCCCCTCACCTGGGACCAGATGCGGACGATGCAGGGCCTGGTGACGTTCGGCGGCCACACGCGGACGCACCCGTATCTGAGCCGTCTCTCCCGCGCCGACGCCGAGGACGAGATCCTGGGCTCGAAGGCGCGTCTGGAGGAGATGCTGGGCGCGCCCGTGCGCCATTTCGCCTACCCGTTCGGCTCGCCCGATTCCTACTCGGCCGAGACGATGGAAATCCTCCAGGCCGGGGAGTTCGCCAGTGCGTGGACGACCACGCGCGGCCCGTGCCGACGCGGCCTCGAGGCGCTCGCGCTCCCGCGGGTGCTCTTCGACGGCAGCATCGACGGCCGCGCCGTGGCGGCACGCCTGAGCGGGCTCTGGGTGTTCATGACCACTTAGGACGACAGCCGATGGGTCAGAAAGCAGACGTGGTCGACCACTTCGATCGATTCGCCCAGGACGACCGGTGGTCGAAGCTCTACGACGACGTGAAGGACCCCGCCATCGCACACAGCTTCCTGATGCGCAAGCGGCGGGTCGAGGAGCTCTCCGAGGGACTCGTTGCGGAGGGCTCGCGCGTGCTCGACGTGGGCGCGGGCACGGGCATCAGCGCCCCGTTCTTCATCGAGAAGGGCTGCGTGTACCAGGGCGTGGACGTCTCGCCGCAGATGGTCGAGCAGGCGACGGCGAACGTGGGCGCCGAGGGCGCGAGCTTCGCTGTGGGCGACGTGGAGGCAGGCTTCACCTTCCCCGACGCCCACTTCGACCTGCTCATCGCGCTCGGCCTCGTCGAGTACCTCGACGACCTGGATGCCGCGCTCGACGAGATGGTGCGCGTCGTGCGCCCCGGCGGCACGCTGATCATCACCGTGCCGAACCGCAACTGCGTGAACTACTTCACCACGCGGGCACTCGGCCCGGTGGTCTCGCGCCTGTCGTGGCTGGCCAAGAAGCTGCTGCGGCGGCCCTACGAGAAACACGGGGTCTACCACCGCCGGTTCCGCGCGCGCGAGCTGGCAGAATGGATGGCTGCGCGGGGCTGCGAGAAGACGGGCGAGGCCTACTACAACCTCGAGGTCGCCTTCTACCCGCTGCACCGTGCGCTGCCGCGCCTGGGCTACGCTCTCAAGCGCCGCATCGAGGATCGCCAGGACACCTGGCGGCACATGTTCGCCACGGGATACATCCTCCGCTGTCAGAAGGCCGGGGGGAGAGAGGACGCACGCGATGTCTGACGAGCGCCAGATCGGCCTGGAAACGGAGCTGCGCCACAGCTTCCTGGGGAAGGTGCGGCGCGGCGTGCGGCTGTGGTGGAGCGGCGAGGTGTCGCTCCGCCGGGTGGTCAACGCGGGACTGTGCCATCTCTCGCTGCGCCGCCGTAGCCCCCATGTGCTCGGCAAGCCTTTCTTTCTCATGATCGAGCCCACCAACGCGTGTAACCTGCGCTGTCCGCTCTGTCCCACGGGCCGCGGCACGCTGGGCCGCAAGACCACCTTCCTGCCCCTCGGCCTCTTCAAGCAGTGCATCGACGAGCTCGGGGCCTCTCTGCTCGAGGTCAACGTGTCGAACTACGGCGAGCCGATGATGCACAAGGAGCTGCCCGAGATGGTCGCCTACGCCAAGGCGAACGCCCCGGGAGCGAAGGTGGTGATCGGCTGCAACGCCCACTTCCTGAACGATGAATCGGCCCCCAGGCTCGTCGAGAGCGGCCTCGACCTCATCTACATCTCCTTCGACGGGGTCGACCAGGAGACCTACGAGAAGTACCGCGTGCGCGGCCACTTCGAGAAGGTGGTCGCCGGCGTGAAGGCCCTGCTCGCCGCCCGCGAGGCACTCGGCCGCACCAACCCCTTCGTCGAGCTCCAGTTCCTGGTGATGAAGCACAACGAGCATCAGATGGACGCGTTCCGCACCATGGCGCACGAGCTGGGGGTGGACCGCCGCATCATCAAACCCGTGAGCTTCAACGTGGCCGACTGGGACGACGCGGACACGCGGGCGACCTACGGGGAGTTCTTCCCCGACAACGAGGACTACCGCGTCTATCGCCACGAGGGCGACTCCTGGCACTGGAAGAAGGACGAGCTGGCCTTCTGCACGGCGGCCTGGAGGTCCATCACCGTGCTCGCCGACGGCAGCATCGTGCCCTGCTGCCGCGACCCGCGCGGCGTCTACACGATGGGCAACGTGGCCGATGGCGTGCTCGAGGTGTGGAACGGCGAGCGCTACCAGAAGTTCCGCAAGGCCATGGCCGAGCGGCGCGACAAGATGGCCATCTGCAAGGTGTGCCCAGGCGAGTGAGTGGAGGCGGCCATGGCCGCACACGACGAACAAGCCGCGACGCAGCACGAGCCGAAGGCAATGCCCTTCGTCTCCGTGGTGGTCGCGGCCTACAACTCCGAGCCCACCATCGCCCGCTGCCTCGAGGCGCTCGGGCGGCTCGACTACCCGGACTACGAGGTCATCGTCGTGGACAACGCCTCGACCGACGGCACCCGCGCCATCGCGTCGCGCTGCGATGTGACTCTCTTGGACGAGCCCCGCCGCGGCTGGCCCGCCGCGCGCAACCGCGCGTGGCACTTCGCAAAGGCGCCGCTCGTGGCGAACATCGATGCCGACTGCTTCGCCGAGGCGACATGGCTGCGCGAGCTGGTGGCCGCCGTGCTCGCCGACCCGCGGGCAGGCTGCGCCGTGGGCCGCACGAAGGTCGAGGAAGGCAAGACCCTCGCTCAGCGCCACTACGCCGCCTGCGACCCGTTCAACATCGAGAAATACGTCTACCAGACCGCCCGGGCCGCCGGGCGGGCGTGTCCCTGGGGCGGGGGCAACAACGTGTTCCGCCGCGAGGTGATCGACGCCGTGGGCGGCTACGACGCGGAGACCTACACGTCGGGCGCCGACCGCGAGTACCACAAGCGGCTCGAGGAGCAGACCGGCTACCGCACGGTCTACGCACCCGATGCCGTGATCTGGCACGTCGCCCGTGGCTCGGCGGGCGAGTTCTTCCGCAACTCGGCGAAGTATGCCTGCGATGCGGTGGTGCACGCGCAGTTCGACCCGGGGGTGGCCGCTCACCTCCAGGGCTACATCCGCCGCAACCTCGGCTTCCTGGCCCGCAACACGGCGGGCCTGGTGTGGCGCGGGGCGAAGCTCCTCGTCGGCCGCGAGACGGGGCTCCGCGTGGGGCAACTCGCCTTCTGGAACGTGCAGGCCCTCGGCTCGATCTGGGGGCATCTGAAGGGCCGGCGCCGCGTGGCCGCGGCGCGCAACGCGCAAGGGTGACACCGTGGGAAACGCACCAGCCGTCGTCGTCTACATGACCTACCTGGGCCTGGGGCTCGTGCGCGCCCTGGGCCGCGAGGGCGTGCGCGTGTTCGCCCTCGACCCGAGCCGCCGCGCCCTGGGGATGAACTCGCGCTACTGCGAGTCCGTGATCACGCCCGACATCAAGGCCGACGAGGCGGGCTACCTGGAGTTCCTGCTCGAGTTCGGCCGCTCGCTGCCAACGAAGGCGGTGCTCTACCCGACGGGGGACCCCACGGTGGTGCTCTTCTCGCGCGAGCGCGAGGCGCTCTCGCGCTACTACCACTACGTGGCCCCCGACCACGCCACCGTGCTCAGCCTGCTCACGAAGGACGGCCTTGCCGCCGCGGCCGCCGAGCACGACATCCCGGCGCCGCGCACCGTGATCCCCGCCGACCGCGCCGCCGTGGAGGCCGCCGCCGACGGCCTGCCCTATCCCGTGATCCTCAAGCCCGGCGAGAGCCACGCCTGGAAGAAGAAGGCCATCGTGGAGATGCTCGGCATGGGCACCAAGGTGGTGCCGTGCCGCACGCGCGACGAGCTGCTCGCGAACTACGACCGCATCGCCGCGCACGACCCGCGGCTGATCGTCCAGGAGGAAATCCCCGGCGGCGACGAGTGCCTGGTCTACTTCTGTTTCTACATCGGGCGCGACGGCGAGCCGCTGGGCATCTTCGCGGGGCGCAAGACCCGCGTGCTCCCCCCAGGCTACGGCTCGGCCAGCTTCGCCGAGAGCATCTACGACCCCGATCTCAACGAAACCGCGCTGCGGCTTCTGAGGGCCGTGGACTACCGCGGCCTGGGCGGCATCGAGTTCAAGCGCGACCCGCGCGACGGCCGCTACAAGCTCATCGAAGTGAACGTGCGGTTCGGGCTCTGGGACTGCCTGGGCGCTCGCTGCGGCGTGAACCTGGCCCACATCGCCTGGCGCGACGCGCTGGGCCTGCCCGTCGAGCCCGTGCTCCACTACCGCACCGGGCCGAAGTGGGTCTCGTTCCAGCGCGACCTCTCCGCCTTCAAGCTCTACCGCCAGCAGGGAAAGCTCACCACGCGCCAGTGGCTGCGCACCCTGGCCGGCGAAAAGGTGTGGGCAGCCTTTGCCTGGGACGATCCGGCGCCTTTCCTCTCCAGCCTCCCAGGCTACGTCTGGGAACGGCTCGGGCCGCGCCTGGGCCTGAAGCGACACTGAGGCACACGAATGGCCATCGACGTGCAGACCATCACGAGCGAGGATGCCTGGGCGGCTCTCGAGCCGCGCTGGAACCCCCTCGTCGAGCGCTCGGCCAGCGCCGCGGTGTTCCTCACCACCGAATGGCTGCGGCCGTGGTGGCGCCATCTCCGCCGCCCCGGCGACGAGTTGTGCATCCTGGTTGCCCGCGACGGCGACGAAGTGGTGGGCCTGGCGCCGCTGTGCCGCGGCACGGTGCCGGCCTGCGGGCTCGGCCAGCTGCGGCGCGTGGGCTTCATCGGCGACGCGTCGGGCGATTCCGAGTACCTCGACTTCGCTATCGCCCCCGGCCGCGAGACGAAAGTGGCGCGGGCGTTCTTCGAGCGCATCGACGCAGACGGGGCGGACGTGCTGGAGCTGCGCCTGCTCCCGTCGGCGTCGCCGAACCTCCCCGCGGTCGAGGAAGCGGCGGCCGAGCGGGGGTGGCTGCGCGACGCCGAGAACACGCCGGCCTCCTCGATGGAGCTTCCGGGGGACTGGGATGCGTATCTGGCCACGCTCCAGGCGCGCTTCCGCTCGAAGGTGCGCTCGCTGCTGCGGCGCCTGCCGAAGGAGCACGACGCGACGTTCGACGAATGCACGGACGCGGCGGAGCTGCCCGAGCGCCTCGCCTCGCTCTTCGAGCTGCACCAGCAGCGCTGGCGGGCGCAGGGGAAGCCGGGGGCCTTCGCGTCGGCGGCTCGCCGGCGCTTCTACCGCGAGATGGCCGGGGCGTTCCTCGAACGCGGCTGGCTGCGCTTCCACACGCTCCGCCTCGCGGGCAGGGCCGTGGCCCACGAGTTCAGCTTCGAGCATCTGAGACGTGTCTACTACCTCCAACAGGGGTACGACACAGAATGTGGTAGACTGAGCGTAGGGGTCGCACTGAAAGCACACGTGCTTCGCGAGAGCATCGCCCGCGGAGCGAGGGAGTACGACTTCCTCGGCGGCCACGCTCCGCACAAGGCGAAGTGGGGTGCACAGCCGAAGGCGTGTGTGCACCTGACTCTGGCGCGGCCCGGGCTGCGGACCCGCTGGTGGCTGTGGGCGCCGCGCGCCGCCGCGCGCGTGCGCGACCGAGGCCGCGCCCTCACGCCCCGCGCCCTGCTCCGCCTCAAGCACAACATCCAGGAACGGCGGCGGAAGGCCCGCGTCCGACGCTGGGCCGACGCATCTTCGCACGACGACACCAGCCGGGAGACCCCGCGATGAAGGTCGCGCTCATCCAGCCGCCGATGGAATCGGACTATCCGCCGCTGAGCATCGCCTCGCTGGCGGCATACCTGGCCGAGAAGGGGCACCAGCCCCGCCTCTTCGACCTCCAAATCCCCGCGCAGCGCGCGACCTGGCAGAAGGACATTGCGGACTTCGGCCCCCGCGTGGTGGGCGTGACGGCGATGACGCCCACCATCGTGCCCGCAGGCAGCGTGGGCCGCACCGTGAGGGAAATCCTGCCCGACGCCACCCTCGTGCTCGGCGGCTACCACGTGAGCTTCGTGCCCGAGCACGCCATGGGGCGCTACACCGACTTCGATGTCGGCGTGGTGGGGGAGGGCGAGGTGACCCTCCACGAGCTGGTCGAGACCCTCGACGGCGGCGGCGACCTCGAGGCCGTGCCCGGCCTCGTCCTCCGCCGCGACGGCGAGCTGCTCACCACCCCACCGCGCGAGCGCATCCGCGACCTCGACTCCCTGCCCTGGCCACATGGCCACTACGACCTCGACCACTACCTCTGGTATGGCGGCTACACCGGCCGCTGGACGTTCAAGTGTGCCAGCGCCATCGAGTCGCGCGGGTGCCCCTTCCGCTGCCGCTTCTGCGCCTCGCAGCGCTTTTGGTCCAAGCAGTTCCTCCTGTGCTCACCCGAGCGCGTGGCCGATGAGCTCGACTGGCTCGCCCGCCACGGCGCTCGCTCCGTCTACTTCCGCGACAGCACGTTCAACGCCAACAAGAAGTGGCTGCGCGAGCTGTGCGAGGCCAAGGCACGCCACGGCAACCGCATGCGATGGCTCTGTAACAGCCGCGTGGACACCCTGAACGAAGAGCAGCTCGAGATGATGGCCGACGTGGGGCTCGAGGCGCTCTACTTCGGCGTCGAGAGCGGCAGCCAGCGCGTGCTCGACTACTACAACAAGGGCGTCACCGTCGATCAGGTGCGCGAGGCCTTCGCTCTGTGCCACAAGCACCACGTGGCCACCGCCGCCTTCTTCATGATCGGCGCCCCCATGGAGACCCGGGCCGACATCGAGGAGAGCCGCCGCCTCGCCCACGAGCTCAACGCCAAGTACACCTACTGGTTCATCTACAGCCCTCTGCCCGGCGCACCCCTGTGGGACGATTTCATCGAGCGCGGCTACGAGCCCGACTTCGACAACTTCGTGTTCAACCGCGCCACCATCCCCGTGGGCGACCTGAGCTGCGCCGAGCTCGAGGCCACCCACAAGGAGCTTGTGGCCGAGTTCAAGCGGACCCCCACGCGGGGCGACGTGTGGCGCCGCCGCTTCGAAATCCTCCGCTCCGTCCGCTCGCCCCGCGACCTGTGCCATCTCGGCTCGAAGCTCCTCCACCGGCTGCGCCCCGGCGCGGCCGCCGACGGATAGACGTAAAGGCAGACCCATGCGCGTGACCCTCATCCAAACCGACACGGGCGGCAGCTACCCGCCGCTGAGCCTCGGCTACCTGGCGGCCTACGCCGCGCGCGAGGGGCACGACGTGAGCATCCTCGACCTCCAGATCCCCGCCCAGCAGGCCGCCTGGGAGCAGCGCCTGGCCGAGAGGCAACCGGGCCTCGTGGGCATCACCGCCCTCACCCCCGGCATCGCCCAGGCAGGCCGCCTCGCCGCACGCACCCGCGAACTCTTGCCCGACACACACCTGATCGTCGGCGGCTTCCACGCCACCATGGAGCCCGAGCAGACGCTACGCGACCATCCCGCCTTCCACTCCCTCTGTGTGGGCGAAGGCGAGGCCACCCTGGCCGAGCTGTGCACGCGGCTGGACGCGGGCCAACCCATCGAGGGCATCGCCGGCCTGGCCTGGCGCGACGGCGATGGCGTGGCCTTCGGGCCACCCCGCGAGCGCACCACCAACCTCGATTCCCTGCCCCGTCCCCACGGCTTCTACGACCTCGACCACTACCTCGTATCGGGCAGCTTCACCTACCAGTACGGCTACCGATGCGCCTCGGTCATCTCCTCGCGTGGCTGCCCTTACCGCTGCCGTTTCTGCTCGCTGCCCGGCAAGTACGTGCACCAGTCGGCCGCGCGTCTGGCCGACGAAATCGAGGAGTTGACGCGCCGCGGCGCCGACGGCGCGTTCTTCCGCGACAGCACCTTCACCATCGAGCGGCGCTGGGTGCTCGACTTCTGCGGCGAGGTGCTCCGCCGCCGCCTGCGCTTCCACTGGATTGCCAATGCCCGGGCCGACCGCGTGGACCCCGAGATGCTCGGCCAGATGAAGCGCGCCGGATGCTTCGCCCTCTGCTACGGAGTCGAGTCGGGGCGCGACCACGTGCTCGACTACTACGGCAAAGACCACACCGTGGCCGACACCCGCCAAGCCGTCGCGGCCACCAAGGCAGCGGGCATCCGTGTGGTGGCCTACTTCATGCTCGGAGCCCCCATCGAGACCCGCGCCGACATCGAGGCGAGCTACGCACTCGCCAGGGAGCTCGGCGCCGAGCGCACGATCTGGAAAATCTTCTGTCCTCTCCCAGGGTGCGCCATTTACAATGAACTGGTCGCCAAGGGAGTCGAGCTCAATTTCGACAACATCCGCACGAACAAGGCGTCGTATCCCCTGGCCGACATGACCGAGGCCGAGGTGGAGCAGCGCTTCGAGGAGCTCTCGCGCGAGTTCGCCTACTCGCGCGACAGCGCCTGGCGCGTCCTCTGGCGCCGTGTGCGCGCCGTGCGCTCGCCGGGCGATGCCTGGCGCCTCATGCGGCGCGTGGGCAAGGCCGCCGCCCGACGCATCGCGAAGTGAGCCATCGCATGAAACGCTGGACAGGACAACTCGTCGTCACCGTGTCCGTGGAGCCCGACGACCCGTCGGTCGTCGGACGCACGGGCTCGTACCGCTCGCTGGCCGGGCTCCAGCGCTTCCACGAGGCGTGCATCGGCGCCGGCGTGCGCCCGACCTACCTGCTCACCTATTCCGCGGCGGAGCAGGAGCCGTGCGTGAGGCTCGTGCGCGCAGCCGGCGCGGGCGCCGAGGTGGGGGCTCACCTGCATCCCGAGGATACGCCGCCCATCGCGGACGACGAACGCGACTGTCACACCCTCCGCCCCAGCGACGTGGCGCCCGACCGCCTGCGCGCGAAACTGGCGAACCTGGCCGAGCGCGTGGCCGAAGCCGCAGGCTCCCCGCCCACGGCCTACCGCTCGGGCTTCTTCGACATCACGCCCGCCCAGGTGGCCATCCTGGCCGAGCTGGGGTTCGAGGCCGACTCCAGCCTCGGCCCGCTCGAGAAGAGCCGCGAGGGATATGCCTTCCTCGACGCTCCCTTCGCGCCCTACGTGATGGACCCCGACGCCCCGATGCGCCGCCTCGATGGGCAAGCGGCGCCCACCCTGGTCGAGGTGCCGATGACAAGCGTCTTCCGGTCCGCGTTCCCGCGATGCTGGTTCCGCGCCTACTTCCGCCTGCCCGCCCGCGTGCGGGGCATGCTGCGGAGGCTGGGCCTGGCCGAAGTGCTGCGCCTTCGCCCCGCCACAGCCACCGCCAGCCAACTGCTCGCCGCCTGTCGGCGCACCGAGCAGCTCCGCATCCCTGCCGTGATGACCGTCCACTCGAACGAGCTGGCCGCCGGCACAAGTGCCAGCGTGCCCGACGAGGCGGCGTGCACGGCCTATTTCGACCGCCTCGAGCAGGTGTTTGCCTTCGCTCACGAGCGCGGCTGGACGAGCCGCACCCTCACCGAGGTGGCGCGGGCGACCCGGGAGGGCACGCCATGATGGGACCTGCAACGCATTTCCTCGTCGGCATGCTCTGCGGCTCGGCCATCGCGGCACTGGCCGCAACGTTCCGGCGCCGCTGGCTGTTCTACCTGCCGCCCTTCGTGCTCGCGTGTGGCTTCTGGGCCGAGATGCCCTATCTGGCCGGACTGCACGACACGACGCACTGGGCGGCCAACATCTTCTTCGGCTACACCTGGCTCCACCCGTGGGTGCCAGGGCGGGAGTTCGTGGCGTTTTTCGTGGTTCTCGGCCTGGCGAACCTGCTGCTGCTGGGCCACGTGGTGTTCCTCTCGCGCTACTTCGGCGCGCTGGACATGGTGCGGTGGGAGCGCGGCACCGACAGGGGCGGCCGCAAGCCGTCCCGCCGCCGGCGACCGCATCGGCACCGGCACGAGGACGAGGAGTAGGGGCGCTATGCCGCTGCCGCCGGTCCATTTCGCGGTTGGGATGGGGGTGTCGTCGCTCCTCGGCCCCCTGATGGTGCTGGTGCGCCGTCGGCGCTGGCTCATCTATCTCCCGCTGATCATGAGCCTGTGCGGCGGGCTGTCGCTGGTGCCCGATCTGGTGGCCCGCGGGGGCGACCTGTCGCCGCTCTTCGACTTCGGCGACTACAGCGAGCGGGAGCATTCCCACGCCCCGGTGATGAACCTGTTTTTCTTCCATCCCTGGCTCGACGGGCAGCACTGGCTCGATACGCGCCACATGACCAACCTGGCGTTCCATGCGGTGGCGCTGATCTACCTAGCGTCGGCGTGTGGCTACGCGGTCTACATCCGGTGGGGCCTGGCGCGTTCTCTCGAGGCCCGCGAGGCGCTGGTGCGGCTTCGGCGCGCGGCCGCGAGCTACCGCGCCGCGGCGGTGGTGGTGGGCGTCGTGCCGCTGCTGCTGGCGGGAGGCGCAGTGGCGTTCGTGGTGCAGACAATGCGCACGCCGGCGGCCTCGGCCTACAAGCAGGCGCTCGAGGAGCGGCGTCGGTGGGGGCGCCTTGTGGAGAGTCGCACCGGCCTGTACCCCGGCCGCAAGATGGGGCTGGTGCACCGCGTGTGCCGGGGCAAGGGCTCGTGGGTGCCCGGCGATCTCGTGGCGTTCGCCGGCCCCGGCGACCGCGCGACGTCCGTGGCCGACGTGGCGGCCCGGGCGCACGAGAATGGCTGCCGCTTCGTGGTCATCGCTGATGCGGAGCCAGCATCCACGCCCGAGCAGCGCGCGGCCCAGGCGCAGGCGCTGGCCGACGCGCGCGTCCGCCATGGCGAGATGGCGATCCTGCGGGGCCTGGCCTGGCGGGCGCCCCTGCCCGGCGGCGGGGTGGCTCCGGCCGTGGTGGTGCTGGCGTCGGAGTTCGATGAGGATGCGTTTGCGGATCGTTTCTGGCGCCAGTTCGACCGGGGGTCGCCTGCGTGGCGAGGGAAGCCGGCCGAGGCGGGACTGGCGTGGCTGAAGGCGCAGCGCCCCACGCCGCGCGCCCTGCCGGCCGTGTTCGCCCTCCCGCCGACCGACGACGCGGGGAGCCAGGACTGGGGCGAGCTGTTCTCGTGGCGGAGAACCAACGAGGTGTTCGCAGGTGTGCTCGGGGTCTATGGCAGCCAGCGCCTCTCGGCGCGTGCGGCGCGCAGCCGGTGGGACAGCCGCGTGGCCCGCATGGGCGGCACCTGGGACCAACTGCTCGACCGCGGGTTCCGCATCTGGGGCGCGGCGGCCGCCTCGGGGTTCACGAGCCCCGCGAAGCACTTCTGGCCGGGGCTCTACGCACGCACCCACGTGTGGTGCCCCGACCGCGGCACGCAACGGCCGGAACCGGCCGACGTGGTGGCGGGGCTGCGCAGCGGATGCTTCTGGGCGGCTGAGGGAGGAGTCGTGCGCGCACTCGACTTCGGCGTGATCGCGCGGACCTCCGCCCGCCCCGCTCGCATGGGCGAGGTCGCCTGGGTGCCCCCAGGCGAGGAGGTGACTGTAGCGCTGACACTCGACATCCCGCCCACCGACTTCGCGGGGCGCCGCAACCAGGTGGACGAAGTGGAGCTCATCTCGAACTTCGCTGGTGAGTCCGAAGTCGTGCGCCGCGTCACCTCCGTGGCGACGGGCCGCCGCATCCTGCACACCTTCCCGCCTGCCGCGGACCACAACGGCGGCCTGGGCTTCACCGTGCGGGCGCGCGGCTGGCGGCGGCTTGAGGATGGTTCGCGCCTCTTCTTCTACACCAATCCCGTGCGGGTGCTCGTGCGCGAGGGCCTGCCGCCGACGGGCGAGCCCAGCGTCCCGCCCACCCGGGTGGTCAAAGGGCCGTCGGCATCGCCCACGACCGCCATGGCGGGCACAGCCACGACCGCCGCAGCCCAGCCGCCCGACGCCGGCGACCGCCTCGAGGCCATCGGCCTGCCCGCCAGCGTGCGGCCACTGCACGTCGAGACCTTCCAGGCACCACCGCCCCCCGCGTGGCGGGGCGAGCACACCAGCTACGTGACGCCACTGGCGGGCGGCGGCCTTCCCGCACAGTCCGCGCGACCCGCTATCAAAGACCGCGAGCAGCGAGTCGAGTTCGTCCACAAGACACCCCTCACCGAACACACCCGCCTCTTCTTCCGCTGCTACGCCGAGGCCGACGGCCGCCTCGCCGTGCTGGTGCGCACGAGCCAGAGCACCACGCCCTACCAGCTCGTGCGGCGCGTGTGGCGCAAGCGCGAAGTGGACATCGACCTGTCGCTGATCGGCGACTTCCACTCGACGCGAGGGTCGGCGGGAGTCCTGCGCACGCCTGCCACCCTCGAGGCGATCGAGTGGCGCGGCGAGGGCCTCGGGAAAGGGGCGGAGTTCTACGTGACGAACGTGGTGTTCTACGAGCCCACCCCCGCCAGCCGCCTGGAGCTCGCACGCCGGCGCGCGGGCCAGCCCGCGACCGCGGGGCCCGAGCGCCGCGTGGGTGAGGTGGAGCCCGAGCTGGCCAGGGCCGCCGGCGGTTCCGCGCCGTCCGCTGCCTGGCAGGCGCGGGCCGACGCCGTGCGCCAGCGCCTCGCGACCGTGCGCCAGAGCCTCTACCAGGACGATGCCGATGCCGCGCACGAGGCCCTGCCCGATGCCGAGCGGCAGCTCGGCGCACTGCTCGACGAGTGCCGCCGCCTGGACGCCCACGCTGCCATGGCCCGCGCCTCCGCCGAGGCCGACCCGAGGTTCGCCGTGGGCATCGGTCCCGCAGCCCAGCGCTTCTCGGCACGCAATCCCGCCCTCCCTGCCCTCCCGCCCCCGGCGCGGGCCTGGGACGTGTCCGCCGCCGGCGGCGAGGCCGAGAGCTTCCAGATCGTCGTGGGCGCCCTGTGGGAGAAGCTCAGCGACGTTCGAGTGAGCGTCTCGGACTTCCTCCCCGCCGACGGCCGTGGGTCCACCCTGCCCGCCACGGTCGCGTCCGTCTACCTTGTCGATGAGGTCCGCGTGCAGCCGCGAGCCGAACTCCTGCCGTCGCAGACCGGTTGGGTGCCCGACCCCCTCCGCCCCTTCGCTCCCTTCGATGTGGAGCCCGGCGGCGTCCGCTCCGTGCTCGTCACGCTGCGCCTCTCGCACGACGTGCCGCCGGGCAGCTACCGCGGCGTCGTCACCGTGTGCCCCGATGGGCTCGATGCCGTGCGCCTGGCGGTGAACCTGCGCCGATGGGACTTCGCGCTCGCCGACCGCCATTTCCCCGTGATCGCCCCCATCGACGAGCGGGCCATGCGCAAGCGCTGGAAAACCACGTCGGGCATGTCCGATGAGCTGCGCCGTCAGCTCTACGCGGTGCTGCTGCGTCACCGTGTGGACCCCGTGCCGCTGCTCGGCGGCGACGAGGCGGCCGAGCGGGCCGAGGCCACGTTCTGCCTCGAGCACGGCTCCGGGCTGGTCGTCCTGCACGAGGCGGTGGGGGCGGCACCCAGGACACGCGACCCCGGGGTCGTACGCGCGGCGCGGCTGGCCGTCGCACTGCGGCAGGACGGCTGGGGCCGGCGTGGCGCGCTGCTCCTGCGCCGCATGCCCGAGAAGAGCCGCGCGCGCATCCTGCCCGCCATCAATGCCATCGCGCGCGCATACCCCGAGCTGCTCGTCATCGCGGGGGGGGAAGGCGACCCGCCCCCGGGCATCATCACCCACTACTGGCGGCAGCCGCTCGGGGCCGAGTCGCCCCGCCTGCCGGGTCAGGACGAGATCACCACCCGCCGATCCCGCACCGCGCGACGCGAGGCCTGGGAGTTCGTCTCCGCGCCCCCCGACGCCCCGCTGCCGAATCTGCTCCTGACGAACACGCTGCTCCACGTGCGCGTGCTGCCCTGGCTCGCCTGGAAGCACGGCGTGCGCGCCTTCCTTCTGCGCGGCGCCACCTCCTGGGACGGCACCGCCCTGGGCGATGGTGTGCTCGTGCACCCGTTCGGCCCCGCGGGCGCCACCGACGGGGGCCGCGCCCCGTGCGCCTCGCTGCGCCTCGTGGCTCTCCGCGACGGCATCGAGGACTACGAGACCCTGCGGATGACCTGGGAGCGCGCCAGCGACCTGCGCGACCGCGCCGAAGCCCGCCACGCCCAAGCCCTCGCGGCCGCCGAACGCCTGCTCCGGCAGGCCGAGAACGCCGCCGGCACCTTCGCCGAACCCTGCCCCGAGCTGCGCGTGCTCGCCACCTTCCGGGCGCACCTCGCACGCAACCTCGAACAGCTCGAGAACGCCTGGTGGGTCGAGATCGACAACGCCGAAGACCTTCCCGCGCCGCCCGCCGACGTGCGCGCCGAGCCCGGCGACCGGAGCATCCGCGTCTCCTGGGCGAAGAGCCCCGCCGACAGCGTGAAGGCCTACGACCTGTTCCGGAGCTGCGACCCGCGGGCAGGCTTCGTGCGCGTGAACCCCAGGCCCATCCACGGCCTCACCTATCTCGACCGCGCGGTCAGCAACGATGCCGCCTACCACTACTTCGTGCGCTCGCGCGACCCCAAGGGCGTGAACGGGCCGCGAAGCCCGCTCGCCCAAGCCGCCCCGAGGGCCGCACCAAGAGTCGTATGGATGCCAATGGCCCACCTGCGGGCCACCCGCTCCGGAGCCTACCGCGTGGCCCTCCGCCTCGAGGGCCCGGGCACCGGGGGAATCCTGCCCCTCGTGCGGCCACGCCTCGACTACGCTGTCGGTGACCGAGCCTACGTCGGCTTCGAGGACATGACCCGCCAGGACGGCGGCTCCTGGGTCTTCGATATCCCAGACCCCGGCTGGCGCCGTCACGCCGGCAGCCACCTTCGCTTGAGAGTCCTGATCGTCGACCGCAGAAACCAGCTCGTGACGCCCGCCGTCGAACGCATTGAGCGGATCGACGACAACGCGCCCGCGCCGCGATAGGGGACACCCATGCCCGCCAACGCACGAACGCCACTGCGACTGGCGGGCGCCCTCTGGGCACTCGCCCACGCCGCTCTCGCCGGCGGGCCCGCCGAGCCGCTGGCACGCCTGCCCGACACCGTGGCACGCGTGCGACTCGGCGTGGGCATCGTGGGCACCTATAACCCCGCGCACAAGCCCCCCGTGGCCTTCGCCGCATCGGGCTTCTTTATCGATGAGCACGGACACTTCCTCACCGCAGACCACGCCATCGAGCCTATCGCCGAGCGCAAGCGCCTGCGCACCCTGCGCGTGTTCCTCCCCAGCGACGGCGGCCGCCTCGGACACCCCGCACGCGTGGTCGCCCGCGACGCACGCCACGACTTCGCACTCCTCGAAGTCCAGGGCGGCGACTACTTCCCCCTCCAGCTCGGCGACTCGACCCGCGTGCGCGAAGGCCAGGCCATCGCCATCTGTGGCTTCCCCTTCGGCCTCCAACTCGGGTTGCACCCGTCCACCGGTGTCGGTATCATCAGTGCTGTCTGCCCGATCGCCGTGCCCGCGCCCAACGCGCAACTCCTTGACCCCGAGACCATCGAGGCGCTCAGAGCGCCCTACAATGTGTTCCAGCTCGACGCCACGGCCCACCCCGGCAACAGCGGCGGGCCCCTCTTCGACCCGCTCACAGGCCGCGTGCTCGGAGTCGTGAATCGAGCCCACATCCAGAAGACCAAGGAGAAGATCATCTCCAGCGGCATCAGCTACGCCATGCCCATCCACCTGGCGCGGCCCATGCTCGACAAAGCCCTGAAGCCGAAGCAACAGCCCACCCCCCCCGGCGCAAGCAAAGCGACGACGCCATGACGATACCGAACGCCATCACCTGCGACCTCGAGGACTACTACCAGGTGCAGAACTTCGAGGGCATCGTGGACCGCGACCAGTGGCCCAGCATCCCCTCGCGCCTGGCCGAAAGCACCGCGCGCGTCCTCGAGCTCTTCTCCGAGACCAGCACCCGCGCCACCTTCTTCATCCTGGGCTGGAACGCCGAGCACCATCCCGAGATCGTCCGCCGCGTGGCCGACGCCGGCCACGAGGTGGCCTCCCACGGCTATGCCCACCGCATGATCGCCGAGCAGACCCCCGAGGAGTTCCGCGAGGACGTCCGCCGCGCCAAAGCGCTCCTCGAGGACATCGCCGGCAGGCCCGTGCTCGGCTACCGAGCCCCCACGTTCTCCATCACCGAGCACACGCGCTGGGCCATCGACGTCCTTGCCGACGAGGGCTACCGCTACGACTCGAGCATCTTCCCCATCCGCCACGACCGCTACGGCATCCCCGACGCCCCCCGGTTCCTTCACCGCGCCCAGGGCGCCAACGGCCGCTCCATCGTCGAGTTCCCCCCCACCACCGTCCGCCTGCTCGGCACCAACCTGCCCGTGGCCGGAGGCGGATACCTGCGGCTCTTCCCCGTTCGACTCATCCGAGCCGCACTGCGCCGCGTGAACCGCGCGGGACAGCCCGCCGTCGTGTACTTTCACCCCTGGGAGCTCGACCCCGGCCAGCCCCGAATGGCCGTGCGAGGCCTCCGCCGATTCCGCCACTACGTGAACCTTGCACGCACCGCCGGCAAGCTCCGCGTCCTGCTTCGCTCGCTCCCGTTCACCTCCGCTCGCGAAGTCGTCGCACAGTGGGAGACCGCACCACAGTCGCATCCCGACCCCGTGGCCCCCGTGTCAGGAGGAACGCTCGATGGCTAATGTGCTCGACCTGGTGCTCCTCATCGTGTTCGGCGGCTGGGCCTACCTCGTCGCCAAGAAAAAGCGGCGCGACGAAATCGTCTGGGCCATCGCCGCCGCCGTTGTCTTCTTCGCCACCGGCTACGCGATGCAGGCCGCAGCGTTCCCGAGCCTTGCCCAGAGCTTCGGATGGCCCGACGCATGGCAGAAGCCCGCAGGCTTCATCGTCGGGAGCATCTTCGCCATCGCCCTCAACCTCTACCTGACCCTCCTTGTGCAGCCGCGCGAGGTGAGCGGCAAGGCCGCCCCCGAAACCCCGCCCGACCAGGGGACCGAGGACTAGCCTCCATCGAGCCCCGACCCCGAAGGAGACGACAACCGTGGCGAACGTGCTTGACTGGCTCCTCATCCTGGGATTCGGCGCCTGGGCCTACATGGTCGCCAAGAAGAAACGGCGCGACGAGGTGGGATGGACCATTGTGGCCGCCATCGCCTTCTACCTCCCAGGCTACGCCGTGCAAGAGATCGTCTTCCCCAAGCTCGCACCAGGATTCGGCTGGCCCGAGACCTGGCAGAAGCCGGCAGGCTTCCTGGTCGGCAGCATCGCCGCCCTCCTGGTCGACCTCTACCTCACCCTCTTCGCCAAGCTCCTGCCCGAGCCGATTGTCCCCGAAGGCGAGGCACAGCCCGTTCCCCGTGGCGACGGCACCCTCGAGCCTCCCCCCGACGAGGAGGGCGCCGCACCGCCTGCGACCATCGCCGAGCCCGGCGCCCAGGACGCTGCTCCCCGCGTCTCCTACCGGGCGCTGGCTGCACAGTTCTGGCCCACCCTCGTGGCCCTCGGCGCCCTCGGCGTCACCTTCCTTCCCTGGAAAGCCCTCTGCGGCACACTCGGGGTGGACTGCGAGTTGGCCGACCCGCTCGCCGGCACGCGCTACTTCGTCTTCCCCGCCATCGTGGGCACGGCCTTCTGGCGCTGGCGCGGCCGGTTCATCGAGGGGCTCATCGCCGCTGTCCTCGCCACCGTGTTCGTCCCCTCGTTCCAGTGGATGGTGTGGCGATGGGGCAGGGGAAGCTCCTACTACTCCCACGGCTACCTCATCCCCTTCGTCGTCGCCTGGCTCATCTGGATGAACCGCCGACGCCTCGCCACCCTCCAGGCGAAGGACGACCTGCGGGGCATCGGCCTCATCGTCCTCGTCGCAGGGCTCCTGCTCCTGCTCATGGGCACCTTCATCCGCGCCTTCTCCGTGCAAGGCGTCAGCTTCGTTGTGCTCCTGTGCGGCCTCGTCTTCTTCCTCGCGGGCCGGGCAATCAGCCGAATCCTCCTGTTCCCCCTCCTCTTCGTCATCACAATGGTGCCCATGCCGATGCACGTCGTCGAGAAACTCACGTTCAGGCTCAAAATGTTCGCCTCCACGGCATCGGTGTGGCTTGTCGACGCGCTCCGCGCCGTTGGGGTCCACGACCACATGGTGATCAAGGACGGAAGCTACATCCGCTGGGAGGTCGGCGAGAAGATGGACCACATCATCGTCGGCGATGTGTGCAGCGGCCTGCGGTCGCTCATCGCTCTCATCGCCTTCGGAGCCCTCTTCGCCTACATCGCCAAGCTCTCCCTGTTCCGAAAGACCATCCTCTTCGGAGCCGCCGTCCCCATCTCCGTCCTTGCCAACATGTGGCGCATCGTCACACTCACGTTCATCGCCTGCCGGTGGGGCTCGGAGTCCGCACACGGCTGGGTCCACGATGTCACCGGCTACGGCATCTTCGCCGTGGCCTTCGTCCTCTTCTTCACCTTCGAGCGGGTGCTGCGGAAGTTCGAGCCCGACCTGGCCCGCACCGACGCCCCCGCCGGCCGCGACCCAGCGGCCACGTGACCCCCTGTACGCGAGGATACCCCATGCGGAAGCTCTCACAGCGTTACCTCGTGGCATTCATTCTCCTCACCCTTGCCGCGCCCCTTGTCCTCTACTTCCAGTACGACGTGCCGCCCCCTGCCACCATCGGCCCCATCCGCGAGGCCATCCCTGTCTCCATCGGCCCGTGGCACATGGTCTCCGACCGCGGCCCGAGCGACCAGGAGCGCGAAATCCTCGAAACCGAGGCCATACTCACCCGAACCTACTCGAGCGGAGCCGCCGTCCAGTGCGACCTCTCGGTCGTCTTCGCACAGGACAACCGCCGCGTGGCCCATCCCCCCGAGCTCTGCTACAAAGGAGCCGGATGGACCGTCGAGAGCAAGAAAGTCATCCTCGTCCCCCTCGGGGGCGGCGCCTTCCCCGTCAACCGCCTCCTCCTCCTCCGCGGCCAGGCCCGCATGTGGGTCTACTACTGGTACAAGGCAGGCCCCGACTGCTCAGCGAACTACGTCCGCATGCAGTGGAACATCATCAAGTCACACTTCCTCCGTCGCCACAGCAGCAGTGCCCTGATGCGCGTGAGCGCCGTGACCGGCAGCCCAGACCACGACGCGGCCACCCTGGCCACCCTCGATGGCTTCGCAAGGCTCGCCATCCCCGTCGCCATCGCTGCCGTCCCGTGAGGCCGAGCCCCGCCGAACTGTCTGGAACACTGAACGCTCTCCGGTATCCCTTCCAGATGGCTCCTCCCAACGTTTGCGTTCGGAAACATCGCGTTGCGAGAAGGAAACATCGCCGTATATACTGGCTAATCATAGCGTTATGGCCCGGTTATCATTGCGTCGCACTGCGTAATGTTGACATGTGGCAACATCAGCCCAAGAGCTCCGCTCGACCGCACTCGCACACGCTTCCGGTAGTGATCCCATAACATACTGAGCCATATAGGCTTACCACCACATGCGAGTTGCCCGCGCTTGCCCCGGGAACCGGCATGATTATTGCTGCGTCTTCATCAATAGAAGGGCCGATGCTCCTGGCAGCCTTAGTCCTACTCGCGCGTTTCCTGCCAGACGCTCTTGGTCGCCCTTCTCTGGAAGTGAGAGCCCGATGGGACCCGCCGGCGAGCACCGAAGATACCGACGCCTCGAGCTGTCCGTGCCCGTTCTCTTCACAGTCAAGAGCAAGACCGGCACGGGTGTCACCCGCTCCGGCGTAACCGGCAACGTCAGCCCCGGCGGCATCTACTTCCGCACCAGCCTCGGGCAGGACGTCGACCCGCGCCAAGAGCTCACCATCAAGCTACTCATCCCGCGGCGCAGCGACCCAGCGGACGCCACCGTCTCCCTCTCCGGCGAGGCCCGCGTCATCCGAACCGAACGCCTCGCCCGAACCACCAACGCGACCGCCGAGGGAGCCGACTACTGGGGCATCGCCGCCCAGTTCACCGCACGCCCCAGCGTCGACCTCTCCACCATCAGCAACCTCTTCGGCACCGTCTAGCCCGCATTCCTCACCACGTCTGGGCGTGAGCGCAGCCTCTCGTGAAAGGAGCGGGAGATAGCCTCAGGCACCAGGGCCCGCTCCCACACAGTCTCCGAGTGCCCAGTGCGCTCATTCTCCTTTCAGGCCAGCACGCACACGCGAGCTTCCGCAAGCATGTCCATAGTGGACACGTCGAGGACAACTCGCACGGAGGACGCCGCCCGAAGCGAGAGGGAGTGGCGGCCAGAGCAGATGAGAAACACCGGCCAGCCCCCCCAGGCAAGTCGCCATTTGTTGAATCCACGTCCAGACTTGTTGACGAATGGCAACACACCATTAAGTTAAGCCCCCAGACAGACTTATGGCCGTTTCTCCGAAAAACCAGACAGATCGACGTTGCGAATCGAACACATCGAGCGCACCCCGCTGCGCACCTGGCCCAGAAGCCAATGATCTGCTCACGCGCGATGGAGGCGTAAACTATTACATAACAACGAGTTGTGGAGGCACCTTTTCCGTCGAGCCAGAAAGGCCGCGCACGACACGTACGGCACGCGGGTTGCATAGCGTTCACCCAATGAAGTGAGAGAGGGAGGCCACTTCAAGGATTGAACATCTATGCCAGAGCCTGCAACCATCCTAGTCCTCGGCAGCGGAGCCGGAGCCCTCTACCTGCGCTTCTTCCGAAAGCGCTACGCCGAGTTCAAGCGCGCCACCGACATCCTGTTCGCCGTGCCTGGCGTCATCCTCGCAGCACCCATCACCGCCGTGCTCGCCCTCCTCGTCAAGCTCACCTCGCCCGGCCCCGCCTTCTACCGCCAGGAGCGCGTGGGCAAGGACGGGCGCGTCTTCAAAATCATCAAGCTCCGCACCATGGTCCAGGACGCCGAATCCCGCACAGGACCCGTGTGGGCATCCGTGGACGACCCCAGGGAAACCCGCCTCGGCCGCATACTGCGCCGCACCCACCTCGACGAATTGCCCCAGCTCTGGAACGTCCTCAAAGGCGACATGAGCCTCATCGGACCGCGCCCCGAGCGACCCGTCTTCGTCGAGAAATTCCGCCAGGAAATCCCTGACTACGTCCACCGCCTCGCCGTCCGACCCGGCATCACCGGCTGGGCACAGGTTAACAACGGATACGACCAGACCCTCGAAAACGTCCGCCAGAAGGTCGTCTACGACTGTGAGTACATCCAGCGGATGGGCTGGGGCATCGACCTCCAAATCATGGTCGCCACCGCCCTGCGGATGCTCGGCCGCCGCGGCGGCCCCGTCCGCTCCGCGCGCAGAGCCTGACAGCCACCCTCTGAAACCCACGCCACGGCAGCGCCACCCCACAGTCGCGCTGGCGTCTTGCATACGCCGAGCGCGCCCGCTGGCGCGACGCCCCCCACTTGCGCTATACTCTTTTCTCGCTCGCACGGAACCGCAACCCACGAGCAACTTCCAAGGCAGGCCACACCCCCGATGGTCCCATTCGTCGTCAAGAAGCGACTTCAGTGCCTCGCCATCCTCGTTGCCCTCGGCACCGTCGGCATGCTCCTCTCCCAGGCACACCGGCCCATCGGCGCCGCCCTCTTCCTTGGCGCAGCAGGCACTGTCGGCCTCGCACTCCTCCTCCTCCTCGCACTCGACCTCATCGGCCTCCTCAGCGGGCCTGTCCGTCTCGACGAAGAACTCACCAGCCTCGCACACACCGATGGCTTCCAGCGCGGCATCAGCCGCTTGGCCGGGCCCGACGCGCCACCTGCCGATCACCCCTGGACGCTCCGCCTCCATCGTGTCCTCTCGCGGCGCCACACCCATGTGAGCTTCGAGGCCACCGCGTCGTGCAACGACCGCGACATCCTCCTCTGGGGAAAACGCTACCTCTGGGCCGGCCAGGTCAGATCCCTCGAGCGCCTCTCCATGCCCGCCTACGCCAGCGCCACCTGGGCCATCCTCCACGCCATGAGCGACCATCGCATTCCCGGCGCACAGCCCGTGGCCTGCCGCAAGCTCCGCCGATTCGGCCTCACCGTAGGAAGCATCCTCCTCGCCGAACACCTCGGCGATGTCCTCTCGCTCAAGGACTACCTCAAAACCCGCGCCCAAACTCTCACCCCCGACCAGCGCCGAGCCATCGTCTCTGCGCTGGCAGGCACCGTGCGGCGCCTCCACGCCGCCGGCATCTACGACTTCCCGCCCCGCTACTTCCGCCTCGCGGGCACCGGCGCTTCGCACCACGAAATGCGGATCTACGTATTCGACCTCGACAAAGCCCACTTCGCGCCCCGAGCACCCCGCTGGGTGCGCTGCCTCTGCCGCTGCCGCGACCTGCGCCGCCTCACCAAGTGCCTCCGCAAGCACACCCCGCCCGAGGAGCACGAAGCCCTCGAAACGCTCTTCCACCACGGAGCCTGCGCCACCGCCGAACCCGCCCCTCGCCAGTGAACCGCCACACCCTCAGCCCCCATACGACCGCATCGTTGCCAACTCCCGCGGAAGATGCACCTCCCACGGCTCCCACCCAATCCACTCACCGCTCATATGCCCCCCAAACTCCACCCCCGCCAGAAGCTCCACCGCGCGCCGGTGGTCCACCACACCCTCGCCCACAGGGCAAAGCTCCAGCCCCTTCTCCCCCTGCTTCCCATCGTGGAAATGGCAGTGACGCACATACGGACCCACCGCCGCAAACGCCGCGTCGATCGACATCCCCACCCGGCACGGATGCATAATATCCCAGTTCACCTGCACGTTCGGATGCCCCACCCCAGCCACCACCCCAGCCAGCTCCCGAGCATCGCACCAGCTATCGTGAGTCTCCACACACAGAGTCACCCCCGCCCCAGCCGCCTCGCCGGCAAGCGACCCCAGGCACTCGGCCACCTGCTTTGCAGCATCCTCCCGGCTCATCCCCTCCGGGACCGACCCCCCGAACACCCGCATGCACGGAGCCCCAATGCCGTGCGCCAGACCGATCAGCGCACGGCTCTCCTCCATCATCCGCTCCAGCTCCGTCCGGCCCGCAAGCGTGTACCGACACGACGTCGCAAGGCAACTGATGGCAATACCCGCATCCGCAGCCATCGCCGCAATCGCGGTCCGCTGCCCCGCCATCGTCGTCACCTCGACCCCATGCAGGTGTTTCGCCTGAGCCCGCGGCTCCACACCGTCGTACCCGAAACGCCGAGCCACATCCAGCACCCGGTCCCACGTCAGCTCCGGGCACGAAAACGTCATGAAACTGTACTTCACCCCTGCGTCTCCTCAAGGCGGACACACTGGAACCCCACGAAACCGCCGCGATGATAGCAACCCGCCACCCCGCGGTCAACCAACCGCGCCCCCGCCGACCTCGTCGCGGTGGAGCCAGGGCCTGTGCACTACGCCTTCGTGACGCGTGAGGCGGAATCCGTAATCCGT